>Ga0180432_10000339_pt1 | contig 75482 bp, 63 predicted proteins | sample SS_ome_10_FD_132414 | JGI IMG/M metagenome (GOLD analysis project Ga0180432, IMG submission 132414) | Hypersaline lake sediment archaeal communities from the Salton Sea, California, USA - SS_1_MS_2 metaG | ecosystem: Environmental > Aquatic > Non-marine Saline and Alkaline > Hypersaline >...
AGAGCAGATGGGGTGGCTGAGTGCCGCAGGGCTGCACGCGAACAATTGCGGGAAGGAGCGGATTTTATAAAAATATGCACCACGGGGGGAGTGATGTCAGAAAGAGGCTCCCCCACTTCGACGCAGTTTACTGTTGAAGAAATCAGAGCCATTGTTGAAGAGGCTCAGAGTGCCGGAGTTAAAACCGCAAGTCATGCACAGGGAACCCAAGGAATCAAGAATGCTTTGCTTGGTGGTGTAGACACCATAGAGCATGGCATCTATCTGGACGATGAAGTTATTGAAATGATGATCAAACAAAACACATATCTGATTCCAACTTTTGCTATTGTTGAAGCCATCATTAATGGAGGTACAGAATTTGGTATTCCAGAGGTTTCATTGAATAAGGCAAGGAAGGTAATGGAGGCTCATATTAATTCAATAAGAAAAGCGTGGCAGGCAGGAGTAAGGATTGGTCTGGGTACTGATTATATGAGCGATCCAATGTCACCCATGGGGGAGAATGCCATTGAACTGGAGTTATATGTAAAAGCGGGGCGATCTCCTATGGAAGCTATCGTGAGTGCGACAAAGATTAATTCCGAGGCTCTAGGTATTGATGACAGGTTAGGTACTCTGGAGCCAGGCAAACTGGCTGATGTATTAGTGGTGAATGGAGATCCTCTGAAGGATATCAGCGTTTTAAGGGATAAGGTGAATATTGTCAGAGTGTATAAGGGAGGAAAAGCGATTCCCAGGTTGGATTAAAAAGAATTCCAAAGACAAGAACTGCATATTATGAAAAAAATATGGAGGAATCAGTGAAAGAAAGAAAAAGTCTCAAGGATTACGAATGGGTCATGAAGCTTTCGCCGGCGGAAGAAACTGGTTACCAGTAACTGTTGTGGCACTTTTGAACGGCATCCGATATATCAGGTTAAGCATTGAGGATATATTCTTTTTATGGCCGCACAAGGAAGAAATTGCGCATAAAGTATCACAAACTGTGGAAATGATCAGAGATCTCTGTAAAATCCTGGGCAGAGAGGTAGCAACTTTTGAAGAGGCGAGAAAAATTAAAGGGATAAAAAGAACCTCGTAATCTAAAAGCACATCATCAAATGGCCCAGACTTTTCAGTAATGATGCAAGTTTTGCAAGGATTCCACATTTAATTAAAGGAGGTCAATATGACAGATATGGAATGGTTAGGCGCCGAATGGGCGGAAAGGGTATTGAAGTCAAAAAAGAATTTGACAATGGATAAAAAGCTCGTTATTACGGTCTGCACTGTTGGTGCTCTGATTTCCAGAAAGCAAAATCCCAATCAACCCATAACTCCTAAGGATATCGCGAGAGAAACGATCGAATCTTACAACGAAGGAGCAGTTGTAGCCCATCTTCATACAAGAGATGCAAATGGCAGGCCTGGTACATCAATGGAAGTACTCAAAGAGATCATCGACATGATTATGGATAAATGTCCGGACATGATTATTCAACCGAGCTCTTGCGAAAGTTATGTTCCTGGAAAAACCACGTATAGCTATGAAACCGTGGAACCGATGGCAAAAGCTCTTCATGCATACGGGCTTAAATACATGGAATCAACGATATTCACACCAGTTTCCTACGCCTGTCAAGATGTGGATGGCACGCTCGACATGTCGCTGGCGACAAAAGACAACATGCAAAAAACTATTTCCTATCTCCAGGAAAACAATATTAAACCGGAGTTTATGAACCACAACTGGGAAGGTATACCTAACGTAAAAGAATATCTGATTGAGCCGGGAATTCTGAAGCGGCCTTACCTCATGTCGATGGGGCCCGGAATGCACAATGCTGCTGAAACCTATCCGGATCCCTGGGGAATGATGTATGTTCTAGGAATGATGAAAATGATGCCTGAGGGTAGTGTAATATCTCTGAGTGCTGGTGGAAGAAATTGGCTGCCGCTCACTGGATTCGCCATTTTAATGGGTGTTGATGGGGTGCGTGTCGGGATGGAAGATCACCTTTTTATTTATCCTCACAAAGACGAACTCATAAAGAAAAATGCTGATATGACAAGAAAGATAGTTATGATAGCGAGAGAATTTGGCAGAGATGTAGCCTCACCACAAGAAGCAAGAGAAATTATGGGGATACCTAAGATATAAGGAGGACAAAAGAGACATAATACTGATAGTATATCCGGATAACTTCTTTATAATCATTTTTTTTTATTTCTTTTTGAAGATAAATATTTTTCCTAGGAGAGTAGAATGTTTTCTGGTCGAGTCAAATTCAGTGTTCTAGAAAAAGATGGGATTAAAATAATTCACCAAGCTACCTTGGATGTTCTTGAAAGAACTGGAGTTTATGTCGATCATTCTAAAGCCCTTGAATTGTGTGAACGTGCAGGATTTAGTATTGAAGGGAAAAAAGTTAAATTTCCGGCTAAGATAGTTGAGGAGTCCTTGAAGAGTGCTCCAACTGAAATTGAGCTTTGGGATCGATTTGGAACAGAGGCGCTGTCACTCAGGGAAAATAATATCTATTTTGGTACTGGTTCCGATTGTGTCTTTATTCGCGATGTTTATAGTGGTGAAAGAAGAAAATGCGTGATAAAAGATATTGAAAACACAGCTCATCTATGTGACAAACTTGATAACATAGATTTTGTCATGTCAATGGGAATTCCTTCTGATGTTCCCGCTAAAGTTGAAGACAAGGCGCAATTCTTGTCTATGTTGCTTAACACCAGAAAGCCAATCGTGTTTACTACTTCAAACAAAGCCAATTTAACCGATATTTTTGAAATGTCAGCCATAGTTGCGGGAGGAATTTCCCAAATAAGAAGGAAACCCTTTCTTGCCCTGTATGCCGAACCTATCACTCCATTAAATCATATCCATGGTTCGGTGGATAAGCTTTTATTTTGTGCTGAAAATAGTATTCCCATAATCTACACACCTGCTCCAATTGCAGGTGCAACAACACCAGTTACTCTAGCAGGCACTTTAGTGGTCGCCAATGCAGAACTACTCAGTGGCCTTGTTATCTCCCAACTCGTACAAAATGGTGCTCCCTTCATCTACGGAGGATCTCTGGGAGCGTTGGATATGGCAACAACAACACTTCCTTATGCGAGCCCTGAAGCTAAGCTGCTAGATGCTGCTATTGCTAAAATGGGTCAGTTTTACCAACTGCCGGTATTCGGTACCGGGGGATGCAGTGATTCAAAGGTGTTTGACCAACAAGCAGGATCCGAGTCAACTCTCACGATTCTCATGGCAGCTCTCAGCGGTGCAAATCTTATCCATGATGTTGGTTATCTTGAGCTTGGCCTAACAGCTTCATATGAGATGATAATAATGACCGATGAGATTATCAGCATGGTGAAGCGAATACTGGCTGGAATAAAAATAAGTAAGGAAACATTAGCTGAAGATGAGATAGAAAGAGTAGGTCCAGGAGGCAACTATTTAACTTCGAGCCATACGCTCAAACATTTTAAAAACGAGTTATGGTTTCCACGGCTTTTTGATCGAGATACCTATGAAGGATGGAAAGAGGCTGGGAGTAAAGATATGGCATCGAAAGCTAAAGAAAAAGCTCAAGAGCTATTACGCTTGGAAAAAACAGCTTTCCTTCCGCAAAATACAGTTGATAAAGTGACTTCAATCGCCGAGAAAGTAAATTAATCTCACGGTGAGTGTTGGTTCGACTCCCTCCTCCGGCACCAGTTTTTCCTGGAAATCCTCTTGATATTCTTTTTTTTAGTTTAAGCTCTATGGTTGAAAAGACTAAACTAAGAACAACCTCTGAAAAATAGGGGAAAGGGTGGCTTTTAATAACGACTATAATGTAAAAGTTCGGTCGTTCCTTGGGATTTTTATTCAATTAATAATGAACCACACTGAGGATTAGAGTTAAGCCAACACGGTTGTCAAGGGGAGATCCAATCACGACTTCATTGTGTCCTTCAAAACTTTTTTCTATTAAAAATTTCATGCTGTGTCAAAGAATTTGTAGCCTTACATACGCCTAATTGATTTTGTCAATTTTGATATGATACGATATCTCGGTCATATGCAAACAGAAATCATTCTCGTCCTCTCTGTATTGGCGGTCACCGTTTTTTTGTTTATTACCGAGATTCTGCGTGGTGATATCGTTGCCCTCTTGACCTTGCTTTTGTTGGGCTGGCTGAAGCTGATCAGCCCTGCCCAGGCGTTTTCCGGCCTGTCCAGCAATGCCGTTGTATCCATCATCGGGGTCATGATCTTGGGCCATGGCATCGAACGTTCCGGGGTGATGAAACGAATAACAACGCCCATCGTGCGTCTGGCTGGTTCCAGCGAAAAAAGGATGACTGCTGTTATCTCCGTTTCTGTCGGCCTGATCTCCGGTTTTTTGCAGAACATCGGCGCCACCGCCCTTTTCTTGCCCGCGGTCATGCGCATTTCCAGAAAGATGGAGGTCAATGCTTCGCGCTTTCTTATGCCGATGGGATTTTCAGCCATTCAGGGGGGAACACTTACTCTGGTTGGGTCAGGGCCCCTGATTATCCTTAACGATCTACTGAGGCAAGGCAATCAGCCTCCTTTCAGCCTTTTCAGTGTCACGCCTGTGGGCCTGGCTCTGCTTACAGGCGGGATTTTGTATTTCTTGATATTCGGCAAACACATCCTGCCCCGCCGAAAGAGCGGCCGGGTGGAACCCTCTGTTCAACAGCACCTCATTGAAACCTGGCAATTGCCCTCCACCATCTCCAGTTGCCGCATTCCCGAAGGGAGTGCGCTCATCGCCAAAACATGCGAAGAAGCCGCACTCTGGTCGCATTTCGGCTTGAACCTCTTGGCCATGCGGGAAGCGGCTGAAGTCACCTATTCGCCCTGGCGCTTCACTCGATTCGCCGCTGGGCAGGAGCTGGCCCTTCTCGGCGAGAAGAGCCGGGTTGAAAGTTTCGTTGAAGCCTATGGATTGGAACCGGTGGTATCATCGCCCTTTTTAAGTGAGCTGAGATCTTCAAGACCGATGGGGTTTGCCGAGCTCATCGTTCCCCCCCGCTCGCCCTTTATCGGGAAGTCTATCCGGCAGATAGCTTTTCGCAAGAATTTTGCGATCGAACCGGTCATGCTGATAACCGGGCAGGAGGAAGAACGAGGGGATTTCTCCGATGTTCCCCTGAGATCCGGAAACATCCTTATAGTCTTCGGTGCTTGGCCCAGGATCGTAGAACTCGGAGACCGCAAAAAATTCGTCCGCATCACTCCCGATGATTCCATCGATCCTGGAAAACGAAGGCCCGTTACTGCGGTTCTCTGCTTTTTAGGCGCGATCGGGCTGGTGATCGCCGGGATGCCGCTTGCGCTCAGTCTCATATCTGGAGCACTGGGCATGGTCGTTTTTAGGGCTATTTCCATCGATGAAGCCTACCGGGCGGTAGACTGGAGGACGGTTTTCCTTCTGGCAGGATTGATTCCTTTGGGCATAGCCATGAACAATACAGGGGCAGCAGCCTGGATCGCCGGCGGTATGATGGACTTGCTGCAGGGAAGTCATCCTATCTGGATCTTTGCCGGGGTGGCGGCCTTGACTACGGTCTTTTCTCTGTTTATGTCCAATGTCGCAGCCACGGTGCTTCTTGTACCGCTCGTTCTCATAATAGGGAACACGGTTGCTGTGAATCCCAGGGCACTATCCCTTCTTGTCGCGGTCTGCGCCGCCAACAGCTTCTTGCTTCCCACCCACCAGGTGAACGCGCTGCTTCTTTCTCCTGGCGGATACCATAACCGGGATTATTTGAAAGCAGGAAGCGTGATGACCGTGATCTTTCTTGTCATTGCAGTCACAATGATTTATTTCTTTTATTAAAAATAAGATAGGAGGTTCTATGCTTCTCAAACAGTACTTTATCGAAAAAATCGCGCACAGTTCCTACATCCTTGCCGGCAAGGAAAGCTGTGCCGTCATCGATCCACGCCGCGATGTGGATATCTACATTAAGGAGGCGCGGAAGCTGGGCGTCAACATAACACACATCCTGGAAACCCATCTTCACGCGGATTTCGTTTCAGGACATATGGATTTGGCGGATCTGACCGGAGCAGAGATCTATGCTCCCAAATCAGCTCAGTGTGCCTTCGAACATGTCCCGCTCGCTGAAGGGGATACTGTGGAAATCGAGGATATGGAACTTCGTGTTCTGGAAACACCTGGGCATACACCCGAACACATTGTCTATGTGGTCGTCGATAAATCAAGGGGGCCGGAACCGGTCGGAGTGTTTTGCGGGGATACGGTTTTTGTGGGAGATGTCGGCCGGCCGGATCTCTTTCCGGATATCGCCACAGACCTGGCGGCCAAACTGTATGACAGCCTGCACGACAAACTTCTCAAGCTTCCGGATTTCACTGAAATCTATCCCGCCCACGGTGCGGGTTCGCTTTGCGGACGGGCTATGGGTGCTAAAAGGCGCAGTACAATCGGCTACGAACGCAGGTACAATTCGGCACTGTTGATTGAGGATAGAGAAGAGTTTATCAAAGCCCTCACCACAGACATGCCACCAGCACCCGATCATTTCAGCAGATGCAGCGATATCAACCGGCAGGGCCCTGTTATGATCAAAGATTTGCCGGAACTTGCCGAGTTGGATCCTGAAGTCTTCATGGAAAGAATCAAGGAGCCAGGAAACATCGTCGTTGACACCCGGAGCTACGATGCTTTCGGCAGCCAGTATGTCCCGCGCTCATGGCATATCGATCAAGGCGGCAACTTTCCCACTTTTGCCGGCTGGGTCCTTCCCATAGACAAAGACATCTTGCTCGTGACGGATACATACGAAAAAGCCCTGGAGGCCAATACTTGGGCCCGCCGGGTGGGAGTAGACCGCATTGTCGGCTGTCTGGACGGCGGATTGTTTGCCTGGGCGACACACGGACTCAAAACCGAAGATGTCAGGCAGGTCTCGGCCGAAAACCTCCATGCCATGATCAACGGCCAGGCCGGTATCACACTGTTGGACGTGCGTGCCCCTCAGGAATTTGCGGATTCCCATATAGAGGGTGCGATAAATATTCCTGCCCCGGATTTGAGGACACGTTATAAAGAGCTGAATCCTGCCCTGCCTACGGTCCTTATCTGCAGTACGGGTCACCGGTCCAGCCTGGGCGCCAGCATTTTAAAGCAAAACGGCTTCCATGAAGTCTACAACACCGCGGGCGGAATGACGGGCTACCACGCTGCCGGATTTGTGAAGAAGTGCGGTGTTTGCTCGATTCCTCATGCGTCGCGGTATTATGATCATGATATCCTCATGCGATCAGGATGGGGATTCAGCAAATAAGGAGGAGAAACATGGAATGGTTGTTGGAAGCGCGCTGGTCGCCTTATATCGCCGGTATCGGAATCGGGGTGCTGAGCTGGCTTACTTTTCTCTTATCCGATAAGCCTATCGGGTGCTCTACGGCATTTGCCAGGACAAGCGGCATGATCGAAAAAATATTCCGGGGGCAGAAAGTGAACTTAAAGCCCTACTACCAGCAATTCAAACCGGTTGTGGATTGGGAATGGATGTTGGTACTCGGAATTATTCCCGGGGCTTTCGTTTCGGCCGTCATATCCGGCGACTTTCAATGGCAATGGGTGCCAGGAGCTTGGGCAGCGGTCTTTGGCACAACACTCTGGATACGGTTGCTGACAGCTTTTCTAGGGGGCATTTTTCTCGGCTTCGGAGCTCGTTGGGCGGGAGGATGCACCAGCGGTCATGGCATCAGCGGGACACTGCAGCTCACGGTAGGAAGCTGGCTGGCCGCCATCTGTTTTTTTATAGGGGGCATAGGGGCCGCCTTCCTGATATTTCATTTGATCGGAAGATAGGAGAGAACCGATGCTGACTCGATTGCATGCAAAAACTAAGCTTCAACTGCTGTTCGGATTCATCGCCGGTCTTGGCTTCGGTTTTTTTCTCCATAAGGGGGGAGTTACCAAATACGATGTGATTGTAGGACAGCTGCTCCTGAGAGACTTTACCGTAGTCAAGGTCATGATATCTGCCGTCATAACCGGAATGATCGGTATTTATGCTATGAAGACCTTAGGTTGGATCAAACTGCATCCCAAACCCGGATCGGCGGGTATGTCAATCGTGGGAGGATTGCTGTTTGGAGTGGGATTTGCAGCCTTGGGCTACTGTCCGGGGACTATAGCGGGGGCTTTGGGCAACGGATATCTGGACGCCCTGGCCGGGATTGGGGGCATACTCATCGGGGCCGGATTGTTTGCCGCTCTATTTCCCAGGCTTCGACAATCGATCCTGTCCAAGGGAGACTTCGGTGATATCACCATTCCTCGTCTGCTCAAAGTCAACGAGTGGATTGTGATCATTCCTTTTGGCGTCCTGCTTTTTCTCTTATTAAAATGGATCGAATCCCAAGGATTGTAAACGGGCAACGGAGCCGAATAAGATGATGATAAAAATCCTTCATGTTATTTCCGCCGGCATTGGCATAGTGGCTGTTGCCATCATCATTTGGGGTGTCCTTCTCATGCTATTCAGGCTTATTGTTCTGGAAGTATCCCGCATCAAGAAGCGAACCATTTACTACGAGAGAGAAAGCCTCAGGCATCAGCTTGGTTCTTACCTGCTGTTAGGCATCGAGTTTCTGATTGCTGCGGATATAATACGTACAATAACGCATCCTACATTGATAGACATGGCCGTACTGGCCAGTATCGTTGTTATCCGCACTTTGATAAGCTTTTTTTTGGACCGCGAGATTGCAGCCTTCAAAATGTCGGATAAAAAACCGCACTCTGATTCCTAATAGAGCTTTATACTTGAAATCTGCTCAATTTGTGGAGTGACGTCACAGAGACAAATTGGTCTTAGTTGGCGAAATTGATGGATAGAGAAAAGAACGGGATTAATTTCGATGGCTCTAGAAGCGCACAGCGCACCTAAACTTTCTCTCGCTTTTTCCGTATGGTGAGAAAGGGGCCGTCAGATCATCAAATACGGTAAACAATGCCGCGGGGGATCGGCGTCGTGGTATTGGCTAACTTTGAAGACATAATTGACGATATCGGCTTTTATGCTCTCACCGGGAAGCAGGAAATTTTAAAGCTGGGAGACTATGAGGGAAAACCACAACAGGTTCATGTCGATCCTCGAATCTACGATGATTACACAGGCCAATACCAGACTACACCATCCTTTTTTATTTCAGTAACACGAGAAGGTGACCGCCTGTTTGCCCAGGCGACGGGTCAGCCGAAATTCGAATTGCTCCCTGAATCGGAATCGACCTTTTTTCTTAAGGCTGTTCGGGCCAAAATTATTTTTAAACAAGACAGTAGCGGCAAAGTCTACCGGCTCATTGTCCGGTCATCCGAAGGTGATGAAATCAGCAAAAAAATCGAATGACGTCATAATCAGTAGATTCATTAGGACTCCCACCCCTTAAATTAACATCTCATAGCTTTTCCTGGAAATAGAGGAAAGAGCATGAAAATTCAACACCGTATTCATAGAGCAATCATGTGAGGCAGGGCGAATTTCGAACCCTTGATCTATTCCAATAGTGAAGTCGGACTATTCAGCTAGAACTATTCTTTTGGAATGTGGGGAAGAGGACGGATTTTGAACCGAAGTTTTGTTCGTATTTCGAGGCTGTCGGCCAATGCGCTTGCCACCCTCAAGCCTTCCAGGGCTTCGGTGGTGCAGTAGTAGGTCAGGAACCGCTCTGCCAAATCGAACTTTTTCGCCTGGATCAACTGTGAAGCGATTGCCTCTACATCTGCCTGTTGTGAAAACAGCTTCTCTTCAAAAGCCCTGAATGTCTCAATTACCTCGGGATGAAATTCGGCGTAGTGCTCATCGACCAGCATGAAGAGTCTGTCATAAATACGATAGGCATAAGTTGTTGTTTCCTGGCCCTGGCGCTCTCGTGGCAGCTCCATTCTCAACGCTTCACCTTTGGTAATGTATCTGTGCTCTCCATATTCCAAAGGAACGCTGTTGATGCCAAAATAGTAGGGAACAAAAACACTGGCTTCTGGAGGGCCTATCGCAATCCACAGCACAGCCAGCTCTTTCGCCACATTCCTCCTGAGTTGCGCAACTTGTCCATATTTTGTTCCTCTATTCAGAAACTTCCTATCTCTGAGAATCTCAAAAACATCACGAATGCCGATTTTGGACGCTTTTTCCAAAAGTGACTTTTCGGCTTCAATAACCGAGCTCACACGCCGCTGGTGACCAGGCTGCTCCGTATTCCAATCAAGTTCGTAGACCTCAGAAATGTTGAACGGCCGGCCAGCAGCAGGATCATACCACCCCTTCTCTATGCCGAATGAGATTAAGTGATCCGAACCCATATAATTCGGGTTGTCTTTGTAATTAAGTGGAAACTCTCCTATGTGGCCGGGACGAATGACGAGAACATCATCGGGCCCGAGCCGTTTGGCAGCCCAAAGGCCCTGGCCGCCGGCGAATTCCTCTATGATCCAACCTTCCTCTGAATCCGCGACCATATGAACATTGCCGCCATAGGTAGCATGACCGTATTGATCAATCAATCCGCCGATAATCTCCACGGCTTCCCTTGCCGTCTTGGCGCGTTCCATAGCTGCACGGGCTTCATCACTAAAACTGAGACCCTTTTGGTCCTTCGGCGTCATCTCAAGGAGTTCGTTTCGTGAAGGCGACCATACATCCACCACGCTCACGCCAAATTCGTTCAAACCACCATTCTCAATTGGAGGAGGAAATCCTTTGTATTCAGAGTAGCGCACCGTGATGTATTTATGTGTTTCTGCAACTTGTGGGATCTCTATCCTAGTTCCGGGGAAATTAGCGTCTTTATCGGCACCCACAGAAAGAGCGGCCTCCACATCCCACGTGCGATGAGGGATGACTTCAATCCAGTGGCTGGAATTTTCATCGCCTAGCTGGCCGAGCAGGACGCTGCCATCCGCTGTAAGATTCTTACCGACATAGACACCTGTACAGTGTTTCGGTGGAATAGCATCATTGGCGGCTGTAAAAATATTGATCGCTGCCAAAAAAGCCATGGATATTGCATTTAAGGACATATCTTCTCTCCTCTTCGGGCTTTTTCAATAAAGCTGCCTGAAAAACCGACCTGGCCGTTTGAGAAATCGGCTTGATCGTGCTTCGAATTTTCGATTTTCTCTAAAAGCTGTATAGGATGATATTCAAAAAAAAAGTACCATATGCAAAAAGACAAAGTCAATGCGTTCTCACTCCAAAGTAAATCTGTCTCCGGCATGAAGCACACTGAGTCTCAATCCCTTTACTCCGAGCAGATGACAATGAGGTTCTACAGGGAAGTCGGCTTTAGCAGGGTCGATGATCAGGACAGTGCCTTCGCCCAAAACCTCGACCTGTCTGCCCGGCTTGACCCAGATAGCCGTATTTTCATCAATGCCAATTCCCATTTTTTTCTTTTGAATGCTCACCGCTAACAGCCGGTTAAATCTATTCCGGGCGACGAAATGCTGATCAATTACAGCTCGTGTGATGAATCCAAAACCGCGTGTGGTCACAACACTGTCAGCCTTCAGAACCTTCCAATTGCCTTCTCCGGTAATCATCACATCGCTCATTATGGCCGCACCTGCGCTGTTCCCTCCTATGACTGCACCATTCTTGTACATGCGATGAAACAACTCCATGCAGCGGGTGTCACAAAATATATCAGTCAGTCTACTCTGATCTCCACCTCCAAAATAGATCCCACTGGCTTTGGACAGCCGCTCTAAAACGGTATCGGCATTTGCCTGTAGGCAATTTTGAATATGAAACGACTCCGCCTTTCCTACACCCAGTTCCAGAAATTCTTCTTCTAAACTCTTTCCTGATTTTTTTGGATCACTGCTGGCCATTGGAATAACGGCTATCTCCGCTTTAAGCCCTCCAGCTAATTCAACAAAATTTTGGATTGCAGACGGGGGTGGTTTTCCTCCTCCGATGATGATCAAATGGCCTTTGATCTCGTCCGATCCGCTGCGCAGGCAGCCGATAAATCCTGATATGATCAGTGCAATCAATAAAATGTGCAATCCTCTCAACTTATCTCTCTCTTTTCTGTAATCTTTACATTAAGCCTTCGAGAACGCCTTAAATGGAACGAAATTCACGGGCTCACAATCCATCTCCATGAGGATATCATTTCTGCTTACGCTGTTCTACGTATCTAATCAGCTCAGCTTCAATTCCTTCATCTATAGGGGGCTTTTCGTAGGATTGAAGGCGCTTCGCTAAAATTTCGGATGCTGCTTCTGCAGCCTGGGTGCAGCCCGACCTGCGCCAAATGTCGTATTCCATCCCCCGCATAATCCTGGGTAGAAAAAACTCTGTGCGGCAGCGTTCCAGGGTTTCCGGCTGTGAAAGGAACTCTCCGCCGATTCCCACGCGTACCAAAAAGTCTTCCATGAGCGTTTCTGAATCAATTTGCACTGGAGAAATCATTCTGCGAACAGCGTCGCAGAGTTCCTCATCCATGAGAAATTTCTCGTAGCCCATGGCAATATAAGAACCCTGTATGCCTGCAGCGTGAAGAATGAAATTTATTCCCGCTCTTACGGCCGTCACAAGCCCCAGGGCTGACTGCATACCTGACTGCATATCCGGAATATGCGCATCAGTCAGACTGCCGCCTCCCCTGCTTGGAAGCCCGTAAAATTTGGCTATTTGAGCTGTGCACGAGACAAAGATGGATGACTCAGGCGCTCCAATACTGAGTACGCCCGTCCGCATATCTGTGGGCGCAGAAGCGGTGCCGTACACAATGGGAGCCCCTGGACGTACCAAATGGGCAAGAGTAAATCCTGCTAGGAACTCCGCATTCTGCTGGGCCAGACTGCCGGCAATGGTGATTGGCCCTGATGCACCCGCCATCACCAATGGGGATATTATACAGGCCTGACCGCTTCGGACCAACTCGATAAGGGAGGCTGTCATTTCCTCCGAGAAGGCCAGCGGTGAAAGTGAGTTAATGAGAGATATGGTGACCGGAGATTCGTGCACTTTCTCTTTGCCCCACAGGATCGAGGCCATCTCCACACACTGTGCGGCCCCTTTTCCAGACACAGGGCTTCCCATAAACGGTTTGTCACACAGAAGTACGTTGGATAGCAGCATATCCAAATGTGCGGTTTCAACAGAAACATCGGAGGGATCCACCATCATGAATCCATTGATGTTGATAATAGGGGAGGTCTGCACCAGCTTACAGAAATTGTGATAGTCGGCCATGAGTGCTTTCCTCTGCTCACCGTCTAGGGTAACTACAAAGGGAGCTCCGTATCCGGGAGCAAACACAAACTCATCGCCGCCAATAGTCAAACTTTTTTCTGGATTCCGGGCGTGAAGCTTAAACTCATTCTGTGCGCTATCAAGGGCTTTCAGGATGTGTCGCTCTTCGAAAAAGACCACATTTCCATCCGTCCTGAATTCATTCTTTTTGAATAATGTAACGGCATATTCATTATTGAACCTGACACCTATGTTCTTGAGTATTCCCATGGAAGCAGCATGTATTCTATTGATCTGCTCTCTAGAGAGTTCTGGCAATCTATCATACATCGCTTTTCTTTTTTTGCCCGCGGCACTCCTTGTCAGTGATGGCCGTACGAAAGTGTCGCAACCTGTATTCCCCCACCGCTTTCAGGCCGAGTTTCATTCGTACCTTCTTTCTCCATACTCAAATCTCAGGCATTCGCCGTTTTGACTAACTTCTGCTCAGCCCGCTCAATAATTTTTTTTATCCTGTTCTGGACATCTTTGGCCAGCGGTTCGGGCTGATGACTTTCCAAGATGTCGATGACCCGCTCGTTCGCCCTCTGTGTGAGTGTCTTTCGGCCCTCTTGTTCCCATTTCTCATACAATTTCCGCTCGAATAGATTAGGGTACCAAGTCTCACTCTTGAAATGTTTGATCGTGTGATCCTCCATCAAATAATGGCCTCCGGGGCCGACTGAATCGACCACATCCAAAGCCAGCGTTTCATCGCTGACCTCGATTCCGCCAGTAATCCGCCTGCTGTACCCCACCAGATCATCACATATAACGAGGTTCTCCATGGAGGCGGTGTTTCCGTGCTCGATGTACCCCACATCGTGTATGAGATTCGCTCCCGACTGGGCCGACATGATCACAGAGATAGCTGACTCGATAGCTGCCTGCTCATCCACAACCTTGGAATCCGTACATCCGGCGGTGCCGAACATGGGAATATCCAGATAGTTGGACATATCGGCTAGGGCCGCCATCATAAGATCGAACTCTGGAGCCCCATAAGAAAAAATGGTCGTACGCATGTCTATGATGGTGAAAACCCCACCCATAATAAAGGGGTTTCCCTCATGGGTCAGCTGGTTGAGGACCAATCCGCTAAAATTCTCGGCAAGCCCGTTGGCAATGGCTCCGCTCAAGGTCGCGGGAACAGTGGCTCCGGCCATGATGCACGGTGTATACACCACAGGCAGCTGTTTCTTTCCGGCAAGAACAAGCTTCTGGGCCGCTTCTCTGGCATGAACAAGCGGTGAAATGGGTTCGGCATACAGGGTCATAAAAGGATTTCGGCGAAGCTCCTCCTCACCGCCGGCAATCACTTCGCAGATTTCGATGATATCCCTGTATCCCTCGATATCGACGGCTGTAACGACGATCGGTTTGGACGTGTTTAGCACCATGGCTTCGAACTGGTGCCGGTCGTAAACCACCTGAGGCACATCCCGGACAATTCCCATGGACATCACGAATTCCATGTTGGGCAGCGCATCGACGACCTTTGTCGCCATAGCGACGGTCGCTTTACTGGAAGGTATCCGGTCTCCGGAGTAAGGATCGATAAAAAACGGAGTGTCTGATCCTGTGCCAAAGTAGGAGTTATTTCCTTCCAGCTCCATGACACGGCTACCGGTTCGGCTGTTGCTCAATGTCACCTTTTTCGGAGCAGAACAAAGAGCCCTCTCCACTAGTTTCCCGGGAATCCGTACCCTTGAGCCGTCAACCCAACATCCCGCCCTTTTCATGATATCCAGCGATTCCTCATCATGGTACTGGACACCTGTTCTTTCAAGCACTTCGATAGACGCTGCTAGAAGTCGCCTGCACTGCTCATCCGACAGAACCTGGAGCTGGCACGATGCATTTGCTCTGTAATTACCACGCATAGTCATGTCTCCTTTTATTCTCCCGAAGCGGCTGCCCTCTTTTTTTCCCTGTCTTCAGCCTTCATGATAACCGCGTCAATCTGTTTTTGCACGTCTTTGGGAAGAACCGGCGCCTCGGTTTCCTCCAAAAGCCTTCTGGTCTTTTCTTTAATACGGTCCCCCATACTGCGGCCCTTATCCGAGGACTCCCATTCGGAGTGCCGCATGCGGTTCATCAATGTGGGGAACCACGTCTCTCTTTTAAAGCTTTTGTACGTATGCTCAGAGGTGATGAATTCCCCAGAGGGCCCGACTCTCTCGATGTCATCGAGGGCCAGGGTTTCATCAGTGACATCCACACCGCGTATGATCCGCCGCACCATGCCAATGATTTCATCGGCCATCACTAACTGGAATAATGATCCTACAGAGCCGAATCCAGTGTAGCCGCAGTCGTGTATCAAATTGGCGCCGGTCTCGGCAGTCATAAGTATGCTCATCGCTGCCTCGGCCGCAGCCTGGGCGTCCAGAGTATGGGAGTCGGTACACCCGGCCGTTCCGAAGACCGGCACTTTCATATAATGCGCCACTTCGGCGATTCCGGCCTGCATCAGGTTAAACTCCGGACTCCCGTAGCTGTAGATCGTGGTCTGCATGTCCATAATGCCGTAGACACCTCCCATGATAATGGGACTGCCTTCATGAACCAGCTGACTCACCACAATCCCAACCAGGCTCTCCGCCACACCTAAGGCAAGAGTGCCGGCCAGGGTCGCTGGTGCCGTTGCCCCTGAAATGATACAGGGGGTGTACACCGCAGGGATACGCTTCTCGGCCGCGAAAATAGCCTTGTCAATGGCCTCCTTACTATGAATCAGCGGAGAACTCGGCTCGGAATAGAGAGCCAAAAAGGGGCGCCTTTGCAGATTTTCCAGACCGCCTGCCACCGCAGAGGCCATGTCCAGGATGTCGTTGTACTGGTCCACGCCGAATCCCCAGTGAACGATGGGTTTGGTGGTGTTGTTCACCAAAGCCTTGAAGGCATACACATCAGCCAGAATTGCCGTGACGTCGTCCAGAGTGCCTAAATCCTGCACGAAATCGATGTTGGGGAGTGCTTCACAGATTTTACCCACATTTTCTGTATCGCGCATGGTCGGCTTTCTCAGTTCTTCGGTGTAGGGGTCGACATGCCAATTGTTGGACGGGCCTGGTCCATAGTAGCTGTTATAGCCTTCCAAGTTAATCTTTCGATTGCCGTTTCTGTCATACAAAAGAATTTTAGAGGGCGCGGTGCGCACGGCCCACTCACTCAAGCCGACTGGAAACCGTACGACATTCCCGTCAATCCAGCATCCCGCTTTTTTTAGAATTTTCTGTGCGGTGCTGCTGTGAATTCTGGCTCCAGTTCTCTCGAGTATTTCCAGCGCAGCAGAATATATCTGCTCTTTCTGTCCTTCGGAAAGAAGGCTGAATTGGACCGACTTATTCACTTTATACCGGGCTCTGGAATGCTCCATAACTCATCTCCTTTCATCAAACTCATCCGTTTTTGCTGCCCAGGAAGTTTCTTTCAGGGCGTTTATATACTTATGCTCTCTAGACCGATAATGCCTGATCTGATTCCTTTGTTTCTAACTCCAGGCGCTGTCTTTCCCTTCCGAGCTGCGCGTGAAGGGCCTTGAACAGGCAATAAAGCATCAGCAGCATGATGATCATAAAGGGAAAACCTCCCACAACAGACGCTGTCTGCAGTGCCTTCAATCCTCCGGAGAACAGAAGGACAGCGGCCACGGCTCCTGCGAGTCCACCCCATATAAGACGCATGGGCACCGGTGGATTCGGGTTTCCGAGTGAAGTGAGCATGCTGTTGACATAGGTTCCAGAGTTCAAGGAGGTTATGAAGAAAACGGCAACGGAAACCATGGCTATAGCAATCAGAATATTGGAAAAGGGCAATGTGTTCAAAAAAGTGAAGAAACCAGAGGCAGAATCCCTTGTGACAGCAGCAGCAATGCCTCCAGCGCCCAGATGTTCGACAAAGAGAGCCGAGCCGCCGAAAATGCTGAACCAGACCAAACTGACACCCGTTGGAACAAGCAATACGCCGATGACAAAATTGCGGATAGTCCTGCCCCTGGAGATGCGGGCAATAAAAGTGCCTACAAATGGCGCCCATGCAATCCACCAAGCCCAGTAGAAGACTGTCCAGGTGCTGGTCCAATTCTTATTACCCGCTAAGGCAGGATCCATATGGAATGACATCTGTATGATATTCTGGATATACTCACCCGTGGCGTGGGTAAAAATTTTCAGAATGAACAGTGTCGGCCCCACAATGAATACCAGCAGCATCAAAAGGGAAGCAACGATGATGTTGAATTGACTCAAACACTTGATTCCCCGGTCGATTCCGGTTACCGTCGCAACCACAGACACAGCAGTGATGACAATCACAATGACCACCCACGTTCCGGCTGTACTCGGTATTTGCCACAAGCTCTCCAGGCCGGACCCGATCTGCATTGCACCTAAGCCCAGAGAGGTTGCCAAGCCGAATAGAGTGGCGAATACACCAATCACATTGATCAATGTTGCCCAGCCGCTATGTATCCGCTTGGGCCCGAGGATGGGCTCCAGTGTGGAGCTCAAGAGCATGGGCAGTTTCTTGCGATACGCAAAATAAGCCAGACATCCGGCCACGACAGCATAAATCGCCCACGGGTGAAAACCCCAGTGGAAGAAAGCGTATCGTATGGCTGTGTGGACGGCTTCGGGGCTTTTGGCTGCTCCGCAGGGCGGCCAAATATAATGCCTGACCGGCTCGGACACGCCCCAAAAGAGCAAGCCGATACCCATTCCGCTGCTGAACAGCATGGCAAACCATGTGAGGTTGGAATACGCCGGCCTCTCATCCTCTTCACCCAGTTTGATTTTCCCATAAGGGCTGAGAGATAAATAAATAATCGCAAATAAAAAAACGCATGCACTGAGAATGAACGACCAGCCCAGGTTTTCAGTCATGAAATCGAACGCGGCGCCGACTGCTCTTCCAAAAGATTCCGTTGCTATCACGCCGAACCCAACCAAGACGGTCATCACGAACAAGGAAATCAGAAATGTCGGCTTCGTGTAGATATTTTTTTCGTTCACGTTCCTAATAAAAATATGAATCTATGATATCTGAGTTTAAAAAAAGAGATATAGGATTTTGTTGTTGATTTCTTGTAAAATTATGCTAACCTTTGTTCGTTTAATTAAGTAATCTTATCAATCCATATGTTTTCAGCAATTCATACGGGTATCTTTCCCCACCCTTTTCCTCGGCAGTTCATGTATTTATACATTTTACTTGGAAGTAAAACTGGCTCCATAATGACATGAGATCTTGTCGTAACATATAAGAATGAGGAATCCTTCTTATTCATCTATCTTTTTATTGTTCAGGAGAGTCGTGACTAGTTCAGCCGCAAAAATGCCATTGGGCGCGTATCCATCCGCTCTGATCTCATCAGCGAATGCTTGGGTGACATGAGATCCCCCAATGATGATCTTGATATTCTGTCTTAAATTCGCATCTTCTACGGCTTCGATGACCTGTCTCATGTAACCCATGGTTGTGGTCAGAAGAGCTGACATCCCGAGTATTATCGGACATTCTTTTTCTATGGCTCTTAAAAACTCTTCTTTGGGCACGTCTATACCTATATCTATGACTTCATGGCCCTCTTTTTCCAGGATCATGCCCACGATTTTCTTTCCAATATCATGAAAATCGCCTTTCACTGTGCCCAAAACGATCCTTGCTCCGGGAATGTTCATCTCCTGAGGCAGTGAATGCTTTATGATGTCCAATCCTGCTTTCATAGCCCTTGCAGCGATCAAAACTTCCGGAATAAAAAGTTCATCGTTCTTGAATTTGTTTCCTATCAAATCCATGCCTTTGGCCAAACCACCATTGAGAATCTCATCTGGGTGTATTTTTTTTGAGATGGCTGTTCTGGTGAGTGTTCTCACTCTCGAGGAATCGCCCTTTTCCACATAAAGCGCAATTTCTTTAAGTATGTTCATTGGTGTAAACGTCTCAAAAAAGCATCCAGCAAAAATAATTTACCATTTTAAAAAGGATAAAATCTAGCACATTATTTCCTTTAATAGTAAAATTATGCTAAAAATAATAAGAAAACAAGGCAGAATTGAACATCAAGACTCTCATCAATCCTAGACGATTCAACAGAATTTCCAAAGAATATATTTCACGTACAGGATTGTCTCTTGTTCTGGTCAATCTCAATGGCGACATTGCATACGGCAAGAGTCAATGCACGCTGTGTGAAAAATTATTGGGCCGTCCAGAAAAAGCCCTTATAGATAATTGCAGATCGAAAATGATAAGTATCGTCAATGAGGCGTTCCGTTGGGGTGAAGGATATATTTCGACCTGTCCGATCGGATTGATCATATTTGCCGTACCGATCGTATCCTGTAAAAAACTTGCCGGTGGCTTCTTGAGCGGTTTTTCTGTTTTCCCAGAAATGAAAAAAGATATGGATGAGGAGATCTTGAGAAATTTAAAAGAGTTTTGTGACTTGGATTATAATCTAAAATTGGATAAAAACGATCTAAAAGTTATCTCCAGGAAAGACATAAGAGACCGTGTGTCCCTGTTATTTATGCTGACAAGCAAGTACAGAATAAATGACATCAATTATCTTAAAGAAATAAATGAACAATGTGTCCAACAGTACAAAATTGCCAATTTTTTAGAAGATTTGATACGAAGCACTTATGATGTAAGGAAAAAAATATTTGATAAGCAAGATGAAATCATCCAAGCTGTCAAGCTTGGCGATAAAGCTAAGGGAAAAGAAATCCTTAACGAATTTTTAGGATCTATTATCTTTGAAAGCGGGATGAATTTTGAAATAATGAAAATGCGAATTATCGAATTGGTTGTCATTATTTCAAGAGCCGCTCGTGAGGCCGGGGTGGAAGCCAGAGAATTGCTGGGACTCAATTATTCCTACTTCATAGAATTGAATAAGGTCAAAGATCAAGATGAGCTTTTGTACAAACTCAATGAAATATTAGAAAGCTTCATCGATAAGATCTCAAAGAGTACGGATCGAGAGAAAATGGTCAAAATCTTCAAAATGCGCGAATATATAAACCTAAATTTTACAAAAAACATCAAAGCCTCAGATGTGGCTAAGGCATCGTTGCTCAGCGTGAGCAGGGCTCTCCACCTGTTCAAAGAAGAAACAGGAATGTCCTTTTCGGACTATATGACAAAATTAAGAATCGATTATGCCAAATACCTCTTGCTCAACACCGAGTTCAATATCGAAGATATCGCAAGTTTAGCCGGATTTTATGACCAGAGTCATTTCTCCAAGTATTTTAAGAAGAAGGAAAGGATTACACCTTTCCGTTTCAGGCTGAAACACAGGAGCGTGTAAGCATCCATCGGCACACGCTCTTTCTTGCGCTTAAGGAGATATCAGCGCAAAATTTATGATAACCTTGAAATGTGAGCGTATGAAAAGAATGGGGAATAAAATGCATATCTGCCTCCTCCTTATAGGCCTGATGCCGCTGTTCAATGGAATGGCCATATCCCAAGACTATCCTGAAAAGTGGAAAGCCTGGCTCAATGAGGTCGAACCTATCATGACCAGGAGTGAGCGTTCTGTTTTTAAAAGCCTCCAGACAGAAGAAGACAGGAGGAAATTTCAGAACCTCTTCTGGCAAATCCGGGATCCTTCCCTTGGAACCCCTGGAAACGAGTTTAAAGAAGAATTTCAAAACCGTCTGAACTACGCAAGGACTCGCTTGGAGGGGATCCATTCTGACCGGGGCCGAATTTATGTCATCCTCGGCAAACCCGCAGAGATCAAAAACTTCGCAGGCTCTGAGAAAGTGGTTGATTGTGAGCTATGGATCTATCAGGCTGAAGGCCGCTCAGGACTTCCCCCTCTTTTGTATCTTCTCTTCTACAGGAGGGATAATATCGGAGATTACGAGCATTATTATCCCGGCGCCCAATCAAGCCTGGATATCCTCTCCACCCGTTATAGGCGCAGCGGTTTGTCTAAGGCCAGAGCATTCAAAATCATCCAAAAAAGCTTTCCGGAACTCGCGAAGGCAACACTTTCGGTTATTCCCGATGAAGCCAATATTGCCTTTGCCAGTACCCTCAATTCATCAACTCAGATTATCGGGCAAATCTACACCCTACCGGAAAGGGAGGTTGAGAAAAGCTATCTTAAGAATTTCACCTCACCAGGCGGCACCATTGAAGTCGACTATTTTACCAAACAGATTGCCGGGAAAGCGATGCTGTTCCTGACTGAATACGAGGGAGTCAAATTCCTCAACTACTCGCTTATGCCGGATAGAATCCAGACTTCCGCAACTCACGACGGTACGGAAACCGTTCGGCTGACGCTTCATTTGCGGATTGAGGATGGAGCCGGAAATACGATCTATCAGAAGGAAAACGCAATTCATTTAAGGTTTGATGAAGCACAGAAAAAGTCCATACTCGAGAGGAAGATCACATTCAACGATTCTGCCCCCATAATAGAGGGGGAATTTCACATCAGTCTAACTTTCTCCAATAAGACCAGCGAAGAATTTTTTGTGCATACGCAGGGAATCTCTGTGAATGATCAAACGGTTCCGATTGTAGTGGGTTATGAGGTTAAAGAGAAAAAACCCGGTGTGTTGACCCCCTTCAGCCTTGACTCATATAAGGTCCTTTTAGATCCCAGGTCTATTTTCACAGGGAAAGATTCTTTGGAAGGACTTGTTCTATCGAAGGATATTCCTGAATTCTTCCTCAAACACAGCGACGGTGAAGGTCCGTTAATAAAGCTTCAGGATGTATCCCAGATGGAGAACTTGGTCACCTTCCGGCAGCGGCTTGCCGAGTTCAAACCGGGCATCTACGATTTTATCGTGAAAAGGAATGAGGAAGAGATCTTTCGCTGGCCTTTCTCGATTATCTCCTTTGACGTGAAAAAACCCGTCGAATTCGAGAGAATAGACACTCACGCCATCCATCAAAGGCTTCCCTTTATTGTCGGCCAGGAATATTTGAACAGCGGCCAAGTGAATAAAGCCCTTGAATCATTCCAGAGATTTCCGGAAGATCTATGGGACAAGGAAACACTCCCTGTGATGGCGAGGGCTTATTATATTCAAAAGGACTACGCCAGAGTTCTGGAACTTCTCCAAAGAGATGCTGTGGAAAAAAACTACTCAGTCCTCCTTCTTTTGGGAAACTCATCGCTGAAGCTCAAAAAACTCGAAAGAGCTGCGCTTTACTTTGAAGAGATAAGAAAATACGGAGATACGGTTGAGGCCAACAAGACTCTGGGAGCCATTTACTATTCTTTGGGAGAAAGGGACAAAGCCAAAGTCTATTGGGAAAGGGCAGAGCAGTTGGAACGCCGGTCCGATGAAAAAGATCAAAATAGGTGATGAGCTAGTTTTTTATCGATCCTTTGAGTTTCTGTTCCAATTCTCTTCCCTTTTGAAGTTCGGACGCATAGTCGCCCTTCCTGCCGAGGCGGTTGTAGATATCGGCCAAGACATAATGGCCAAGAGGGGCGGACTCGGCTTCAGGTTCGAGCTCGAGTCCCTTTTTTGCGAGCGTGATCGCTTCGTCGTAATTGGCATTCGTATCGAGATAGGCTTTGGCCAAAAACAAATAAGCCCGTGCATAGTCCTCGTTTGAATCGATCGCCTCTTTGAGTTTGCTGATTTGTTCTTGATACAATCCCATTTTTCCATAGAGAAGACCGAGGTTAAACTGTGCAGGATAGGCTTTGGGGTGAATTGCGATCTCTTCCAGGTATTCCTGGATGGCTCTCTCCGGATCCTCTTTTTCCTCATAGAGGAGCCCCAAATTATAGTGCGCATCAGGGATGCGCGGTCTCATCTCCAAGGCCTTAAGGAGCTCTTTCTCAGCAGGTTCCAGCATCTTTTTTTCCAAGTAAGTCGCCCCCAGGAGGTTGTGCGCCATAGAGCTGTGTTCGGGGTCAATAACCACAGCCTGCTCCAGCTGGACGATGGCTCTGTCGAAATCTTTGTGCTCGATATAAATCTCTCCCAGGTTGACATGAGGCTTTGGATCTTTTGAGTCGAGCTGGATACACCGTTCAAATCCAGCGATGGATTCTCCAAATCTCTCGAGCTTTTTGTAGGCTTGAGCAAGGGTAAATATGGCTGCATAATATTCTGAATCGAGCTTCAAGGCCTCTTTGCACTCCTCAACGGCCTGCTCGGCATGGTCGAGTTTAAGATAGATAGTGGCCCGTATATTTCGAGCCTCCATAATTCCCGGATCTTCCTTTATCACTTCATCCAGTTTTGCCAGAGCAACATCATACTCGTGGTTGGCCGAAGCGCCCTGGGCCATTTTGATCTTGTTATAAAGAATGATCTTATCCTTCGGATCACCGAGATTTTCCGTCTGATTCATTTTCGATCCTGAGGTGAACCCGCCGATATATCCCAGGGCGATTAGCTTTTCCCTCGCTTCGTCATCAAGTTGTTGAGGGCCTTTTTCGTCGATCCCTTTTTTGGCCATTTTTTCTTCAAGACTTGTCAACTCGCGATCAAATTTATCAACCAGTGATTTGTTCTGGCTGTAGATATTCTGCTGCTCGTGGGGATCCAAATCCAAGTTGTAGAGTTCAGGCCTGGGCGCCAGGATATATTTGTATTGCGCAGTCCGCAAGCTCTTAAGCTCACTCCAGCCGTAGTGATAACGAGGATAATAGGTTTCGCTGTAGGCTGAACGTTCATGCTTGAGTTTTTTGCCGAATATCAGAGGAAGAAGGCTCTGACCCTGCACAGTCTCCGGAATGGGGAGATTCAAAATTTCACAGAGCGTGGGCATGATATCAATGTTTTGCACTTGATCGGCGATGGTCTGTGCTTTCTGGGTGACAGAAGGAATCCGGATAATCAGGGGGACAGATGTCGAGGCATCATAGATGAAGAATCCGTGGGTACTCTCATGATGTTCTCCCAGGCTTTCTCCATGGTCACCGACAATGACGATAAGGGTTTTTCGCAGAAGATCTCTCTCTTTGAGTTTATTCAGGACCTTTCCAATTAAAAAATCGACATAGGCGATCTCCCCATCATAGAAACCGTGGGCCCGTCCCCCATACTGTGTTTTATAGGGCTCGGGAGGCTCGTAAGGCGTATGAGGATCATAGAAGTGAATCCAACTGAAAAATCGCTCCGGGGAATTGTTTTCGAACCATTCAAAAAAAGCTTGAACGACTTCCCCCCCTTCCCTCTGGACAGAAGCCAGGTTGATTCTCTTGTACTTGGCAAAATCGAAATTGTCGTAGTAATATTCAAAACCCTGATCGATCCCCCATCGGGAATCAAGAACAAAGGCGCCGACAAAAGCGCTGGTCATCCATCCGTTCTGATGCAGGATCTCGGCCAAAGCCACATGATCCTGTTCAAGATAAAAGCCACCGTTATCCCTAACCCCGTGAAAAAATGGATAGTTGCCTGTAAAAATCGATGAATGCGACGGCAGGGTGAGCGGGGATTGGGAGGTTGCGTTCGAGAACAAAATCCCCTCATGGGCCAAGGAGTCGATATTCGGTGTGGAGATTCCCGTATATCCATAACATCCGATATGGTCGGCTCTGGTGGTATCAAGGGTAAAAAAGAGCACGTTGAGATCTGAAGGCTGGAGGGGGCTCAACATTTTGCCGATCAGAGAAGAGGTTGTTTCCTTGACCCAGCCAAAATAAATAAGAAGGCCGAGGACGGTCACGCCGATGAAAACAAAAAACAGAATGGATACGCGGCGCTGTAAATTCGGTTTTAATCCTTTTGGGTCTTGTCTCTTTGTTTGGGCTTTCAGAGAGTCGAAATCCTTTTTTTGGCTGGAATTCTTTTTGGAATTTCGTTTTTTCTTTTTTGGGTCTTTAGATCGCATGATGAATCGCAAAAATTTTTTTCTATCCAGTGTCCATCTTTATATTAATGCTTTGAAAAAAGTTGTCAATGGCAGAATTTTATATGGAAGGTTTAAATGAATATTAGCATAATTTTACAGGAAATTGATTCAATTATCCTATATTTAATGACACATAACTTTCTATATTATGAACAATGATGAAAATCATTATTAAAGGGGTGAAACAAAAAAATAGATTCATACTCGGAAAAAACTCTAAGAGTTTTTAATGATAGATTTATCAAACCTGCGCAAAAAAGAAAGGAGGTTCAAAAAATGACGAAAATTCGTCTTTATCTGGTTTTTGTCTCCTTGCTTCTCCTTATCTCTGGAGTGGCTTTTCCCCAGAGTGGAACGACAGGGGCAATCGAAGGCAAGGTGGTTGACGATGAGGGAAATAAACTGCCCGGAGCTGAAGTCACGCTTTCCTCACCAGATTTAATCGGGGGGCCCCAAGTCAAAATCAGCACCGATGAAGGGAGATTCCGGTTCGTTGCCCTGCCGCGGGGAACATATACACTGGAAGCCTCGCTCCCCGGATTTATTCCTGATAAAGTCGGGGGAATCAAGCTGTTCGTCGGACAGACTGTCACCATTGACCTTACACTCAAAATCGGAACCCTGAGCGAGGAAATTACGGTCAGCGGGACGGCCCCTCTTGTGGATGTTAAGGATTCGCAAGTCAACGCCACCAACCTGGATTTACAGATGCTCCAGACTGTGGGAAGCGAGATGCGTTGGAAGGATTCGCGAGCACTCATCAACCTCGCGCCCGGAGTCGTCGACAGCAGCGCCATGGGAGCGCCGTCGAATGTCAGCAATCAATGGCAGATCGACGGTCAAAGTCTCATGACATTTGTCGGCACGGGTGAAGTCTGGGCTTCCCCTGATATAAACATCATCGAAGAGGCTCAGGTATCCGGCGCCGGAACCAACGCCGAATACGGCGGTTTCAGCGGTGCCCTTTTCAATGTCATCACAAAAAGCGGAGGGAACGATTTTGAGGGAATGTTTGAAGTAGCCTATTCCCCTATGGCATGGAATACGGAAAATTTCGATCCGAGCGAACCCTTATTTTCGCTTTATGAAGCTCCACCTCGAAAGATGTATTTTGATGCGCATTTCGGCCTCGGAGGGCCTATCGTCAAGGATAAGCTCTGGTTCTATGTTTCCGGCGGATTCTTACAGATAGACGATGAGATCGCAGGCTTAGAAAAGAAACAATCCAGACAGATTCCCAAGGGATTTGCAAAATTTACTCTGCAGCTTGATCCCAGCAACCGGATCTCCGCTTATGCAGAACTGGAATACTGGAAGCTCTATAACCGGGGCTTGAGTGTTTTGAGGCCTGAAGAGGCCACTTACTATGATGTGGGGCCAGGGCTGCCGGTATCGCTCAATTTCCTTCATATCTTTTCCGAGGATACATTCGCCGAAATCAAGCTGGGTTACTACTATGGATGGTATGACCAGAGACCCAACAACGGAAAGGACGTTCCACAGCGCCAGGACTGGCTGACCGGCTTGTATTCGGGCAATTATTATAAGTGGGAAGAATCGGAATCCAATCAGATTACGGGCACAGCCACTTTATCCCATCACGCCGATGATTTTCTGGGCGGCTCCCATGATTTCAAGGCCGGTGTCGAATTTCTCAGGGGAATCGACAACTCGCAATACGGCTACACGGGTGGATTTAGGTACGTAGACAACTATTACTATTACAGTTATTACTATTACGACTACAGATATATCACCTTCGCCTATTCGTACTCCTGGGATCTGAAGTCCAACGGCTGGAAGGTATCCGGCTTCGCCCAGGATTCCTGGAAAATCGGTGACCGCTTGACCCTTAATCCCGGTGTTCGCTGGACCAGATACCGGGGATATCTGCCCAACATACAGGGCAGTGCCTATTTTGTGCCGAAAGACGCCCTGGAATTCCGTTTCGGCTTCAGCTTCGATGTTTTGGGCGACCACACCACTGCGCTCAAAGGCCATTACGGAAGATACCATGAAACGTTCAAAACCTACTACTTCAACGCTGCTGATCCCGGTATCGAAGATTGGGTTATTTATGAAGTGCTTGCAAACGGCTCGAAATATGAAATCTATAGAGAAAGTTACGGCGGCGACAAAGAAATAGATCCCAACATAAAAGTTCCTTATTCCGATCAGTTCACCGTGGGCTTGGAAAGAACGTTGATGAAGGATACCACACTAACCCTGACTTTCACCCACCGGATATACAAAAATTTCATCGCCCAAATCAACACCGGTGCCGAATGGGAGCTGTATCCCTGGACATACACCGATGAAAACGGACAAACGCAGACCCTGGATATCTATTGGAAACTTCCGGGCTATGCGGATGCCTACTTGGTCACCAATCCGGAAGAAGGCCAATCTTCCTCTGTGATCACGACTCCCAGAAACACGTATACGGGATTTTCCGTTGTTCTCAACAAAAGATTTTCCGACGGCTGGATGTTCCATATCGACTACACCTACAGCGTGACCAAAGGCAATCACCCCAACACGTGGACGGGCGGAACGTGGGGAGGCTCTTACTATACCAATCCCAACAACCAGCTCAACGCGCAGGGCTATTTGGACTACGACGCCCCTCATGTCCTCAACATCTACGGCACAGTGACCCTTCCCTTGGGTTTCAACCTGACCCCCAGGTTCAGTCTGCAGAGCGGATGGAACTGGACACGAATCATCACAGGACCCGGATGGGCAGGGAGGCCATCCATCTACCTTGATGAGCGGGGGTCAAACAGACTTCCCACCTGGACCAGCTTTGATCTAAGGCTGGAAAAAACGTTCGCCCTTGATGAGAGGAGAAAAATCGGACTTATCCTAGACGCCTTCAACATTTTCAACACGGGGATTGAGACCTGGATCGGCACCAATATCAACAGTGTGTACTACGGTAGGGCGACTTCTGTCAGCGATCCAAGGTATTTCCGCGTCGGTCTGAGATTTTTCTTCTAATAGGGAAGGTAAAAAAGGGGGAAGTGACGTCGCTTCCCCCTTTTTTTTTAAACCTCAAGAGAAATTTAGATGTAGAAAAAAAGAGTATATAAACAGGATTAGGTTATATCAGATGGATTGTTTTTAATCTAAGCGCACTCCCGAGAAAAAGAATCTTCTGAAATTCAGCAGCTATGGATCGCTTCGTGGCGTTGTGTCAATTACAGACATACCGTCATTCTCCGCCATTCATCAATATAATGGACTTTAATATAATAAAATCGAATAAAGAACCCGAGCAGTGAATACGCCTTTAACATTGATCTCGGATGGGATATCAATTGTCGGAAACCGGTTTTTTGAATTGGGGCGGTTTTTGACCCTCTGGGATAGCACTTTTATACGGGATTCCTTTTGTTTTTTCCTTCCACTCTGTCCACAGACGCTCGAGAAGGGCTGGTTTTGTGAATAAATCCATAGCTGTACAGGCCAAGGTTTTGGCCGCCGCAGCCAGAGTTTTCTGAGCAATGGACACGCCTCCACAAGCGACAACCGACCAGTGATGACCTGGTGCTCCTAGTGGCCATAAGGCCACATTGAGGCCGATGGTCGGTGTTATCCAGCTCACATCAGACACATCGCTCGAGCCGCTTCCGCGGGGAGCCTCTGGCTGTTTCAGATGTTCGATGACCGTAGAGAGACCCTTTTCCTCTATTTTCATCTCCCGTTGGATGGCCCGGGCAAACTCCTGTTCCTCCTCTGTAAATCGCGGGGGGCCCACTAGGAGAAGATTACTGTACATGATTTTGCTGCCTTCCTCATTGATGAGCATATTCCAGCTCCCCTCCAAGATGGATATTTGGTAGGTGGTCCGCGTCATCAAAGAAGCCCCTTGGGCACATTCATAAAGCCGCTCGGTCAAGTATTTCACTCCTTGACGGTCTTTGTCCCGAACCATGTACCAGACCTTGGCATGATCGGGCACGATGTTTGCGGCGCTTCCCCCCTGGGTAATGACATAATGAATCCTCGAGGTGAGCGCCACGTGCTCCCTCAAGTAGTTCATAGCGATATTCAAAAGCTCCACTGCATCGAGAGCGCTGCGGCCGCTCCAGGGACTTCCCGCTGCATGGGCGCTTTTTCCGAAGAACTCTATTTCCACGCCGTTAAGCGCATTGTTGCTGCTTAGACTCACCCTGTTTGTCGTGCTGGGATGCCAGTGCAGCGCGGCGTCCAGATCGTCAAACCAGCCGTCTCGTGCCATGTATGTTTTGCCGCTGTAGTTTTCTTCAGCGGGGCAGCCGTAAAGCCGAATTATCCCTTCAATGCCGGCCCTTTCCATGGTGTATTTGACCGCCATAGCAGCCCCCACACAAGCTGCCCCGAACACATTGTGGCCGCAGCCATGCCCCGATCCTCCTTCTTGCAAAGGATCGGGTCGGCTGACCGCCTTCTGGGAAAGACCGGGAAGAGCGTCATACTCGGCGAGGATGCCGATCACCGGTTTACCGGTTCCATATTCGGCGACAAATGCAGTCGGCATATTGGAAATGCCGGATGTCACTTCGAAACCGGAATCTCTCAGCGCATCGGCCAGAAGGGCAGATGACTTGAACTCCTGCAGTGATAATTCAGCAAATTTCCATATTCGGTCACTCAAAGAGCCAAGCAATTTTTTTTGGTCATCAATCCATTGCATAGCGGTCTTTTTCTCTTGTGTTAACTCCGCAGGCTTTACCTTGATGACGTTTTTATTCGCCATAGTCTGTTTCGCCACGCCAAGGAATTGAAAGGCCATCAATGATAACAGGACAGTCGAGCCAGCCCTTATTATCCTTAACGTCTGTTTTTTCATATGAATTTCCTTTCTCTCAATAGACTTTGCTTGTTTTTAAAATGACAGTAATCTCATTTATCTAAGAAAATTAAACATTGAAAAGTCGATTATGTGTTGTTCTTTTGTAAAAAAACGCAGTGTCCCATAAAAACTTTTCGTTTGGCTTGTGTTTCCTCTAGATATTAAAACACTTCAACGAAGATACGTCAAAATATAAGGCCGAAAACACTGTTTTTGCCGGCTCATCAGATGGGTGTTTTAAGGCCAAAATTCTGTAAACTCTTTTTAAACATGGATATCCTAAAGCGACAGTTAAAGGGGCTATCCTTGACAAAAACAATTCAGCTTGTTAGATTGCTAAACATAAGCAAATGCTATCAGGATTTAAAACAGAGAATCATGATCTCTTTGAATCCAAATATGATTGTTGTTATTTCCTTTTGAAATAGCTTCATCCAATAAAATGGGGAAAACAATAGATAAATTTTCACCATCGATACGAAAAAAATTAGAAGGAGGAGAGTTATGAAAAGAACAATTGTATCAATGTTAGCTATTTTTTTGGCTTTTTTACTCATGGGAATTATGGGCTTTTCCCAGACAAGAACCGGAAGCATAAGAGGGATAGTTACAGATTCCGAAGGTGAGTTTTTGCCGGGTGCCACAGTCGAACTGGCGGGTGAAAAGCTTATGGGAGGAGGGCGTTCCATTATAACCAATGAGGAAGGGAAATTCAGATTTCCAAACCTTCTGCCTGGGATCTATGAGGTCACCGTTTCTATGGAAGGATTCCAGACTGCCAAAAGGACAGAACTCAAGGTCAGCATTGGTGGAACGGTTACTGTGGATGTAGTGTTAAAACTGGCCAGCTTAGAGGAGACCATAACAGTATCGGCAGAAACTCCTGTCGTGGATGTACAGCAGTCGGTTGTCTCCACAAATATCACTTCAGATTTGATGGAAGTCTTGCCGATGCGCCGTTTCACCTTCTTCGATTTTGTGGGAACAACGCCAGGCGTCACGAGCACAACAGGAGACCATTCGAATAATTGGCAATCGGCCATGGGATCGAGTACCACCCAAAATGCCTATTACTTTGAAGGGGTGGAAACCAATAGCCCGGATAACGCCGGTTCCTGGTTGTGGGCGAACCCCGATCAGATCGAAGAAATAGATGTTATCGTATCAGGAGCTCCAGCTGAATACGGGAACTTTCAGGGCATGGTTGTTAATCTCGTCAGCAAAACGGGTTCCAATACATTCAGTGGCAATCTCAATTTTTATTATCGTGCGAACTGGCTGACAGGAAATAATACCCCTGACGAAGAATTTCCTTTCTATCGTGATAAGTATAATGAGCTTACCGGGACTTTAGGGGGTGCCATCATAAAGGATAAGCTCTGGTTTTTTTGGGCCGGACAGCTCATGACCGATACATCGGTGGGAGTCGGGGCCGACCCAGCTTTTGGAGCCGGTCTCTATCGCTATAACACCACGTTCGGGAGGCTTGACTGGCAGATCAATCAAAACAATAAACTCACCCTTTCCGTTGACATCAACTGGTACAGATGGGAAGAAACGCCCAATGAATTTGAACCTTATGAAACCTCGACGTCTGAAGATTCCTGGAATCCTCTGCCAAGCGCCACCTGGACTTCGATACTCAGTCAAAACACATTCTTCGAGATCAAATATACCGGATGGTGGTGCAATCAAATCGCGGAAGCTGCAGATGGAGACAGGGAAACTCCCGCACATTATGATGTGGCAACCGGGATGTATTCAGGAAATTCTTATTATTGGGGTGAGTGGCCCCAAGGCCAGCATCAAGTCCAGGGCACGATTTCCCATTTTGCTGATGATTTTCTCCAGGGCGATCACGAGTTCAAATTTGGGGTTCTTTACAATCACAGCTGGGCTGGATGGAAATGGGGCTACAACGGCAACATGTATTATTACGATTGGGCTGGTTATCCGTATTATGCTTTTTTTATGGACCCTGAAGAATATGGAGGAGTTCTTAACAGAATCAGTGCTTTTTTCGATGATAGCTGGACTATACATAACCGCTTAACCTTGAATTTGGGTATCCGGTTTGATCACACTCGTGGCGGCTACCCCGAGTACGCCAGACTGGATAAAGATGCAAACCCAACAGAAGAAACATTTCCGGCGGATATGGACATTCTCAGATGGGACGTATTTTCGCCGCGGCTGGGACTTGTTTACCAGTTGACCAATGATAGGAAAACAGTATTGAAAGCGAGCTATGGCCGGTATTACGGGCACATGCTTATGCGGGATTTTTATCAAAGCGCCCCTTCGAAAAGCGATAGATACTGGTATGGATACAACTGGAGTACGGGTGAATTCGATTATCTTTGGCAACATATAGATCCCATTGCGGATAGAGGGATTGACCGGAATATCAGAAATCCCTATTCTGACCAATTTTCCGTATCCATTGAAAGGGAAATATTTGCTAATTTCTCTCTGTCTTTAACGGGTATCTACAAGGAATCAAAGGATCCCATCGACGATCAGAATACGACTGCAGAATATGAGGTAATAGATTACTATGATGAATTCGGTGACCAGACGATCCAGATCTACAATCAGACAAATGAGAGCTTCTATTTGACCACCAATCGCGGTGATAAAGCAACTTATAGAGCAGTAATTTTAGCATTCAGGAAGCGTCTCTCCAACAACTGGCAGGTGAATGGGAGTTTCACCTGGTCTAAGGCAAAAGAGTACCCCGTCGGCTATTGGGATCGGAATGATCTCATCAATATGTACGGAGTCCCGGGCTATTATGACCGGGAATATTCGCTCAAGCTCAGTGGAACCTATATCTTTCCATATGGATTTATGCTCAGCGCCTTTTTTGCCTATGAGCAAGGCAGACCTTTCAACCGCGAGATACCGATATGGCTGAATCAGGGACGTGTCTGGGTCGCCGCTGAAGAGAGAGGCAGTCAAAGATATCCGAGCCCGACCTACTTTGATCTGAGGCTGGAAAAAGAATTTAGACTCTGGGGAAGCTCCAGAATAAAATTCTTGATAGACGTATGGAACATCTTCAATGCCGACTACAACAACTGGGTCGGCTCAACAAACGCAGCCAGCTCCGCCTACTTGGCGCCAACAGGTTACGTTTTACCCAGAAGAGCTCAGCTTGGTGTTCGTTTCGTTTTCTAAATTGCTCAAGACTTATCCAAAAAAGGGGGAAGCGCTCAAGCTTCCCCTTTGTCTATTTCTGTGGAATGACGTGGAGTACTAAAATATAGAGAGCAAAAAAATCTAAACTGTTCCCTTTCAATTTGTCAACACCCCAGGAAAGGAAATGGAATATGAGCCGATTTTTCAATCTAACACAAATCAAGGACGTTCTGAATAATATTCAGCCTATTCAAGAGATAGAAGAGGGATTTATTGCTTATTCTCAGGGCAAAACCGAGATTCCTCCCGTCGGAGAGATGCTTTTCAAAAAGCCTCCTGGTGATGTTCACATCAAGTATGGTTATATTGTGGATGACGACTATTATGTCATCAAAATTGCAGGAGGATTTTTCGAAAGTCCTCATTCGAGTCGTTATACAAGCGACGGACTCATACTTCTTTTTAAAAAGGGAACCGCCGAACTGGCCTGCGCTCTACTGGACGAGTGCCATCTCACGAACGTGCGCACCGCCGCCGCAGGTGCGGTAAGCGCCAAATATCTGGCTCCGAAAAATATTGAATGCATAGGTGTCGTAGGCGCAGGCACCCAGGGCCGGATGCAGGTCGAATATTTGGCGCCTGTCACCGACTGCAAAGAGGTCATGGTATGGGGCATGAACCAGAACGAGTTGGATGACTACAAAAAGGATATGGAAACTCTGGGATATAGTGTCCATACAACCTTGAATACCGAAGATATCGCCGCACACTGCAATCTTATCGTTACGGCAACACCTTCACAATCACCCCTGTTGGCGGCTGCCCTGATCCGCCCCGGAACGCATATCACGGCCATGGGGTCTGATACTCCGGAGAAGCAAGAGTTGGACCCACGAATTCTACAAAAAGCAGATATTGTCGTTGCCGACAGTATAAGTCAGTGTCTCTTACGGGGAGAGATCCATCAAGCGCTGAAGGCTGGTGTCCTGGATAAAGAACGTGTTGTTGAATTGGGACGTGTGATTGTCAATCCGGATCTTCAGAGAACTTCCGAGGAACAGATCACCATCGCAGACCTGACCGGGGTGGCGGTTCAGGACATTCAGATTGCCAAGGCTGTCTATCATGCCTTGGAAATCACGGAATAGCTGGGTTTCTGTCTGCCAGGTTGCTTATTTCTATTATAAAAAACTCAAATCCGGTCTCGACAAGAATTCTGGAACAGAAGCCACGGAAAAATGAACAGAGTGTTCCTTGTGGTGTTCGGGCCTCTCGGAGCCGGAGAATTCAGTACAGGAAGTCAGTCGAATTTCTTGAAGCCTTATTTTCCTATGACTAGTCGTCTCGGGATTCCGGTGTCGGGGGCAAATCATTCCAGTTCAGCAAGGTGTTCCATACCAGTCGGAAGTCTGAGAGGGTTTGGTATCGGTGGATCGGATCAAAGTCAAAGGCGACTACGCGCCCCCTGCCTGTGGGAATGTCCAGGATGGCCGGCTTGCCCATAATCTCATCCGCGCCCTTGATTCCGCCGCACAAAACGAGCGATTTCGCCGCCCTTTTGACTTCGTTCGAATCCTCGCCGTTTTTGCCCTTTTTGTCTTCGATTGGAATCATTGTGCCCCATTGGAGAACGATTCGTCCCTCGTCGGCGCGACGAACCCGATACAAGGGGCGATTCTCCCGGAAGGCGGAAGTGATTTCCGGATAGCCATAGGCAATCGGGTGATCCGGCCGCCGGAATCGCACTTGAAGCTCGCTGCCCGGTGTGAAGACATTTTTGACACGGGCCGGGCGTACATTCTTGGCGATACCGCCGTCTAGAGGCAGCTCAGAGGCGCCGCCGAGCGTTACCAGCAATCCGCCGCCGCGGACAAAGTCCTCTATATGCTGTATTCCCTGCCAAGTAAGCCCTCCGGTGATGTTTTCCGAGGAAGTGGGAAAGCCAAGGTTTGGATAGGCCTCAGTCCGAGTATAGGCGAGCGGGCTGTGAATCGGGTCAATTCCGTTGATGATGTTTTTGAGCCCGTCATCGGTATTGGGGAAGATGATAACATCGAACCGGTTTACGAGCCCGCCGGCACGGATATCCTCGTCCATGATGAGTGTATAGGGAATATGCTCGTCGTCAAACACCATGCGTAACCAGCCAGCCGATTGCGTATCGCTCCAGGTTTGAAGAAGAGCCAATCGGGGAAGATCGAGTTGGTGGCGGGTAACGTCCGGTGCCGAGGGGCTGGAGACAATGTCTATACCCAGCGATTCCGCAACGTGCTGGAGAGCGGGTCGCAGTCCCGGCTGGTCGGCGATGATCCAGGAGCCAGCCGGGTACTCGGTCTTATCGACAGAAAAGGACTTCTCGGCCGCCTCCACATCGAAATCGGCGAGACGGGCACGTGCAGCAAGAAGACTCTCTTGGCCGGTATCTTTGATGAGGTAGAAACCACTTTCCCCCAAGAGCTTTCCGGGATAATTGACGTCCCTGGGCAAAAGTTCCGCTGGGATGTCTCGAACGGATACATCCTCTATGGGCGTGACTTCGATGCCCAAGGTGAACGGAAGCGCCCATCCCACGTCGTCATAAGGTTTGTATGGTGTCTTGTCCACCGGGAACTTCTGGGCGATCAAGAGATCGTGAGCATAGCTGCGATAGGGTTGATCCAAACGCACCAGGTAGGTTCCTGCTGCGAATTGGCCCTCTTTGACTTTGAAGGCATCGCGAACGCGTCTGACCTCAATCCCGTGCGAGCGAAGGAGATTCACCATGACAGCCAGCCGTTTCCGATCGCGTTGTTCCTCCGGTATAGCGACCGCATAGGGAGGCAGGGTCTCCCCCTTTTTCACCGCATTGCGGCCGCGCCGCCAAAAATTCCGCATCATGTCGTCGGCATGAAGCGCGGTGTACTGAAGTGCCGCGAGTACGCCGGTCTGTTGATAGTTGACATTGTTACGGAGCGACCACTCGAAGGCTTTGGGTGGTGGCCAGGTGCGATACCACTCCGCTTCGGTCACCGGTTTGCCGAGGTATGTCTGTCGCTTCGGGTCGAGACGCCGGCGCAATGTTTCTGCAGTCGCGTTGCCGAAGGTCTCATAACCCCGACCGATGGCGTTGTGATTGGTTGCCACTGATTCGGCGTAAATGTGTGTCCAGCCTTCCCCAAAAGCCCATGTCCAGACACCGGGCATGCCGAGAGAGGTCAGTGTTGCAACCTCATGGAAAGCAATGGTGTGCCACTCTGTGGTGGTGATGGGGTCGAGGTTTATGTTGTAAGGTCCGGTACCGGTCCAGATGCAAAGCAGAGGGATTGATTCATGAAGATCGTGAATGATGATGGGGTGCCATTTTAAAAAAGCGTCTTGTGTCGCCCGGGTCAACGCGAGCCTGCGCTGGATTCCGTCGCGGTTGTTATCATGGAAAACGTATTTTCCCCAGTAGGGCGGCGAGCGGGGAGGAAGACGGTCGAAATCTGTTTTGCCTTTGAGATGCCGATAAAACCAGTCCACCGCCCGATCGCGGCCGTCCGGTTCGGCGACCGGATTGATCAAGACGATCACTGAGTCGCGTATCATTTTGATCAAGGGAGTCTCAGATACCGCCAGACGGTAGGCGAGCTCCATGAGCATCTCTGGGCTTCCTGTCTCCGTGGAGTGGAGTCCACCGGTGAGCATGTAGAAGGGCTTTTGCTCCGCAACAATCTTTTCCATGGCGGTCTCGTTCGTCCGTCGGGGATCGGCGAGCGTTGCCATGGCCTCGCGGGCTTCATCAAGTTTGGCCAGGCTGTCTCCCTCTCCCACGATGACCAGGAGGATGTCGCGACCCTCTTCACTGCGGCCGATGACTTCAACCCTGACCCGGTCCGAGGTGTCGGCCAAGGTCCGGTAGTAAGCGTAGATCTTTTCGGTGTTTGACAGCTCTCCCGGAGCACCGGCGATGTGTCCCAGGTGATCGGTCGGCGAAGGAACTGTCGGGTGTTCGGGAATATAAGAAACCCACGGCGAGACGAAGCGTTTTTCTGTCGTCGCTTTGGCAATGGCCGCTTGCGAACCCGGTTCAGGAGTGTCCGGGGCTTGAGCCAAACCCGGGGCCGCTGTCGGGAGAACGAGAGCAAGAACTGCGACTGCACGAAGAATCATCCTCATTTCCTGTAGTAAAGCAGGCACAGCTTGACCATGCTTGCATTGTGATACGTTGTGCGTAAGAAAAAAATTTCCTTTTTGGCTTTCTTTTCCATGAATGCCCGTTTTTTTCAATTTTATCCCTCCGTTCTCTCTGTATGTGTCTTCAATAATAATGAAATTCTGCGATAGAATCACGAAAAATCAAGAATAATCCCCGACATGACCTAATTGACTGAGCTGATCGATCATCCCGTCACCGCGTTGATGAAATCAGCCAGCAGACCGTAGGCCGTGGTGCGAGTTCCGAGGTCTTTCTCGACAAACGAGAGTTTCCCGAGCACGTCGGATTCAAACTGGACCATGGCCATGGTGCCGCTGATGTTGTAGAGCACTGAATCTGCACCGACCAGCTCCGGAGAAACTTTGCTTCTGATTTGCTCGTCTTCCTTCCAGGCGTGGGCGACAAGCTTATAGCGTTTGCCTTTAGCTTTCGCTTCAGCGATCATTTTAGGCGTGATGCTTCTTATTCCGGTGCGGTCAACCAGATTGGGGGTGAAAGGGTGGTCCATCAGGACAGTGATCATGGCAGACAGCTTGATGGCTGCATCCCAACCATCAATGTCCCCGCTGGGATCGGTCTCGGCGATGCCGATTTGCTGAGAATGCCTGACTGCCTCATCAAAGCTGTCACCCTCTTCCATGCGAGAGAGGATCAGGTTGGTGGTCGAGTTCAGCACGCCCCAGATGGCGCTCAGGTTCATGGCTGGCAGTTGGCGGAAGGCAGAGAAGATCGGCACTCCGTCCATCACGGTCGATTCAAAAAAGAACTTAAGACCATGATTGGCGGCTAAAGCCTGCAGGCGGTGATATCCGCGCACCACAGCACCTTTATTAGCTGTAATCGCGTGCATGCCTTTCTCCAGTGCGGTTTCAATATGGGATATGGCAGGCTGTCCATCTGTGTAGCTGACCGGTGTGTTCTCGAACAGGACATCCCCTTCGCTGGCTCTGATCAGCTCGAGGTTGTCTGTGGGTGCGGGGGAGGGTGAAAGTTCATCCAACGAGCCGCCGGACTGCATGATCTCAAGCGCTCTTTCAAGATCGAGCCCATTTGCATCAAGCGCACGCCCGTGAGTGCCAGTGGCGACAGCCGTGACTATGAAGCAGATCGCGTAGCGGTCCTGCAGTTCTGAGCGTTTTTCAAGAAGCAGGCGGGCCAGCGCCTGTCCTGCGTTCCCAAAGCCAATCATCACCAGTTTGTATATATTCATCAGAGCCTCTTTTCACTGGCTAAGGCATTTCATTGATGTGTGTTTACGCAATGATGCGTTTGAACAGCTCCAGAGGAATGTTGCGACCACAAACAACTGCGACCACTTTCTTTTCTTTGAAGTGTTCTTTCCGATTTAGAAGCCCTCCCGCACTCAACGCGCCCGAACCTTCGACGACCAGGCGGTGCTGTTCGAACAAAAGACGGATGGCTGTTTCAATCTCTGTTTCTGAAATGAGCACAATGTCCTCCACATACCGCTGGCACAAATCGAGAGTGATACTGTCCAAATCCACGCCGCCAGCGCAGGTGTCAGCAAGGGTGGGGTAGGTTTCCATCTCTACTATTTTATTGGCGCGCATGGATTCATACATCACCGGGGAGTTCTCCGGCGAAACCCCAAATGCTTTAATCTTGGGATTTTGGGATTTCAGCCATCCTGCCGATCCGGTGAGCAATCCCCCGGCCCCGCAGGCGAAGAAGGCGGCATCGACGTCGGGGAGTTGCCTGGAGATTTCGTACCCGCACGTTCCCTGTCCGCCGACCACGAGGGGATCGTTGTAAGGTGATACGTAGAACATGTCTTTTTCTTCGGCGACACGCCGCGCTTCCTTTTCCGCGTCCCAGGCTTCTTTACCATACACAACCAGATCCAAACCATGGGCTCTCAATTCTGTCAGACGTGCTGGGTCAATATCTTCGGCCACGTAAATCGTGGCGCGGCGTTTTCGAATGCGCATCGCCTCGGCAACGGCAAAGGCATAGTTTCCGGTAGAAGCCGTGACTACCCCTTTGTCCAGTTCTGCCTCTGTGAAGGATAGGATCTTGTTGAGGGCGCCCCGGAACTTAAACGACCCCGTTCTCTGCATCGAGTCCAGCTTGAGCCAGACATCCCCTCCGGTTTTTTTGCTGAGATACCGTGAGTATTCAAGCGGTGTCGGCGGTAGGTACTCCTGACATCTTTCGTGGGCTTCCAGCACCAGCTGAGGCACATCGAGTTGTGTATGATTTTTTGTTGTCATGCTTTGTCTCCTGTGTCTAAGGCATAATCGACTTACTTGAGGATTTCTATATCCTGACATTCACCATTGTCGAACTCGTTCCAATATATCCTTTTGTTCTCTCGGCTCTGCGGGCAGCAAAAGCATCATCCCCATGGGATCAACTTTCTTCATAAATTCATCAAGCTCATGCATTTTAAGGTCCACGATAACGCTTTTACCGGCTTCCTGGATTTTCTTTATTAATGGAAGCCACTGCATTATCGGTTCGTTGTCACCGTAGCCCTGCACCCAGTTTATGGCCTGCAGGTTAGGCAGGGTAAGAATGGTGTCAATATGTCGGGCCACTCCCGGGCCATCCAGATGATACACATTGTGCGTGGAAAGTTTCGCTTGCTTCTGAATAATCGGCATGCAGAATTCCTCAAAATGCACGGATGAAATGTGGGTTGCAAAGTCACAAGCCAATACGTTGAACGTCTCGAAACTTGGAAGATTCATCCACGTTGCAGACAATTGGTTATGTTCCTTTAAAATCATATTATAATAATTATAGACTTGAGGAAATTCTTCAAAAACCAAGTCGATCAGATGCTTGATTGGTTCAGGCTGGAGAATTAAATCCAAACAGAGTTTCTCTATTCCCCTTAACATTGCAATGCAATCAATGCCCGGGTACATTTCTGTATAGCCAACCATGAATTTGCCCTCTGCAAGCTCCAGTGCACGTTGAGTCATAGCTTCAACCGTTTTAAAATACTTACCGTGCCATTGAACCCTAAGCGTGGGAAGATCCTCTAAATCATCAATACAGGGATGCGTCCAGGCTGTCACATCATCAAAAACAGCCGGCTGCCCCAAAAAAAGATTGTAGGCCAAGGAACTCAAGTTCGGCCAGTAGACAGGAAATGTTTCAGCAAGAAACTCTGTCGTTTCTAAGGAATCGATGAATGTCTGAACTTGGAACTCCACATCGAGCCAGCGTTCTTCAGCTGTTTTCCAGGAACCCCTTACTGTACGTTTTTTCTCGTATTCAATATCGGGGTGAAGAAAACGCACCGGTGGCCGGTCAATAATGCGCTGTTCATACCAGGCATAAATTCGCGCCAAACACATGCCAAAATCAGGCTTGAACAGAAAAGAAGGGATGCTATTGAAATCTGCCATAGTTGTCCACAAGCATAATTGTTAGATAACTCGTTTGATTCAAAAGAGTTTTCAATCTTCTGGCCCTTCCACTACAGTCTCAACGCTTCCTTGAAATATTTCTTTTCCAAGTTCGATCCGCTGACCACAGCGCAGACTGGTCCGCTCTTTATCTTGACCTTCCCGGCCAAGAGGGCGGATATTCCTGCTGCCCCTCCAGGCTCTACAACCAGGTGAAGCTCTTCCAGGCAGTAACGAACCCCCTCGATCAGCTCTTTCTCGGTAACGAGAACCACTTGCCTGATTCGATCGGTAGCCACCTCGAATGAGATCTCGCCGGTATAACGAGGGGCCAGGCTGTCGGCGCAGGTGGGCCGAGGCAAAATTGGCACAGGTTTCTTGGCCTTCAACGCCTCGGTGAGAGAAGGGGCTGCACAGGACTCCACGCCAATAACCTCTACCTGGGGCCGGGTGTATTTCAAGCCAAGGGCTATGCCTGAGATCAGCCCGCCTCCTCCTACCGGAACCAGGACCGCTTCCAAGTCCGAGGGCGCGTCCTCGTCTATCTCCATCCCTATGGTCCCTTGTCCTGCCACCACCCTGGAATCGTCGAAGGGGTGGATGAGAACGAATTCTTCTTTACCTAACTCGGCAGCTTTTTCTTCGCTATAGCCATAATGGGAGCCGTGCCGGAGGATTGTGGCTCCGGCCTTCCTGATCCTCTCGACCTTTACTTGCGGGGCATTGTCAGGGAGGACTATTGTTGCCTTGATTCCATTCTGAGAGGCCGCCAGGGCCAGGGCTATGCCATGATTTCCAGAGGACGCCGCCACAACACCCTTTTCTCTTTCCTCTGCGGTCAGCATGGTGACTGCATTATTTGCTCCCCTGAACTTAAAAGAACCTCCGGGCTGAAGGGATTCGAGCTTGAGATAAACTTGAGTGTTCACCTGTCGAGAGAGTGGATCTGAGAATACGTATGGAGTCCTAAGAATCTTGCCATTTATTCTCTTCGCTGCGTCCAAAATATCTTGGTGTGTCGGGATCACCATAAAAATTGCCTCCAAACATTTAGAGGAAACATATCAAACCATAAATGATGCTGTCAATGAGCAAGAACATCCCGGTCCTTTTTCCGCAATTCTGTAGTCAATAAACCTGCCCCTCATAGGCTTTCAAACGGTTTTTAGCAACACACATTCTGATCCCTCAATCATGCACATCGGTTCTCGTTCCATCACGGAAATAGCGATGCATTTGTGCTTCATCAGTGAAGTGCATTCTTGTCAAAGATGATGTAAGATATACCGAATAAAGTGCAGCTCACACTGATCAAGGAGGATACAATTGTTAGAAACACAAAGACCAAGGCTGGACATGCTGTCCGAATCGTTCATGGATCAGATTGTATCTGAAGCAGTGGATGTTCTGGGAAAAACGGGCGTGCTCGTCGAGAACGATGAAGCGTTACGGCTTCTGGCAGACGCAGGATGTGCATGCAAGGGGCAAACCGTGTCGTTCAAGGAAAGCCTTGTCGAAGAATCCCTGAAAACCACGCCGCATTCCATCAAAATGTATGATAGCAGCGGCGATCTGGCGATGAATCTGGAAGGGGATGAGATTCACTTTGATCCGGGCTCTGGGGCTTTGACGATTTTGGATCCGGTGACACAGGAAGAGAGAGAGCCGGTCACCAAGGATCTCATCCGTTTTGCGACATTGACCGATGCCCTCTCCTACATTGCCGCACAGAGTACGGAGATGATTTCCTTCGATGTCCCTAAAGCCATGCAGGATAGGTACCGGTTATACATCGGACTGCAGTTCTGCAAGAAACCGGTAGTGACAGGTACATTTGCCATAGAGAGTTTTGCCATCATGAAAGATATGCTGGTGGCAGTCCGGGGGACTGAAGAAGCACTTAGAGAAAAGCCTTTGGCCATTTTTGATTGCTGCCCCTCACCGCCCTTGAAATGGAGCAACTTGACCTGTCAGAATCTCATCGACGCCTCAAAGGCGGGAATCCCGGCTGAATTGATCTCTATGCCCCTGGCCGGCGCCACGGCTCCGGTCACGCTGGCCGGCGCACTGGTGCAATTGACGGCCGAAAACCTGAGTGGCGTTGTTATTCATCAATTGGCCCATCCAGGAGCGCCCATCATTTTCGGGGGTTCTCCTGCAGCGTTTGATATGCGGAAAGGAACGACTCCCATGGGAGCCGTGGAGACGATGATGATCAATGCGGCTCATGTTCAGATCGGGAAACATCTGGGGCTTCCCACTCATGCTTACCTGGGGCAGTCCGACACAAAAATCGTCGACGGACAGGCGGGATTGGAGACAGGAATGAGCGCGCTCACGGCAGCTTTGGCCGGTGCGAACGTCATCTCCGGTCCGGGCATGCTGGATTTCGAGAGCTGTCAGAGTCTGGGAAAACTCGTTCTGGATAACGAGATCTGCGGCATGGCTCTCCGTATGGTCAGGGGTATCGAAGCCCGGGAAGATCGGTTGGGTGGCGATCTGTACGGGGATATTTACGATGGTGACCATTTTTTAGCTTCGGAAGAGACGCTTCGGTGGTTTCGTGAGGAGATGCATCAAGCGAGTTCGGTAATTGACCGCGATACATATGATGTCTGGAAGAGTCACGGGAAAAAGAGCGCCTGGGATCGGGCCTGCGAGGAAGTCGAACGAATCTTGAGTTCCCACTCAGTGGAACCGCTGCCGGACGATACGCTCAAGGCCCTGATGGGCATCATGAAGGACGATGCCCGGCGACTTGGCGTCGCCCTGCCCCCTTTGTATTGAAGGTACGCTTGGCACAAAAAAATCAGCGATTTTAACAGGGTTCTGTGATACTCTTGTTAATAAAGACAAGTGAGACAAAGCCCGTTATTCAAGCTTCTCTCCAGGATAGTCGCCATAAAACCTGGGGAGGAGACGCCTGTTGTTCTTCTCTTTGCCTGTTTTTTCCTGATCACTGCCCCTCATACAATCATCAAAGCACTGCGATATGCCGATCTGTTGTATAAAACAGGGCCCAAAGGGCTTCCCATCGCCTATCTGACGGCCGCTGTTGTGACCGGACTGGTAGTGGTCTTCCATTCGAAAATTCAAGTCAGGTTTTCCAGCCAGGTCTTGATGATGTCCAGTCTTGTGTTTTTCGTCTTTTCAGGTTTGTCATTGCACCTCTTGCTTCAAACGGAGTACGGGACAAAAAGCGCTCTTTTGAGTTATGTTTACTGGGTTTGGGCGGGTGTGCTCGTTACTGTTCTCGTGACTCAATTCTGGCTTATTGTGATCGATGTCTTTAACCCGAGGGAGGCCAAGCGTTTGATCGGATTCTGCGGCAGCGGCGGACTTTTGGGCGGTGTTCTCGGGGGAGCACTCGCCGGTTTTTTGACCAAATCCAATTTATCCAATCTGTTACTCCCGGTAGCATGTGGACTGCTTTTTATCTGCATATTTGTTGTCAGAGCTCTCTTCATGACATGGTCTAAACAACCTGCGAAGACCCGGCGCGCACATCAGAAACAAGCGCTTTTGCATACCCAACACTTCGGATTTATTGACAGTTTCCATGCTGTTCGAAAGAACAGCTATCTTGTTGTGATTGCTGTGGTTGTCTTGATCACGGTGATTATCTCAACATTCATAGATTTTCATTTCAGTTCAGCCGTCAAAGAGCATTTCACAGATAAAGCGAAAATGCAGGCTTTTTTTGCCCTGTTTTTTGCGGGGCTGCTGACATTTGCATTTTTTGTGAATATCTTTTTAACCAGCCGTTTGCTCAAAAATTTCCGGATTAAATTCACTCTGCTCCTGACTCCGGTGACGCTTTTTTTCGGCACCATAGCTGCTATTTTTGCTCCTTTCACTTTGGCCACGGCAGCTCTAATAAAGAGTGCGGACGAGGGGTTGGGTTTTTCACTCCAGCAGTCTGTCAGGGAATTGTTGTACATTCCTGTCTCCTCTGAACTTAAACACAGAGCAAAGCCTTTCATCGATATGTTCATCAACAAATTTGCGAAAGTCTTGGCCGCTATTCTTCTGTTCGTATTCGCCCTCACTCTAGAAAAAGAAGTTGAATATTTAACACCCGTGGCTGATCCCGGATTAGCCAAAGACCTGCTGTGGGGAGTTTTGGGCTTTTTGATAATCTGGATGATTTTCAGCGTGAAAATCTACAGGGAGTACATCAATGCTTTGAGAGAAAAGATAAAGATCCGGTGGAGAAGAGCCGATAAGATGGTGAAAGACAAGCTTGATGTGGACTTCACCAAAACAATCTTCGATACCATCGAGAGCAAGAATCGGAGTTCGGTTCTTTATGCTCTGCATCTTTTCGACTTGTTGGAACAGGATAAGCTCACCCCTGAGATAAAAACAATGATTTCGCAAAAAGCCGATGAAGTCCAGGCCGCCTCCCTCGGTGATCTGTTCAACGCTGAAGGAGCCACCTGGTTTCCGGAAGTTGAGGACGACATCAGCCAGGAGGCCCTTATCGCGGACATTCGCGAGATCATGTCCTCGGAAGCTTACCTGCAATTGATTGATCTTCATGCCGAACAGTTGCTTGAAAAGGGGGATGAATCCGAGATTGAGAAAATGGAATTGGCCAAGATGATTGGCTTGATGGATCCGGAATCCCCAATCGTCAATAAGCTCGAAGCACTCATAAACGATAAATCGGTCGATGTATCGCGTTATGCCATCCAAAGTGCTGCCCGGCTGAAGCGGGAACACCATCTCGCTTCCATTATCAGCAAACTCGACAATCCTCTCATTCATGAAGAGGCTGCGGCTGCATTGAAAAAATATGGATCTGCAGCGCTACCTATTCTGGAGGACTATCTCAAAAAAAACAATCTGATCGAAAAAACAAGAAAAGATATTGTCAAAGTTCTGGCCCAAATAGGGACTCAGGAGGCCGTCCGGGCCCTTCTCGATGAAATGGGAAAAGAGACAGAGGCGCTGGACGCTGATATTGTCGATGCCCTTGACCGTATCCGAGCGGAGAAATCGGATATTCATTATCCACCCCAACTAGTACGGCGAAAGATATTCGAAGTCGTCAAAAAATACTGTCATGTCTATATCGATTGGATGAACGCCGGATCGGATGAACAGAATCCAGAGCAGAGGCGGCACCTCCAGAAAAAGTTGACCCTTGATTTTTCGAATGTTTTTAAATTGCTTGGGTTGTGTTATCCGCGTGATGATATTGTCAAGGCTTACCAAAATCTGCAAGCTGACACAAAGAATTCTGTGGCCTATGCCATCGAATTGCTGGACAATATTCTGGACAGAGAGCTGAAGGGCGCCATTTTTTTTCTTATTGAAGATATGTCACCCGTGGAGAGGCAACGAAAGTTTCGAAAATTCCTCAAAAAGGGATAAATTAAGATAAGTCCCGAGTTCAGGGCACTCGATCGCCCCTATGATACGGATGAGGGGATTTTCATGTTGTTACCATAGATGTGTTCGAGCAATGCCAAAACAGTTTTTGAGATGTGATGCAAAAATTCGACGCCGATTTCAAAGAGTTCTTCATCGTCCATTTTCTTTATCCATTTGACTTTGCCTTCAACTTCAATGATCTTCTTTGAGTCCGATAAATTGATTTGAATTCTCAGGTCGGAATCGAAAGGATGAAATTTGTGAGTGAGAATTCTTGCTCCGCCAGGGGAAATATCACAGGTCAGCGCATTGATATCTATACCCGCATCATCATCTTTAGCTCGCCGGATGGATTCCAATGCAACCTTTATGTCATCTTTAAATCGTTTTTCGCGACGTCTTTCGCTCATAGAATCTCCCACAGGTGTTCGATTTTATTGGGAATCGGAAGGTTCATTGTAATCAATTTCTGAGGTCAGTAAATAACCCCTTGCGGTGATTTTAAGGGTGATTTTGTCGTTTTTTTATCCCAATGTACATCCGATTTGACAAGTCGGGCAAAAACATAGTAGTAAGATGAACCACAGAGGAGGTCGTTATGGATAGAAAAAAAACGCTGTTGACAACCTTTCTATCTCTAATTGTATTGAGTTCTCTTGTTTTATCCAGCAGATTGAACTCGATTCAAGATTGGAGCAAATTTCTCAAGGATATCCATTATTCCTCGGGCCAGGGTTCCAAGTTCAGCGATGAATCCCCCTTTCCTCCAGAACGCGATGCAATCTACCGTAAGCTTCTCAAATTCGGAGACTTGGTAAAGGACGCCTCTCTTCAGGCTAACTGGATGGCTGATGGGAAATCGTTCTGGTATGTCGAAGGAGCTCCCGCCGAAACGAAAATCCTCAAAGTTGATCCTGTGGAGAACACAGTTGAGCCACTTATCGATTCGGACCGACTTCGGAATGCCCTCACTCCAGTCCTCGGACATGAACCCCCTTACAAAGGACTGCCTTTTGAGACGTTCCTGTTCCTCGATGATGAGAAAGCCATCCGCTTCGAACTCGAAAAACGGTCGTTCCGGGTTGATCTCAATTCCTATTCTGTGACCGAGCTTGAGAGACCCGCATCTCCTGGGCGCAGATCCCCCAGCCAGCCGCCTTCAATGCTGAATCCAGAAATACCCGGGCCGCGAGGGCAGTGGGCCGCTGTTGCGAAGGATCATAACATCTGGCTGCGCTCGAGCAGTGATGGCCGGCTCGTGCCTCTCACAAAAGACGGAGAGAAAAAGCACTACTGGAGCCTGGGATCTCAGTTCAGGGGGCAGTCGGCGAAATGGTCGTCTGACGGAACACGTCTGTTGGTTTTCAAGGAAGACATCCGCGATGTTCACCAGATGCCTGTTGTGCACTGGCTCAAGGCAAACAAAGAGGAAATCACCTACCAAACCTATCCGGGAACAGGTGAGAAAATGCTTAGACAAGAATTCTATGTCTTTGATGTGCAATCTGGCATTCCCACTTTTCTCGACTTCGGGGACACCACCAATCATAGCCTATCTCCCTTGGCCTGGCGGCCGGATGGTTCCGAGATCTTGGTTTTGCGCGTGGGGCGCCTCATGAAAAAGTTGGATATACTGGCTGCAGATACGAAAACAGGTGAGTCCCGTATTCTCTTCAGCGAGGAGCAGCCTACCTTTATCGAGGGGCTTGCCTTCGATCCACAAAATTTATTTTTTTTATTTTCCGACGGCTCGAAATTCATATGGCGTTCAGAGCGGGACAACTGGAGCCACCTCTATCTCTATGACGCCAACGGGAAATTGATAAGGAAATTGACCACCGGTGAGATACCTGTCGATAACGTTGTGGCTGTTGACGAAACGGGTGGCTGGATTTATTATCTGGCCCGTGATGATCGTGCCCGTCCTTATGATGTGCACCTGCATCGGGTTGATATTGAAGGCAGACAATCGCTGCGATTGACAGAAACCACCGGTGTTCATACGCCCGTTTTCGCTCCCGGAAAAGGATATTTTCTGGATACCCACTCGACGATCGACCGGCCACCGTCTGTTGAGCTCCGGAAAGCCGATGGAACGAAGCTCCGAGTGCTCAAAACAGCAGATATCTCTGCGCTCAAGGATCTCAATTGGAAGCCACCCGAGGAGTTCAAGGTCAAGGCTGCAGACGGAGAGACGGACCTCTATGGAGCTCTCTTCAAGCCTTACGATTTTGATCCGGCAAAGAAGTATCCTGTTATCGACCTGCAATACATGGGCAACTTTGTCCATTCAGTGCCCCGCACGTTTGTCGGCACCTGGCTGGGAGATGATGCCCAGGCGCTCACCCAATTGGGATTTATCGTGTTTATCGTGGATGCCCGTGGGACTCCCGGAAGGGGAAAGGCATTTCAGGACTTCACCTACAACAATGTGGGACAAATCGAAGTGCCCGATCATGTGGCCACTCTCAAACAGCTTGCCGAAACACGTCCTTACATGGATACGACAAGGGTTGGCATAACCGGTTATTCCTGGGGTGGCTACTTCACGCTCCGCGCCCTGCTCACCGCGCCGGATGTGTTCCATGTCGGCGTCTCCGGAGCACCCGTTGTTGACTTCATTGCAGCCACAGCTCCCATCGAGCCTTACATGGGGTTACCTCAAGACAATGTCGAAGGATATCAACAGGGTTCTAACGTCTTGCTCGCCGATAAACTCAAAGGAAAGCTTCTGATCGTGATCGGTACGAGTGATGTCAATGTCACCTTCAACCACACCATGCGGATGGCCAATGCCTTGATCAAAGCAAACAAGTTCTTCGACCTGATTGTGATGCCCGAAGAGACACACGGCCTGACACCGCCAGCCATGGCTTATTATCGGGAAGCTAGGGACAGGTATTTCGTGGAACACCTGAACCCCAATGCCAGTCAAAAATAAGGGCAATTCATTTTTTGCGAGTGTGGTTTCTCATACAAAGTGATATGATTATGAAGAGGTAATAGCAATGAATGGACACAGGCATAGAAAAATATTTTTTCTAGCATACGTCTTGATAATGCTCGCTTTCAATCTTTTCGCTTTTGGTCCGAGCGTGATAGGGGGTAAGGAGAGCAAAATGAAATTAACCGTGCTCGTTGACAACAACACGCTGATCGACAGGTATTTTTTTGGAGAACCGGGGATCTCATTATTGATCGAACAGGGTGGAAAACGAATTTTGCTGGATGTGGGGTATTCCGACATTTTTTTAACAAACGCGCAAAAAATGAATATCAATCTCAGAGCATTGGATTATGTGGTTCTCTCCCACGGGCATGTGGATCATACCGGAGGCTTGGATCCTCTTATAAAGCTATACACAGAATCGAAAATAGAGGGAATCCCCCATGAAAAGCTCACAATCCTGGCCCACCCCTTAGCCTTTTTTTCCAAAGCTGTCGAGGATTTGGAAGAAATAGGATCTCTGATTTCGCGAGAGAAATTGTCCAGGCATTTCACGATGCAACTCAGCAAGGAACCCCTTTGGATAACTGAGAGGCTCCTGTTTCTCGGCGAGATTGAAAGAAACAATGATTTTGAGGCCAAGAAACCCATCGGATCCATAATAAGACCGGAAGGTGAGGAACCCGATTATCTCTATGATGACACCGCTTTAGCTTATAAATCCTCTAGAGGCCTGGTAATCATCACGGGGTGTTCGCATTCCGGAATCTGCAATATCATCGAACAGGCCAAAAGGCTCTGCAAGGAGGAAAGAGTCCTTGACATTGTGGGAGGGCTTCATTTGCTTGATCCTACAAAAGAGCAATTGCATGGTACATTGGACTATCTGCAAAAGCTCAGCCCGAAACAGATGCACGCCTGCCATTGTACAGACCTGAAATCAAAGATTGCCCTGTCCAAAGTCGTGAATCTCAAACAGGTCGGCGTGGGGCTCGTGCTTGAATACGAATAGCAGAATCCTCAAACAATCTGCTGCGGGTTTTTTGATTTAAAATGGTTCTGCAGATATTTTGTTATGACTTTATATAAGGGGGGGTGAATGAAAACACTGATTATTTATGACTCTGTCCATGGCGATCTTTTTTTCAGTCAAGAACCACTCTACTATAAATAACCGGAAGAGTTTTAGGGAATGATGACTTCAATAAAGCGAATATGGATTTTTTTTGGAATGACTCTTTTAATCTTAGCTTTTCTGACAGCTTACACTCAGCAGGGTGAACAAATCGATAACGATTTTACCACTCTTAAAGGCCCTTATCTCGGCCAACGGCCGCCGGGGATGACACCTGAAATCTTTGCTCCTGGAATTATATCCACAGCCCAAAAATACGAGTTGAATTCAGTATTTTCTCCAGAAGCGGCGATATCTACTGGGCAGATGCTGGAATTATCAATAAATTAAAACCGAAAAAACAATTTTCCCCTCTTAAAAATATTTAATTTAGATCTACACTTGTCCTTTTTTTGAGGCAATTTTTTCATGTATGAGGCCATTCACTTGAGCAACAATTTGGTATATAATTTGCTGCCACTGAAATAGGAGGCAAGGTATGCTAATATTGAGATCTGTTGGAACGACATGTTTGGTCCTCTTTCTGTTCACTTCATTGGGTTATTCCCGGGAACGCTTTCAAACAGGTGCAAATTTCACGCTCGGGTTTCCACAAAGGGAATTCAATGAAAATCTGGACAACATGGGATTGGGTGGCACAGGCTATTTCATGTATAAATTTCCAAAAACCGTGATCTCAGTCGGGGCTTCAGTCGGGGCTCTGGTGTATGGCAGTGATACGAGAGAAGAACTCCTGGAGTCATCTATCCCGGAGGTCATCGTTGATGTGACGACAAGGAACTATATTCTGATGAGTCATTTCTTTGTGCGAGCTCAGCCCCCAGGAGGATATTTACGGCCGTATCTGGACGGATTAATCGGATTCAATTATATATGGACCGAAACCGGCATTTATGATCAGAGCGGAGGCTATGATGATAAAATAGCAAGCTCTGTGAATGTGAGTGACTTTGCCTTCAGCTATGGACTGGGCGGAGGCCTGATGATTCGGCTCTTTCAAGGGCAGAAAAGCGCCTTTGCCGTTCTCCTCGATTTGGGAGCTCGCTACCTATGGGGAGGGAAGGCTGAGTACCTCAAAGAAGGCGATATTCTTCGAGAAGACGGGATGGTCATCTATAACACCAGTTACTCGAACACGGATCTTTTCACCACACACATAGGTGTGACATTTTCATTTTGATGGCTATGGCAAGCGCTGATCCTTGATAATCGTTTCTGCTAAAGCCAAATTTCCACAAGCAGAGATATGGCTCGGGAATTTGGGCCGAAATATTCAGCAAATTGACAATTTACAGAATATCCCATGTGACAGTATTGTTTGGTGGATGGAAAAACTTCATAAGGGGTAAATGATTCAAATCGACGACGTATTGAACTAGACCGCACAAAGGGAACACGCTTCACACTCACGTTTCTGAAAAAATATGAAAATAGGAAATAATTTGAGAACTATTGCCCGAAATATCGGCAGTGTGAACCCCTGTCAGTCTTGAAGAAGTTTTTTTGGTTTATTTACTTGCGTTTTTACATTAATATTATTTCTGCCATTCAGATTCCAGATGTTTTGATGAGGAGGGACAAATGTCCGTAAAAAGCGGGATTCTGCTTTATTTGATCACCTTTATCTGTTTTTTTATGATCGACTTGGTCTGGCTTGGATTGATCGCCAAGGGTTTTTACAGAAAACACCTGGGTGAAATGCTCAGCCCCAAGGTCAACTGGGCGGCAGCCATACTGTTTTACCTGCTTTTCATCTTTGGGCTTGTCGTTTTCGTCGTCCGGCCTGGTGTGATCCAAAATACACCATTGAACGCGCTTCTAATGGGTGCCCTTCTGGGGCTGGTCTGCTATGCCACCTATGATCTGACCAACCTGGCGACCATTAAGGACTGGCCGCTTGTGGTGACTGTAATTGACTTGATCTGGGGAACGGTTCTGGGTGCGTCCGTTTCTCTGATCAGCGTTATCCTCGGCCGCGCCATTCTCAAGGTTTAGAGGAAGGCGTCCGGCAATATTTGCGTGTAATCCACGCCAGTATTATCGAGATCTTTTATCCTATCTGCAGCCCTGAAACCCATATAAAGCGCATCATCGACATTAGCGTAACAAAAGAGACCCTGTCGCCCGAGTGTTATTAGATTCTCAATTGTCGATAGATAGTCCAGAATTGTCTTCATCCTTTCTGTGAAACCGATTTTAAACCTGGGATAAGCATATACGATCTTTTTCGTCAGATATCCCTCGACATCCGAGTGTGACATGATGTTGTATGTTTCCAATAATTCTATGACATATTGGTGAAGATCTTCGGCACTGGCGTTCCAAATTTCATCATCTTTGTTGCACGTGAATTCAATACAATAGGCTGCTTTTCCCGGAGGCACACATGTGTTGCTAAAGGCGCCCACATCGTAGACCCGGTTGAATCGCACCTCCGGATCTGAAAAGTAAACCCATGAGGCATCCGATATTTTTTTTCCATTGGTTTTTAAATAGAACAGGACCTCCGATACATAATCAAGCTGACTGGCGGCATCCCGCACCTTTCGGGGGACATCCATTTTCAGGGAGGCGATGAGTTCTGTGATGGGCATGCTGGAAACAAGCATATTCGTGTTCAGGGTTTTGATTTGGCCATTTTGACAATACGTGATTGACTCGACTCGGTTATCTTTTCCATTTATCGAACGAATATCGACACTGTGCTCGACTTTCCCGTTTTGAGCCAAAATTTGTTCATAAAACCAGTCGGTCACCTGACCTATACCCTTATGAGGATAATAGACCTCCATGCGGGAGGCGTCTTCGCCATGAATCACTCTTGGTGGTCTGTTGAAAAGGCCCCGGATATGATCAGATATCCGTAACTCAGGAACTTTCTGTTCGGCCACGTACTTGGATATTTCCGATGCTTTTATCATCCACGCCTTTTGTGCGTAGGGGGCAAAATAGGCATCATAAAGACTTTTGCCGAATCTGTTTGTTATCCAGGTTGTGAATGAATCGCCGTCACTGGTAGGACCTAAACGCAGCCTCATTCGTGCCGATAAAAAGCTTGCGGCTGCCGGAATGACCATTCTGGGAGGGAGAACGGAAAAAACCTTCAGGCCTTTAAGCGGGTACTCCACAAATTTGTCTTTATAGAAAATTTTTGTCTGGGGACGATACTGCTGAAAATCGTCTTTCAAGATCTTTTTGACAAAGGTCAGCACATCCTCATGGAAGGTATGAAAAATATGGGGCCCCAGGTCAAACCGGTAATCCCCGTCCCTAAAGGTCATGGCCAGGCCGCCGATTTGATCTGTTTTTTCCAGCACGATGACATCGAGGCCGTTTGAAGCCATTTTCCATCCTGCACTCAGTCCTGCCGGACCAGCACCGATGACGACGGGTTTCTCAGAAAAGCTGTCCCTCATATTTTCCCCGGTATAGGATTTTGCCCAGCCCTTTCATGATTTCAATAGAACTCCTATAGTAATCGTAAAGCGCAATTATATCACACATCGTGCAGATATTAGATTGACACAAACCTTAGACTTATTTACTATGAGGACTCTTTTTTTCGTATAGCCCAGGAAGAGAATGTCAATCCCTATTCAGCACAGAATGACATCCTATGAAATTAGGAAGATCATCCTTGAGGAATCGAAACGGGCCAACGTCGGGCACATAGGATCGGCCCTGTCTATTGCGGACATAATCTGTGCTCTGTTCGGAAATATTCTGCACGTTCCCGGCTTGAATGATCCGGAGAGAGACCGTTTCATTCTGTCCAAAGGACATGCGGCCCTGGCTGTCTATGCAGCCCTATATTTGAAAGGCTGGATTTCGAGAGAAACGCTCCAATCCTATTGCACGGATGGCTCCCTCTTAGGAGTCCACCCGGAGCACACTCTTGACGGGATAGATTTTTCAACAGGCTCATTAGGGCATGGACTCTCAATGGGCGCTGGCGCCGCCTTGGCCGCTCGTCTTCAAGGATCCTCCCGCCGTATTTTTGTTGTCGTGAGCGATGCAGAATGCAATGCCGGATCTCTCTGGGAAGCCGTCATGTTTGCTGCTCATCACCGGCTGTCCAACTTGATTGCTGTCGTCGATCTCAACGGACAACAGGCATTGGGACACACCAGCCAGGTTTTAGACCTGGCCCCTCTTGCTGAAAAATGGCGGGCTTTTGGATGGGACATCCATGAAGTGGACGGGCACGATGTCAAAGCCGTCACAGATACTGTTTCAGCGCTGGACACTTCCATGGAGAAACCTCATGTTGTTCTGGCTCTCACAACGTTCGGGAAAGGGGTGTCCTTTATGGAAAACAGAATCAAATGGCATTATTGGACCATGTCTGACAAGGAATATGAACAGGCCATGGACGAGATCAGCCATATCAAATGAGAAAAGCATTCATCAAAACGCTGACAGAATTGGCAGATGCCAACCCGAATATTGTGCTGCTTACCGGTGACCTCGGATACACGGTGATCGAGCCCTTTATGGACAAATTTCCCGACCGTTTCATCAATTCCGGTGTTGCGGAACAAAACATGATCGGAGTGGCTGTCGGAATGGCAGAAGCAGGCTTTGTTCCCTTTGTCTATTCGATAGCATCCTTTGCCACACTGCGGCCGTATGAGTTTATCCGCAATGGACCGATTCTTCATGCGCTTCCAGTGCGCATAGTGGGAACGGGTGGAGGATTTGAATACGGCCCCAACGGCCTGACTCATTTTGGGTTGGAGGATGTCGGGGTGATGCGCGTACAGCCTGAAATGACTGTCATTGTGCCTGCCGACCATGAACAAGCGCGTACGGCTTTACAGGCTACGTGGGATCTGCCGGGGCCTGTTTATTACCGGATCGGAAAGGATGATGAGGTAACTGTCCCCGGTCTAGAGGGACATTTCGAACTTGGGTGTGTTCAGTCGATCACCGAAGGTGATGATCTGTTGGTTATTACAGCCGGGAGCATTGCCGCAGAAGTGGCGGCCGCAGTCAGTGATTTGGACTCTGAAGGCCTTCATTGTCAGGTAAGTGTTGTTGCCACTTTAAATCCCCCGCCGGTTCGCGATTTGATGGGTATTCTTTCCAAATTTCCTTTAGTCGTCACTGTCGAGAACCACTATGTCGCGGGAGGATTGGGCACTCTGGTGTCAGAAATTGTGGCGGAGCAGGGCATAAAATCTCAGATCAGACGCTGTGGAATCAAGAAAATGCCTGTCGGCCGGTCAGGCAGTCAGCAACACCTAAATCATGAACATGGTCTGAGCAGGGGAAGTTTGGTAGAAACTTTTCGCGAGCTGTTGAAATGAGAAAACTGAGCACGGAGTTTAGATCATCGAGAGTTGGACTACTCTGATTATGAAGCGAGTTGTCATCACAGGGGCTACAGGATTCATCGGCGCCAATCTAAGCTACAGGCTGCTTCAAGAAGGTCATACACTCCATCTTTTTGTTTCTGAGGACTTCACAAAGTGGAGAATAGAATCGCTTTGCGACGATGTTAACCTTCATAAAATTGACTTCCAAAACAAGGATGATTTGAGAAATACGATAAAAAAAATCCAGCCTGATTGGGTATTCCATCTTGCCGCCTATGGCTCACGGCCGACACAATTCGATTTGACTCAAACGGTTCAGACAAATATTTCGGGAACAATCAACTTCGTTGAGGCCTGTGTGGAGAACGGTTTCGAGGTCTTTGTCAACACCGGATCCTCGTCCGAATATGGATTCAAAGATCATGCGCCTTCAGAAAAAGAACGGCTGGATCCGAACAGCTATTATGCCCTGACCAAGGCTTTTGCGACACTATTCTGCAGACACATGGCCCAAAGATTTCATTTGTGTATTTCCACACTCCGGCTTTATTCGGTTTACGGACCTTACGAAGATCCGGCGCGCTTGATACCCAAACTCATCCTATGTGGATTGAAAGGAGAACTGCCGCCGTTGGTTTCGCCCAATGTGGCTCATGACTTTATTCATGTGGATGATGTCATTGATGCCTACATGCTGGCAGCGGAAAATAGGCAACAAGAGCAGGGGGCTGTCTATAACGTGGGAACAGGCCGTCAGGTTCTCATGCACCAGGTCGTGGACATAGCACGAAGAGTTATGAATATCCCAAAAGAGCCGGAATGGGGAAGTATGGGCAATCGCAACTGGGATACACACACCTGGGTTGCCGACAATAGACTCATCAAAAAAAAACTGGATTGGTATCCACGGTACGATTTTGAAAGCGGATTTCGGCAAACGCATGCCTGGTTTCAAGATAATCCTAACTTGCTTGACATCTACAAACAGGTCATAAGTGGATAGAGAGAATTCAAACGGTATAGAATTTGCAGCTTTCTGCTCGAAATACTTGCGATTTTTTGACACTCGGCCGCTTTTGAGCTAGAGTTTGATCAAATGTCCCTTCGACTGATTGAAATTGTCCTTCCAGATAAGCACAGGAACGATCTTGAAGATTCGCTAAAAGAACACGAGACCCTCGATATCTGGCAGGAGTCAATCGAGGCCGGTCGTATACATTTTGAAATATTGGTACCCACCGAACAATCTGAAACAGTTCTCGACTTTTTAGAGAAGCGGTTTTCTCACGTGGAGGGATTCAGGATTATTCTCCTGCCTGTGCAGGCTTCAATCCCCAGGCCTGATGCGGGTGATAAAAAGAAGGCCGAAGATGAAGCACCGATGGAAGAAAAGAAACCTGTTTCAAAGATCATCAGGCTAAGCCGGGAAGAACTCTACAGTGGTATTGAAAAAACGGTAAGGACTTCCTGGGTCTATATCATCATGATCCTCTTCTCGGCAGTTGTGGCTTCAATCGGGTTATTGAGAAACAACATCGTTTTTATCATCGGGGCAATGGTCATTGCACCCATGCTAGGACCAAACCTGGCTCTTTCCTTTGCGACAACGCTGAGCGATGCGCATCTTATCCGGAAGGCTTTTAAAGCCATCTTGTTAGGGGTCCTGACTGCCGTTATCCCAGCTTTTGTCATAGGAATTGCTTTCGAAGTCGACACCACCATACCCGAGCTTATTTTTCGGACAGAAGTCAGCCTGGGGGATGTGATCGTGGCCCTGATTGCCGGAAGTGCGGCTGCCATTTCCTTCACTTCAGAATTGATCAGTGCCCTGATAGGGGTGATGGTCGCCGTGGCTCTTCTGCCGCCTCTTGTGACCTTGGGGATGTTAGCCGGGGCAGGGAGGTGGGAGCTGGCTCTGGGTTCGCTGCTTCTTTTTCTCGTCAACCTGATTTGTGTTAATCTGGCGGGTGTTTTGACCTTTCTCGTTCAGGGTATCCGTCCTTTGACCTGGTGGGAAGCCAAAAAGGCCAAAAAGGCTGCTCAAAAAGCCATTCTGATCTGGACACTCCTTTTAGCCGCCCTTGTGCTTATGCTTGTCATTTCCTAAGCCATGACCTTTCCTTTGGCCTTAGTGCGGGCTGAGCTTTAAAATCCCCTTTTCATTGTCGATTTCTACGTTGAAATGATTGAGAAAATTATTTCCAAGAAGACCGGCTCCCGGAGTACCGGGAAGATCGATGATAAGAGCGGTGACGTTGTTCGCTCGCAGATCACCTATGGCGATGGAGTCCAGCATCACTTCATAAGCCAGCATGACGTTTGACGCTGTCCGGATCGGCCTTGCGGGTGTGTTCTCTGTGATTTTGATGCCGAGTTGCTCGGCTGTTTTTGAGGAAATCGTAACATGTGTTGCCCCTGTATCCACGATGAAGTATTGATTTATGCTCTGATTGATTGATGCTTCGACAACGATTTCCTTGCTTCCCGGTTTGAAGCTGAAGTAGATAACTTTCTTTGTCTCCAGTTTCTCTGTGATGAGTTTCTCGAGATGTCTGGCTTGGGCCTGCAAGTTCGGAGGATAGATTCGCATGTTGAGAAGGTGTTTTGCTTCGTCCCAATTCTTTTCTGAAACGGCCTGTTGAATGCCCAGGATGTGAAGTTCGGCGTCTTCGGGGAACAACCTTTTCCCTGTCTCGAAGGCCATCCGGCCGCTTCGAATCTCTTTTTTGGTAAGCGAAACTCGGATCCAGTCCTTATATAACCCGGCGTGGAACTGTTCTAACTCGGTTGTAAAGAGAACTCCTTTGGTGGAGAGGATTTTCTTCATGCGCTCAAAATACCGTGCCGCTTTCCAATGATCATAGGCCTTCACCATGGCGAGGGTAGCTCTTTTAAGTAATTCTGGATCAGAAAGCTTCAGTACAAGATCATCAGATAAAATATAGAGAACGTCCTTTGAGTAACCTGTTTGAATGAGTTGGGAGGCAAGTCTGTTCAATTGCGTGGAGATGGATTTGGGGAGGAGATAACGAGGCTTGAGTTCAGGCGAAAACTGCGGTTGGAATAGAAATCCTTCAGCGAGAGCTTGAAATCTTATGAACGGGGAGGAGTTTTTCCCCATGGCCAGGCCTTTACTGAACTGGGCTTCCTGCCAATGATAGGACAGAGCGTTCACAAACTCGCTGACCGTGAGATTTGGTGTCTCATCAAACCCAACTTGTTCAGATCCATCCCAAAGAAGCCCTCTTTCCATCCACTTGCCGAAGGTCCAGCCCACGATGTGTTCATCCTGAATAAAAACGCCCGGTTCACGAAGATCTTCAGACAACGAAAGGCTTGTGAAGAGCCCCTCTTTTGCAGGCGACGGGACAGGGACGTGCTGGACCTCGCGGATCATATCGAGAGAATACCATTTGAGCGGGGCTTCTCTATTCCAGGGGGCGAGCTTCAAGCTGTGATATTGTTTTCCTGGACTAATCTGCCACAGCCCTGCCGGACTTCCGGATGACCAGATGCCTCTGTCAATTCGGAATTCTTCGGATTGAGAGGAAGAGAATATCCATGAGTCTCCACCAAGGCAGGCACAAACAGGTAGGACGACCCAATTTGAGTCCAAGATGGCCGAATTCATGCGGGCGATTTCCTTTCCCTCCTGGTTTTTGATAGTGACAATTCCAGTTGCGTGTTTTTGATCGGTTATCGGATGCGATGCACGTGTTGGTTTTGTGTTAACTGTTGAGGTTGGGCCGATCCGATTTGATGTTGAACGGTTGGATAGAATGAATCTGTGAGCCAAGAAAAGACCGGCGATGATGATGAGGAAAGCGGGCATAATCACAGAGTATGATAAGATATGAAACCGGCGTGAGAGTGCGGCTCTCAAAGGGGATCCACAGGCTGTGCAGACTCTGGATGAGCCTGAATTTTCTGTTTTGCACTTCGGACAACGCACCATCGGTCTCCTCTTCACATTTTCCTGTAGATAAGATTAGTCGATTCAAATCGCCCATGGTGAAATTCGATAGGCTACCTTGATGAATCAAATATTTTGTCATGTCATTGTGATTGGATTGATATTCAGGGGAGAGAATATTAGAAATGGACAAATTGAGATGTGCGCTAAATAAAATAGTGCAAAAAAGTGTGATATGTGAAAAAATAAATTCAGGGGATAGATCCAGCCTATGAACAAGGCCGTAATCGCGTTGACAGTTGCATTGTTAGTAGGTGGAGGCGGTTATCTTCGCTTTTCTGCCGATATGGCGTTCGAGAGTCATGAGAAAAACGATGTGCAAAAGGTCTTGAAAGAGATCCATGACGAGGTGGTTGCGTTGGGGAAATATCCGGGTGAGAATTTCTTCAAACGAGAATTCTTTGTCGGCAAAGACGATGATGACACAAACAAGGATATCCACGTGGCAATAGTGATTCACGAGTCCGGAGAAAAAGAGAAAATGACCATCCAGATGACGTATATGAAGCGAAGCCAAGGCAGCCCTGTAGTCGGTATTGCCAAGCGTGTCAAGAGTATCAAATGCTCGTGTCAAGAAAATCAGATCCATATCAACCACAGCGGATTCAAAGATGAAGAGCTGAAATCTATCCTTAAAGATATCCTGCGTGCCGTTCATGATAAAAAAAGATTGCTAGATAAGATAGAATTCTGAGAATTCCCCACATTTCAAGCCGAAGATTTAGCCTCCAGTTTTGGAGTGTGCGAGTTGCTGAAGAACTCCGGCAAATCTTCCCAATTCCATTTGGCATAGAATTTGCTTCTTTATTCTATCAAGTGGATAAGCCACTAACGTCATCTCAATGGGTTTGGTTCATTCTTTTGGAGATGAGGGTCAGGATGACGGTCAATGAGCGAGTGGAGGAGTGGTAACTTCAACAAATTATTGATGATAGGCATATCTCCAAAAAAAATGCAAAAAATTGTGTTGTTTGTATTTTAAAATGTTGACACTATAGTTATAAATATATAATATTATAATCAATTACAAATGTGTAAAATATATTTACGCAGCCATTCAAAGAATAATTTCGTTGCAAGCATATCGGGAGGATTGATTCACATAGATCACATTATTGATTTAGGAGGTCATGCATGAAGAAAAGCGTTTTTTTTACGATGTTTCTATTGTTGGTCGCTGTTCACATCACATTTCCTCAAGCCCGCACCGGTGTTCTCACGGGGAGAATTACGGACGATCAGGGTGAAGCACTGCCCGGGGTCTCTGTGACCATCACCAGTCCCGCCTTGATACAGGGGAGTTTGGGAACCGTGAGCAATGAGCGCGGTCTCTATCGATTTATCAATCTCCCACCCGGTGTGTATGCCCTGAAAGCCGAAATTCAAGCTTTTGCTCCCTATGAGCAGACTGATATCAGGGTTAGGTTGGGTCTTACGACCACTGTCAACTGCTCCTTAAGAGTGGGAGCCATAAGCGAACAGGTTGAAGTGATAGCTGAAAGCCCTCTGGTGGATGTGGAGAGCAATAAGTTGTCCGTGAATTATGACAAGGAATTTTTGGCCAAACTCCCGACCAAAAGGGACCTGGTCTCGATCATGAATTTGACACCCGGAGTCGTCGTGGATATCGGTCAAGACCCGGCCTATCCGGAGAGGGCCTCCTTTGGCAGCGGCAGCCGGGAAAACTACTATGGCGTGGACGGAACCTATCTTACCGATCCTGGAAATGGACAGCCCATGATTTTCTGGAATTATGACACCATTGAAGAGGCTCAGGTTCAGGGAATCGGACACCCAGCCGAATACGGAAACTCAGCCGGTGCAGTTGTCAATATCGTTACAAAGAGCGGAGGAGATAATTTCAGCGGGCTCCTCAATGTCTACTACCGCAACAAAAGTATGCGCTCCGATAACCATGAAGGGACGGGTCTGGATGCACCTTCCAACGCCATCAAGAACGAATGGGAAGGCTCGTTCAACCTGGGTGGCCCTATTATGCGGGAAAAGGTGTGGTTCTTTTTGAGCGGAGGACTCATTCCCACCACATCTGAGACAGTCGGATTTTCGGACGACATCGAAAGAAGGCAGAGGTTTATCTTCGGCAAGATCACGTCGCAGTTCGGCCCGCAACACAAGGTGGCTCTGGTTTACAACTACAGCTATGACAACACGAATCACATGTTCGCCAGCCAGTTTAGAACACCCCAGTCAACGCTCAATTCGAGGCAGTGGACATCCACCGTCAATCTTCAGTGGAATTTCTTCATCAACAACAATGCCTTACTGGAAGTACGGGGGGCGTATGTAGACAGATCCACGACCTATGTCTCCAACGGACCCGGTCCCTCGTATGTCGAATTGTTGACGAACATGATGACAGAGAGTTCGGGCTTTCACAACGAACAGACGCGAGGACGCTATCAATTCCAGGCGGCCTTTTCCTATTGGCTCGAAGGATTCGGCGGCGATCACGATCTCAAACTGGGCTTTGACTTTGAAGAAGGGGAATCCGGGTATGAGGGAACGATGCAGTCTAATGAGCCTGGCGGCCCTGCCTTTATCTACACGATGGGAGGTGTGCCGTACATGTCGTTCGTCTATGAGCCGGCAACATTGCGCTCGCGGAATGTTTACAGAGGCCTCAGCGGCTATGTCCAGGATACCTGGAAAATCGGCCAGAGGCTATCTCTGAACTTGGGATTCCGATTCAGTAACATCCGGAGCATCATACCAACACAGGAGAATGTGACTGAAGATATCAAAGAGTTCGAGTTTACCAACCTCGAACCGCGATTGGGATTTGTCTATGATTTGTCTTTTGGCAGCCAGCAAATGGCCGTCAAAGGATATTATGGCCGTAACTTCATCAATACTGTGGCATTGGGTCTTCTGAATCCCAACAGTTGGACAACCTCACAGTACCTTTACATCGGCGGCCAGCCCATCCTGGTTTACAGATCCTCTCCCGAGGCGGTTGAGGTGGATCCAGACTTGAGGCGCCCTTATTCAGACACCTTTGTTGTCGGATTCGAGACTTCACTCACCAGACATTTTGCTTTTCGTATCAACGGAATTTATAAAAGCTCCAAGGATTTTGTTGGTGCCCTTGACCAGAATATCACGGCGAACACGTTCGTCCCCATCAATGTGGCCAATCCTATATCAGGCGGAACATTGACTGTGTACAATCAAGTAGAGTTTGAGGACGCGTTCACTTACTACACGAATCCAGAGGAAGCGGATAGAAAATACAGGGCCGTTCAGTTTATTCTGGAAAAATCCTTTTCCGATAACTATCAGTTTATGCTCTCTTACACGTATAGCAAAGCCGAAGGCATGGTTAACCTCGGTGTCTGGAATGGCGGAGGAATGAGTGCTGGAGGGACGTGGAACAATCCCAATATGTACATCAACTCCCGCGGTGTTCTGGACCTGGATAAACCCCATTCGATCAAACTCAGCGGAATCTATCAGGGGCCCTGGGGCCTCATCTTCGGTCTGAATTATATCGGCCAGTCCGGATTTCCCTACCAACGGTGGTTCAATGTTGATCTTAGCCAGGGAGTAACCGGATTTTCCGCAGAGGAGCCGGGAGCCCAAAGAACCCCCTTCCAGCATTTGATCGATATCCGACTCGAGAAGATGTTCACAATAGGGAAGGTGCAGCCCAGAGTTTTCTTCGAAGTGTTTAACCTTTTTAATTCCAACACAGCTATCGGGATTGGCGCACAATACGACAGCCCAACCTATGACCAGATTACAGCCATACTATCCCCCCGGATTATGAGAGTGGGAGTTGGATTTCAGTTCTAAGGACAGAGCTCAATAGCTGATTTTGATACTAAAGCGGACATCCTCCTGTCCGAGCAGGGGATGTCCGCTTTTCAAGCTTGGTATCGGGTTTGAGGGCTTGACTTTATGTCTTGATTTTTGACCTAAGCTAATGTCAGCCTGTTGTGGGCGAACATCAGAAGGGCATGAATGGGAACGCCATAGGGACAAGCGCTTTCACAGTGTCCTTCACAGCTCTGACAGATGTCGGCTTTGGTTCGGGGGAGCTCCGAATATTTGACCATAGCGTATTTTTCGCGTCCCTGAGCTTCAAAGTAATGATTGTAGCGCATGATGGTGTTGACAGGAACTTGGTGGGGGCAGTGGGGTTCGCACTGTCCGCAGGCATGACGGCAGTAGAAATCGCCTAATCCTTCTCTGTAGGCGGCCAAAAGTGCCTGATCTTTGGTGGTGAAACGAGTGCCGGAAAGCTTTATATAGTTTGTGACGTCATCGAAGTTCTGGAATGAAATACAGGCACTGTGAACGTCGGGGCTATTGAGTACAAACCGGATCGCGGCATCCCGGATCTCATCGCTGTTCTGAAGGTTGTACTTCTTGATAAAGGCATCGGCTTTATCCGCTTTGGCTTTCAGCCGCGGCACGATAGATTTATAAACAGCGGGGATATCTTCCCCCTTTTTTTCCAGTTCAGCCATCTGTTCTTTCATTCCCATGTATTTGCCCACAGGGTTGGTTTTCATCAAGGTGACACCGATGTTTTTGTCCTTAGAGATCTTGAGGAGCTTTTCTCCCGATTCTCTCTGGACAAAATTGTAGACAAGCAGAAAGACATCGAAGCGGCCGTCTTCAGCTGCGGCGCCGATCACTTGTTCGGTGGGGTCGATTTTATCCTTCCATTGAGATCCATGGTTGGAAATCCCGGCGTATTTGAGCTTTCCTTCGGCTTTCAATTCCTGGACGGCATCGTGAAAGCCCTGGTTTTTGACAATTTCGACAAAGTCAGGACTGTGGATCATAAGACAGTCAACGTAATCCATATCCAGCCGCTCCAGGCTTTTGCGGGCTCTTTTGAGGATTGCCGCTTTGCTGGTCTTTCTTCCTATCCCCATTTTGGTGGTCACGAAGATTTTTTTGCGATCCCGCTCTTTGAGAACTTCGCCCGTAACCTTTTCCGATTGGCCATTGCCGTAGCTTTCTGCCGTATCGATATAGTTCACACCAGCATCAAGGAGTGCATTCAGGACACCCGGGTCAAAGGGCCCACCCGAACCGATGTCTGAAACCTTGAATTCTGTTCGCCCAAGGGTGCGGTACTTTTTTATTTTTGGTGATTCTTTGTCTTCGATCAGTCCGGCTTCGAGAAATTTTCCCTGACTGGCAACTCCGGCTCCCACTATACCAAGCGCCGAATTCCGGATGAATTGACGCCTGTCCAGTTCCTTTTTTTGATTCATCATTCCTCCATATTTGGTGAGTTTGCCAACAGGAATCCATCGGCACGAACCTCCGATTTTAGAGTAACCATGGTACTCTGTCAATCCAAAAAGATGCCAAAAAGGTGCCTGGCACCTTTTTGTTGACAAGTGTGGAAAAAGGCGTATAATGGGTTTTCCAAAATGAGAGATCAAGTCACATATCCCGCCAGTTGTGCTCATCGCATGATAATGTCAAGCCCGGATACGGGCACTCTCATTTAATCCACCCGTATCTGGGATATTCAAAATTCACATGTTCCCGTTTATTAGAATGTCATAGTGTTTTTTATCGTCACAAGGAGGGGTTAATGAGCAATGAAAAGAACACTCGTCAGCGAGATACCCTGTGCCGCTGCAGAGGGCAGGAACTTCATGCCGTCACCCCATCCAGGAATGCCCCTATCTCCCAAAAAACCTCTTGTGTTTTCGAGATCACATCTCAGGCAGCCTATCTGTTTGCCCTGGAAGGAACCGGATGCATTTATACTCGTCTAATGAATCCGACATCTGATTTTGTAGAGAGAAGAGTGACTGCTTCTGGGATGCCCGCTGAAATGATTACGTTCGTGCCATTAGCCAAGCAAGGCAATTCTTGGGCAGAAGGTGATACCCGATGAGTGAGTATGGAACACACGATAAAGACGGCATATCTGTTGGAATAGTGGCAAAAAAGATCTTTACATTTGCCGAACCTCCCAGGCAAATGAGTCTCGATAGCGGCAAAAAATTGGGACCGATTACAATTGCTTACGAGACATACGGTGAGCTCAACAAAGAAAGAAACAATGTGGTCATGGTCTTTCACGCGCTGTCCGGCAATTCCCACGCAGCCGGGTATTACAGGGAGAAGGATGTTAAGCCCGGATGGTGGGACAACATGGTCGGGCCACAGAAGGGAATCGATACCGACAAATATTTTGTTGTCTGTTCAAACATCATCGGCAGTTGTTATGGTTCCACCGGTCCCTCGTCGATCAACCCGGCGACAGGAAGGGCTTATGGCTTGGATTTTCCGCTCATAACGATTGCTGACATGGTCAGGGCTCAGAAGGCACTGATCGATCATCTGGGGATAAATAAACTTTTGTGCCTCGTTGGAGGATCGATCGGAGGAATGCAGGCTATGGAATGGGCTGTCTCCTACCCGAAAATGGTGGAGTCAGTGATCCCCATTGCCAGCACATGCAAGCGATCGGCGTTGGCTATTGGCTTATCTGAAGCGCAAAGACAAGCCATCATGGCCGATCCAAGCTGGAAGGATGGGGGCTATTACGGCACTGCAATACCAGAGAAAGGGTTGGCTCTGGCCAGAATGATCGGGCACATCTCCTATTTATCGGAGGATTCCATGCACAGGAAATTCGGCCGACGCCTGCATGAAAACAACGCATTCAAGTATGATTTTTCTGGAGATTTTCAGGTTGAAAGTTATCTTCAATACCAGGGCAAAAAATTTGTGGAGCGCTTTGATGCCAATTCCTACCTTTATATAACCAAAGCCTCTGATTATTTTGATTTGGGTGAGCAGCGAGGGAGAGGATCTCTTGTCGAGGCCTTTTCACGCTCTTCAGCAAAGTTTCTAGTGGTGTCATTTTCGTCGGATTGGCTTTATCCCACGTCACAGTCCAAAGAAATGGTTTCAGCCATGAAAAAAGCAGGCATCGATGTTAGTTTTTGTGAAATCGAGACGGATTTCGGGCATGATTCCTTTCTCTTAGCCCATACCCAACTAACCAGGCTTATCTCTGGTTTTATCAACAGAATGAGTAACGGAGGAGAGCGAAATAGCCAGGTGTGAAGCTTGAAAAGGGGAGAGAGCTATGCGTTTTGACTTACAAATCATCGGAGAGCTTGTCGAGGAGAGAAGCCGAGTACTCGATTTGGGCTGCGGCCGTGGTGATTTGTTGGATCTTTTGCAAAGGGAAAAAAAAGTAGAAGGATACGGGATCGAGATTGATGAAAAAAAAGCCATTGAGGGCATTTCCAGGGGATTGTCGGTTCTCAAAGGGGACATTAACGAAGAAACAAAGGACTACGCCGATAAATTTTTTGACTATGTTATCTTGAGCCAGACACTTCAGCAGGTCTATCAGCCGGAAGTGCTGATCAAAGAGATGCTTCGCATAGGAAAAAAAGGCATAGTCAGTTTTCCCTGTTTCAATCACTACGGAATAAAGCTGCAGCTTTTGTTGACAAGCAAAGCTCCGGTGACAGAAGAATTGCCCTATGAATGGTATAACACACCGAACATCAGGGTGATCACATTGAGGGATTTCCGGATATTTTGCGCCAAGTATAGGATAAAAATTATTAGAGAGCTGGCCATTTCCTCCCATTACAAGAAAACGACCGGAAAGGTTGTCGGCTTCCTGCCCGACTGGTTTGCCCGCTATGGAATCTTTCTTGTGTCCAGCTTCTAAAATGGTGCCAGGCACCTTTTAGACTGAACTTTCCTCTGGGCGGATCACAGCCTTTTTGACATGTTTTCTTTCGAGCTAATCAAAGGCAATCCCAAACAAGCGCTCGTCGAGCACAACACAATTGTTATCACCGAAAAAATGGTGAAAAAATACTTCGACACCGAAGACCCCATGGGAAAATACCTTCGCGTGAGCGGTGATTCTCTGTACATGGTGATGGGGGTTATGAAAAATGTCCCCCAAACATCTCACTTCAGACCTGATTTCTTTGCATCCTTCGCCTCTTTGAACTTGAAACCGACTGGAAAGGCTATCGAGGCTATTGTCGGAAATATAAACTACTACACATATGTTCTTTTTCAAGATGGGACCGATCATCATGTTATGGCCCGAAAAATGACAGACCATTTGAATAAGAAAGTTGGCCTAATGATCAAAATGATGGGAGGCACTGCCGAGATTGGGCTCCAGCCTTTGACCAGCATATATCTGCATTCAGATCGAGAAAATGAGCTGGAACGAACAGGCGACATTGCCTATGTTTTCTTGTTTTCTGGAATTGGACTTTTTATTTTACTGATTGCCTGCCTGAACTTCATGAACCTGGCCACAGCCCGGTCAGCCAATCGGGCCAAGGAAGCTGGCTTGAGAAAAGTGGTGGGGGCCAAAAGGCCGCAACTCGTCAAGCAATTTCTGAGTGAATCGACAATCCTCACGCTCCTCTCCTTTGTCCTGGGCCTAATTCTTGTCCTTGTGCTTATTCCTGTATTTAGGAATATTGCTGCTAAGGATCTGTCCACGGGTAATTTCTTCAATCCGATTTTCCTCCTCGGTTTATTTGGGCTTTTTCTGTTGACCAGCCTTTTCGGTGGCAGCTATCCTGCCTTTTTCCTCTCAGCTTTTCGGCCGGTCGAAGTCATTCAGGGAAAGCTGAAAAGAGGCTCGAAAAGCTCGGGTCTGAGGATAGTACTGGTGTCGCTGCAGTTCGTTGTGTCCATCGTGCTGATCATCGGTACTCTCATCATAAACGATCAACTGCATTACATGAGGAATAAAAAATTAGGATACGACAAGGATCACGTGCTCACTGTCCGTCTGCGAGCTCCTGTAACACAAAAAAGATACGAAGCCATCAAGACCGAATTCCTTCGTCACCCGAATGTCCTAAAGGCTACGGCATCGGATTCAACGGCATTAGGCGCCAGCAATTTTTCCATGTATCATGCCGCTGATAAACCAGCCAATGAGATGTCTATGTTTTTCTCTCAATGGGTGGATGAGGATTTTATCGATACCTATTTTACACCTTTTCTTCATTTGACCTTTTATGAATTAAGGATTATTCTCTAATCAAACAAGCTCGGGGAGATTAAGAGATAATCCGGTTGCTATTGAGGTTAAATAAATGGATAAAGGAAAAAAGTTCGCCTTTGTGTTGATCGTGCTTGTCTTCGTCGCCAGCGGTTGTCAACAACGGTTTCAGGACACCAAGACAGAGAAAAAAAAGCTTGAAGCCATGATCCATGAATTGTTCGAAGTCATTGACAGGCATGATTATCAAACGCTTCGTGATATCTGCACAGAGGATTTCGTGCTTTTTGAAGCTGGGAAAATGATGAACATAGACCAGACAATCGAATTTCTCCGACCTTTCAAGGGGAAAGGTGAGGCAACCCGAACCTTTGAGAACATCCAAGTTTATGTAGATGGCACGGCTGCCTGGATTCACTTAAATCACAAGGCCGTGCGATCAGGGGATGGACATGAGCGCTCCATAAATTGGTTCGAAAGTGCCGGACTCAGAAAGGTTGAAGACGTGTGGAAATTTGCTCTTTATCACAACTCAGTCATAGGCCTTAATGAACAATAGAATCCAAATGGCGAAGATTCATTCCAAATCGGTCACAGAAGTAGCCACATTCCTATTCTTAACGGCCATCTTCTTCATGAGCTGTGCGTCAACAACCCAATTTGGCGAGGATGAAGATATTCATCTTCAAGAGTCCAAAATTTTTGAGGATTTCACCTTTGGGGAGATCTGGGAAGCGGCATTGCGGTCTGTTGAGGAGATCGATTTTATCGTCCAAAAAAGATTGGTGAAAAGCGGTTTCATCTTTGCCCAGCGCAAAGAAGATCCGGACAGCCTTTACCTTCCTACCCATATGAACATCTACATTCGCCAAGAATACGGAAAGATAAGCGTCAGCTGTCATGTGGTCATACCAGGAGATCGCACGGATTATGAAGCCAGCTCCGTTTATGTGGATTTATTTTTTACGGCCTTAGACAAGAAATTGCCTCAGCTCAAAACTTTGTAACACTCATATCTTGATCATGTTTATAAGACAATCGAAGTTAGAAGGAAGGATGCAGAACTCAGGCTTCGCTCGGAGCCCTTAAAGGAGGTTTGTGTCGTGCATGCACGCATTCTCAGGTTTCAAACAAGGGTCGATAGCATAGATCAGGCCTCTAAGCTCTTCAATGAGAGCGTCATCCCTTTGTGTCAAAAACAGAAGGGCTACAAAGGAGCCTTTTTTATCGTTGACCGCGAGACGGGAAACTGTGTGCCTGTCACATTATGGGATTCCGAAGAGGATATGCTGGCGACCGAACACAACCGTTTTTTTCAAGAGCAGATCGTCAAATTTATGAATCTCTTTAAAGAATTGCCCATGAGGGAGGGATACGAAGTCGTCGTCACAGATTGATTGGCATGCTTCAAAAAAAGCGGCAAACTATTTTTCCAAGTCGATCAACTTATCGTTCAGGATTTTGATATGTCTCATCTCTTCCTTGATGATGTTATCCAGCTTATCTTTCCCCAAATAATCAGGCACAAGCTCTTTCAAGCCTATATAGAAAGCGATGGAGTCTTTTTCTGCCAATATGGCTGCTTTATAGATTTCCCTGAGGGAAGAGGTGTCAATCTCTTTCTCGAAGAAGACTTTGGTATCGGCCAATGATCCGAGATAAAGATTGACTTCATTGTTCGGGTCAAATGTCGGCGATTCTTTTTCCTTATCGGAAAGCTGTGTTCTCATGCTCGCAAAAGTTTTGAGGTGATTATCCTCCATTCTTGCCAATTGCTGCAAGAACTTTCGCGCTTCTGTGTCCTCTACGCTCTCTGCGGATTCTCTGTAGAATGCAACTCCGTTTTTTTCTATCTGTTCTGCCATTTCAAGAATTTCATCGGCGCTGAATGCATGACTCATTGATAATTCCTCCTGCACATATTATTAAAAACCCATGATTATAATTCAGGTTTATGCTCTGAACCTGTTTTTATACCATAATTTGTGCGATAGCGCCAGCCATGAGAAGCCATGGGAGGGTTTTTGGGAGCAATTCAAAAGAGAAGTATTGCACTGGACATGAGAATCCCTCGTTGAGGGATTCGTCACGGGGTTTGGGTTGGATAAGTGCCGGCTGTAGTCAGCAAAAAAGGGGTTGATGATGGGAACTAAAAAAGGAGGGAGGGCTCTTTCCAGCCGGCAAAAAAGAACGCCTTTTATATTGGAATGCCATACGCCTGCATGTTTGTCTTGTCCTTTGTGTTGTTTGCAGTGTTGATCTCATAGTTCCAGAAAACTAGGTATGCATTCTCTGTGCCAAGATGAGATCAAATGCGAATCTTGTTGAAAAATAATAATTTATAAAAAAAGAGTAATGGACATGTGTGATTTTTTTTTCAATATGTAAATATTTTTTGCACATCGTAGCAAAGTCATCATTGATCCGAACCTGAAGCGCTGACTTGCGTTTTTTTTATTTTTGAAAACCTGTATTCTACGGCTTTCCTTGTTTCAAAATAGATCTTGGATATGAAGCTGTTTGCATCTTGTTTTTGACTAATTTTATCCTCGGAGTAAAATTTTATCGTTGTCAGAATATCCCGAAGCGCAATTCCTGGTTTGTATTCAGGATGGAGTTCGGTTATCGTCGCCAAAACGGCAAAACAGACTTCCAGCCTGATAATTTCTGAAAAACTCACTTGGTATTTATCCACACCCCATTTGAGATAGTCTTCAAGCCAATCGGGGAGGAGTACTTGGTATCTTTTCAGCATTTCCTTCTCCTTTGTTGAATAATGACTTAGATTGATACAAAAAAAATTTTTATTCTACTTGACAAAAGGTTCCCTTTTCTTTATATGAATTAGTATAAGGAGTAGTACTCATTATACTATACTTTGCATGAAAGTAAATATTTTTTTGTAGCAAGCAAAAAACTGCAATGAATTAATTCTCATTGTCAGTAAGCTGTTGTCAGTAAGAGGGGGGTCGATGATGGGCCTCCTTTAAAGAGTTTTCCTTCGTTTTTTTTCATTTCAATAGCGATAATAACATTTCATAAAGAGGAAGTGCTGGCTGTTTTTTTAGGGGAAAATAAGCAAAAGGGGGATATGAAATGCTTTAGGTGGGCATCCTGCCCAGCCAGCACAGCAGGATTCAATTATTTTATAACATATTTCATTCGGAAAATTAAGCTTTTTTATCATTTTTTTCTAAAAAAAGAATCCCCCCGGTCATCATCAGTCATACCATCGCAGCTGAATCCGCGCAGTTTTATTCTGTCAATAAGAAGCCCTCAATCTCAAGTAAATTGAAAAGTATTTATAAATTTATTTAAAAAAAATTCACCAAAATATTGCATTTTATTTGAAATCTGCTATAATACTATTAAAGCCTCATTGGGCTGGCTGGATGAGGTGATATTAACCCTCCTTCATTATCCCCTTTTTGCTTATTTTCCCCATACCCAACAGCCAGCACCTCTCTGTTCAGTTAAGTTTCCATGACTTGCCTTTCTCTTATCGTCCCGTTCTGCTCACGTCAAATATCGTCGTGCAGAATTTTCCATAATTTCTACTGTTTTCCCTTTACCTCTACGCTGACTTTTACTAGACTAGGAATCTTAAAAATGACGGTAAGTCACAAGAAGGAGAAATTCTGGAGCAAGGATTTCGTTGTTGCTCTCATCGGATGGCAATTTCTCTTTATGAGCATCACGCTCTTTTTCATTTTCCCTCTTTATCTCGAGCAGTTCGGTGCTTCTAAGGGCCGAATCGGCCTGATTATGGGGATCCATAGCCTGATGGCAATTTTTACGCGCCCGATTTTCGGCCGCTTGATCGATATCAAAGGAAGAAGAGGATTCTCCTTGATGGGAATGGTTTCCCTGATTGTCGTATTGCCCTTTTATCACCTCATTCAGGACGCAGGCACATTGCCTCTTGTGCTGCGGGCTCTGACTGGAATAGGTTGGGGAGTGAGCATGACGGCAACCATCACCATTTGCTCAGACATGGCGCCTGTGCAGAGGCTGGCCAGATCTATGGGCATTATTGGGGTAGGGGGTCTTGTTGCCGTCGCCATTGGGCCTCTCCTCGGCGAGGAAATAGTCAGGCATTACGGGTATGGGGGCCTTTTTAACACGAGTTTTGTATTCCTCTGTTTAGCCTTTATCTGTATTCTCCTTACTAAGGAAACGATCAAACCTAACAACGGCAATTTCTCAGCTAAGCCCAAACTGCCTCACAACCTCACTTTCGTTGTCTTCTGTTTCATCGCCACCCTTCCCATTGTGCATGGTGCTGTCAGAGGATCGGTCATCAATTTCATCGCCCTGTTCGGAAAATCCATCCAGTTAGACCGAATAGGCTCCTTTTTTGTCGCTTTTTCGGCTGCGGCCATTATGACCCGTCTATTCTTTGGCGGCCTCTCGGACAAACATGGGCGCAAAGTCGTACTTTTTCCCGCAGTCATAGTCATCAGTTTAAACATGTTCCTGATCGCGCATACGGGCAACATCTGGATGTTCACGCTGGCGGGATTCATCGGTGGACTTGGACAAGGCCTCATCTTTCCAGCCTTGAGCACCTACATGATCGATATTTTCGGCCAGGCCAACAAGGGCCTTGCCTTGAGCCTCTATTTGACTTGCTTCGATGTCGGAATGGGCGGAGGATCGGCTTTTTTCGGCTGGATCTCAGACCTTTACGGATTCCCCATCATGTTCATGTCCGCAGGTTTGATTTTCTTCTTGGTGAGCCTCATTTTCATGTGGAAAGCTCCACGGCCCTAATTTGTTAATCTGTTTCACAAGTGGAACAAATAATCTGCAAATTAAAAGTTTGCAGAAAAAAATTCCGCTTGACAGGATATATGCAAAACGAGTTATATTAATACGTACGTCCTTAAGGAGGGGTTCAAATGAGCATTCAAAATCAGGATCCAAAGTTTGAGTGGGTGGACAGGTATAAAATTCCTACGGATGATACAACCCTGGAGTATGGCATTCCCAAAACGGAATACCTTTGGCAACTTCTCGAAGAGATTTTCAATAATGCTGCGACTGCAACTCCTGAAGAGAAAGAGGATGCGGAGAGGATAATAGCCTATCTGAAAGGCATAAACGCTCCGGTTAACAGTCCCTACCATGTCGTGCCCCGCTGTCCGGTGGGAAGAGTCCTTTTGAAGCCCTAAATTCAAATTTCCCGACTGATCTCAGACAGTTTGCGTAAAGAGTGGCCTCGAGGTTTAATACATTTAAATTGGAATTTAAAGATTTCACTCTTGTGGTCACAGATGAATGCAACTACCAATGTGTGTATTGCCCTCAAGTCAAAGAAAAAAATTACCTGACAAATTCTGCAATTAAAAAAGCCATAGATTTTTTTTCTCCTTTTTTTGCAGATAACGGCTATGTAAATTTTTACGGGGGAGAACCTCTTCTCGCCTTCAATCAAATCAAGCAGGCCATCTCCTATCTTAAGCAAACAGAACAGAAATTGGACAGAACGTTTCGCTATTCAATCTCCACAAATGCCAGTCTCATCGATGATGACATTATGCATTTTTTTGATGAACACAAATTTTCAATCGTATTGAGCTTTGATGGATTTGCACAGAACATTTCACGGCATCAAAACAGCTTTGATAAAATCGTTGAGACAATTGTAGCGCTCCAGAAATGCTCTAATATTCAGCTCATGACCTATAGTGTCTTTACTCCCGAAACCGTTCATTTGCTATCCAAATCCATACAATTGTTGATGGATATGTTGATTCCTGATATTGATTTTTCCGTGTCTTCGGTTCTGCCTTGGGATGAGGCATCTCTCGATCAACTGAGGAATCAGTTGGTCGCCATTCGCCAGTACGGCCTCGAATTCTACGAAGCAACAAACACGCTACCTGTGGAATTCTTAAGGGAGACACCCCGCAGTGGTGTGAGCCGCTGTGATGCAGGCCAGGATAGGATGTGCATCACGCCTGATGGTATGCTTTGGGGATGTCCTGTGTTTCCAAATTTTTTCCAGGGAAAAGAAGGAACTTCTGAGTACAAAAAGTACTGCTTTGGCGATCTTGATATGTTCATCGCCAATCATTCCCGGATCTACCCTGAAATTGTGACAAACTACACATACCTTCGGCAGGATTTCTTCAGGGCGCCTCAAGGGCTCTGCCTCTTTTGCCCTGACCTTGAAGACTGCAGTGTCTGTCCCGTGTATGTCGCATTTTCCAGCTCGCAAATAGGAGAAATTCCCCTTTGGCTATGTCAGATTAAAAAAGTTTACCGGCAGGAAAAGAAGTTATTCTTAGATGCGCTGCATAATCTCAATGTCCATCAATAGATGTTAAATGGGCGATTTGAACAATCGTGATCGATCCTAAGGGTCACTGAGTGGCGGTTTTTTTCAATAAAGCCAGTTGCCTTGTAGCCTCTTCTTTCTCGCGACCGAATATTTCTGTATCTTCCCAAAGCGATATAAATTGTTCAAAGTTGTGGATAGCGTCTTTGTTCTGGCCTTTTTTCTGATAAATTTTGCCCAGGTAGAAAAAGTTTTTCGCATAAATATCACCCCACTGGTATCGGCCAGTGCTGAGGGCAGAGATTTTTTCGGCGTACATTTTGGCCTTCTCCAGATCATTCCGCTTTCTCCAGGATTCGACCAGTGGTTCCAGAAAAAAAGCATGCTCATCATACTGAAACATTTGATCGGGCAGAAGGTTGTAGGCCATCTCAAAAAGATCTATCGCTTGCGATATGTGCTCTTGCTTCAACGCAATGTATCCCTTGAGAAATAGATAGTAGCGTTTATCTTTTTTGCCTAGAGCGGTTTCGATCAGTTGCCTTAGCTTCTCAACGGTCGTGTTTGCTTCGGGAAAGTTTTTCATCTCGGCGCAAGCAATCCCTTGGTACAACATAGCCCGTACTGTCATCATGGCATATTTATATAACTGCCAGAAAACCCCAGGCTTTCAAGCCTGGGGATGAATGGCACCCGGAACGAAGCCAGTTTTAACTGGCGAAGTGGAGGCCAATCGGGCATAATCTGGTTATGGCCAGATAT
>Ga0180432_10000340_pt1 | contig 75420 bp, 119 predicted proteins | sample SS_ome_10_FD_132414 | JGI IMG/M metagenome (GOLD analysis project Ga0180432, IMG submission 132414) | Hypersaline lake sediment archaeal communities from the Salton Sea, California, USA - SS_1_MS_2 metaG | ecosystem: Environmental > Aquatic > Non-marine Saline and Alkaline > Hypersaline >...
CTTTGATTCCAGCAGCAGCGATGGTTTACTGGATGTTTCACCTTTTCCCGGATGACTGATGTCAAAAGAAAATTGCGGCGGTCGAATCGTCAAAGAATACAATGGGTTCTTTCTCCGAGATGACTCGGACATACGAGAGAACGCAAGGATCGAACCAGTCGAAGCTTACAGCCTCTTTCGAGAAGACCCTTATGGTCGAGTTGAGGTTTTCACAGGCTCCGAAGACTGGGCAATTCAACAAGCAGACAAACTTTTTTGGAATTTTGCAAAAATTAGTCTTGCAAAATAAAATGCAGGTAGATACTATAACATGCTGATCGGAATTTTTCCGGCAGCAAAAGGAAACACACAAATGACTTTTTCGTTTAGTTCATCATTACTGTACTTGTATTCCCTTTCAAGGGAACACGATACCGTTATGGACTAAACGAGCACAGCACCTTACACCGCAAAGCTCAGTTGCCATAACGGCAACTGAGCTTTTTTTATTGGTGTATGGAGTTTGCATTGAGAGGGTTAAGACAACACAGAGACATAAGAAAACGCCGAAAAGGTATTCGAAACAAAGGAATTCTTTGGGAATACAACGGTGACGGACGCTGGCCTGAACATTGGGACGGCAAAGATAAAAGACGTTGGAAACGTTGGCGTCGAAGACAACTGAAAAACGATTTGATGGAGAGAATTGATGACAGAGAGGGAAGTGGAACTGGTTGCAACATTAATCAAAATCCACTTGAAGATTGACTCACTACATGAAGAATCGGCTGTGTCCGAAGAAACAGTAATGAGGTACATTGAGAGCAAGCTGAGTTTTGCTCTGACAGATGAAGACAAAGAACAAATTTTGGATTACATCAAAAAACATGGATGATGAATTTAGAATTGTAACACTTGCTTTATTTTGAATTAAATGGGAGTACTGGGCATTGGCGAGCCCAAGTAGCTGTAACCTACCCGTAGTATGCTGTGGCGGTTCGACTCCGTCTGCTCCCACTTTGGTCTTTTACAATTTAATGATAATTTGGCGGCACTGGGGTGTGGGAACCCACCGAAGCTGTAACCTTCGTGCTCATAGAGATAGGCGGTTCGATTCCGTATGTCGCCACTCAACAGACAACCAAAAAAGGTTGTTTGTTGAAAGACAGCCTTTTTTGGTTGTCTAAATGGGGGAGTGGTGAAACTCACTACTGCTTTACAACCTTGGACAGGCAACTGTCCCATTCATGAAAAGCATACAAACGGCAAACACGACATCCTTGTAAAGATGTTGCCCGAAAGGGCATTGTAGGTTCAAATCCTACCTCCCCCACCATGGAGAGTGAGCTAGTGTGGTCATTCAGCGTCTGTTTGAAGCACAGAAGAAATCGGTTCGATTCCGGTACTCTCCACTACTCACAGAAAGGAAAGGAACGATGAGTACTCAAGAAAAATTCGATTGTAGTAAGCCACATGTGAATGTGGGAACCATTGGTCATATTGACCATGGCAAAACAACCCTAACCGCAGCAATACTTGCTGTTCAAGCTGAAAAAGGTTTGGCAACAAGTAAGTCTTACAAAGACATTGCCAAAGGTGGAACATTTCGTGATGAAAGTAAAACCGTTACGATCATCACTTCACATGTGAATTACGAAACGAACGACAGGCACTATGCACACATCGATTGTCCCGGTCATGCTGACTATGTCAAAAACATGATTACTGGGGCAGCACAAATGGACGGAGCTGTTTTGCTGGTATCGGCAGCAGATGGCCCGATGCCTCAAACACGTGAGCATATTTTGTTGGCTCGACAGGTCGAAGTTCCAGCACTCGTTGTTTTTCTGAATAAGTGCGATCTGGCCGATGAAGAAATGATCGAACTTGTGGAAATGGAGACCCGTGAACTCTTGACTAAATACGGGTTTGATGGAGAAAATGTTCCGGTGATTTATGGAAACGCCAAAGGAGCACTGGAAAACCCCAGTGACCCGGAAGCAGCAAAGTGTATCACCGAATTGATGGATGCTTTGGACTCCTACATTGGTATTCCTGAGCGTGAAACAGAAAAGCCATTCCTTCTTTCGATTGAAGATGTTCACACCATCGAAGGTCGGGGAACTGTGGCAACAGGAAAAATTGAGCAAGGTCGTGTTCGTGTTGGCGATGATGTCCAAATCGTTGGCTTGAAAGATGACACCCTCGACACAGTTTGTACTGGTGTTGAAATGTTCCATCGTCCTCTGGACGAAGGGCTTGCTGGTCATAATGTTGGAATTTTGCTGAGAGGTGTTAAGAAAGAGGATATTCAGAAAGGCCAAGTTGTGGCTGCTCCGAAATCCATTCAACCTCACACAAAGTTTCGAGGACGGGTTTATGTGTTGGCGAAAGTTGAAGGTGGAAGACATACACCATTTTTTGATGGTTATCGACCACAATTCTTTTTCCGCACAACTGATGTAACGGGTTGTGCCAACATGGTTGGCGATGTCGAAATGGCAATGCCCGGTGAGCACGTTGATCTAGATATCGAACTTGGTAAGCCAGTTGCCATTGAAACTGGCAGCCGATTCGCTATTCGAGAAGGCAGCAAGACCGTTGGTTCTGGTATTGTTGTTGAAGTGCAGGAATGAACTAAATGAAAGTGCAACTTTCAATTGAAAGTTGCACTTTCAATATGGCACAGTACGCAAACGGCAAAGCGACTTGATTCAGAATCAAGTGATTGTTTGTGGGTTCGACTCCCACCTGTGCTATTTTGTTACTTTGTTCAAGTAAAAGAAGGTAATCAAAATGAAAAAATGGTTCTGTAAATTTATTTGTGATTATTGCGGGAAGGAAGAAATAACAAATGGATTAAAAACTCCTGAGAATTAGAAAACAGCAAATGAATCTTTTGTAGAACATCACAGTGATCTTGTTGAAAACCAAGAACATCATTCCTGTGATAATTCTGATTGTTTAAAAAGATTCAAAGAACATGTAGAATCGAATAGTCTACAACTTAACTAAAAATATGGCGGCGTAGCCCAACGGCAGAGGCAACGATTTTAAGAGTCGTCCAGTGTGGGTTCGAATCCCACCGTCGCTACTTTAAGGCAGGAAAACATGTCACAAGAAAAGAAAATTGACGAAAAGGAATTAGAAAAACGCTGTTCTGAAAATGTCGCAGCTCTAAGACGACGTTTGCATAAGAGAATACGACAAATGAGAATAGCTACAAGAAGAAATTAAACATGTCCGAGTGCTGGAACTGGTAGACAGGTGCGGTTGAGGGCCGCATGCCTTAAATGGCGTAGGGGTTCGACTCCCCTCTCGGATACTTAATTGGATCAGTTGTTTCTCGGTTGAGAAATTGGAGCAAAAGATGCGTGAAAATGGTTTGTATTGGGTTGAAATACATAAAGAATGGACGATAGGTGATTTTGATTCCAATATGAACAGTTGGCTTATCGTTGGAAGTGATGAGTCATTTAAAGACGAAGATTTTGATACAATAGGGAAACAGATCAAACAGGATGTTGAATGATCCAAATTATTTATGGAGGTTGATGTGACTGTAAATTACTACAAACAATGCACACTGAGGAAAACATTAAATCCAACCACAACAAGAACTCAAGTTGCTTGGATTCCTGAAAAGTATGCATCTGAAGGCAAAGTAATCAAAATCAGAAATGAAGATGATCAATGGGATGATGGTTGGGTTGTGCTTAGCAACGGTGACACAAAAAGAAGTGAAAAACAACTTCCAGACTATCATGCGATGATTAAAGGTCACAGGAAAAAGACCGGAGATGCATTGCCAAAGAATCAATAAAGGAGTAAAACAATGTTTGGAATGCATGTTCCAGACCCAATAGAACGAGGTGAAATACGGGCCGAAAGTTGGTATTTCGACAATGTAAAAAACGGGGTTGCTACATGTGTTTGTGGCAAGCAATTCAAACTTGATGAGGGAGACTTTGTTTCCCCAGACCCATACGCACCCCCTGTTTGTCCTGATTGTTTTCAAGAATGGTTTGACTCAATTCAAAAGGAATGACATGTCTGTTCAATGTAAGTACGAATTAACTTTGAGGGCAAAAACAAGAGATATCACCGAAGAGGCTGGTGAAATCGAAGACAACATCAACTCTTTCATGAAGAACATGGGATTTCAGGAAGAAATTACAATTGCCACAGACATCCCTTTGATGATGACAACCGACAGATTATTGACAGAAAAAGAGCAACAAGAAGTCATTAACATGATGAACAAAACTCTTGTTGATCAAGGAAAAGAAAAGATGGAATGCTGCAACATTCGTTTGATGGAAGCAGCGAGATAATGAGCATTATGCCAGAACACCATAGAAGGTACGCTGTTGCTTGGAGTTTATACAAAGACGATTCACTAAGCGAACAGTCAAAATTACTTCTTGAGCGTGAAATGGATGATGCACAAAACTATTTTAACTGGGACGAGTTTCAAGAATTCAAATTAACACTTCCGGGTTTTATGGAACATTGGGATGGAATGAAAGAGGAAGTATTATCTGAATTAGAAAAGCGTTTTGGTGATTTGGCGGTGTAAGTGGAATTGGCATACCTGACTGGCTCAAGCCCAGTTGATGCGATTAAATCTGAAACATGGTTTTGGTCGTTGCGGTTTCGAAAGCCGTCATCGCCACTTTTAAAGGGTTTTTAAAACCAATGAACAACACAAACAACATAGCGGCATGGATTGTCGGCATAGTGGTATTTGGGGGATTTTTCTTGGTGATTCTATTTTCCCATATTGCTGATATGAAAGAAGAACGAAGAAAAAGAGAGAAAGAACAAAAACTTATTGAACATTGACATTTGATGATCTGGCGGGGTGGGAAGACACCCGGTTAGTTGGCCTGATCAACTGTAAATCTAACGTTGTCGAAACGAACGCCATTTGGCGAAGAGGATTAGAGGTGGTCATCAAATGTCTTTTGGAAATGATCCGGCTGGATGAGGAGCCTGTTTTGAACACAGGTGGGCTGAAATACGCCTTTTGGGTTCGAGTCCCAACGTTTCCGCTTGAATTACGGAAGAGCAAGCCGATTGGCGACGGCACCCGCCTCGAAAGCGGGCGAGCATGGTGACATGCCTTGGGGATTCAACTTCCTTCTCTTCCGCTAGGTGGTCCCTTCGGGGTGGACCGAACGAGAGGTTACCGGGTCAGGTCGGAAACGAAGCAGCCCAGCCTCTTTATTACAGAGGGTAAGCGAATTGGTTAGCAGCCTCGTTGGAACCGAGGTGCCCTGAAATACGGGTTGCGGGTTCAAGCCCCGTGCCCTCTGCTATGAAAAAATTGAAATCAATTTTATTAACAGAACAAGATGTTGAAAATTACAAACCAGTTATTGGGTCACAAATCGATGTAATTCTCGTACCTGAATCGTGTCGAGATACATTTTTTAAATCCAAAGCGTTCATGGCATTGTGGCCATGTGTTTGTAATTCTCCTGATAAACATGTTTTGTTCTATCAAAACTTCCAGAAACAGTGAAAAAACATCGATCTGACTCGTATCAAGGACGAGCATCAACTTTTTTCAAGGAGAAAGACATGAAAGTGCGAGTTTGGAATGGTGATCAAAGTGAATGTCTTGGAATTGGCGATTATGATGAAGATGTAGCTGTGTATTTTATTCACATGCCTGATGGCAGTCTTCGCTCTATATCAAATGCAGAGCAAGAGCCTACACCAGACATGATTCCTGAAGGTGCACAGGTCATCAAATCAGACGACAATCCAAAGATTGTTTTGGAAAACGGCGAGGTTGTTTATGGTTGCCAGACTTGGTGGCATCCTCTCGAAAGAGAAGCTGAAATCATAAATAAACTTGCAGAAGTTGTTAATGAACAAACCATTCCAGAATGGCTTGAAAAGCCGAATGAATCTTTCAGTGGAAGAAAGCCTCAAGAGCTTCTTGAAAAAGGTGAATTCAGTCCATTTCTGGCAATGATTTATCAACTGAGAAGCGGAGAGCCCAGTTCGTAAAAGGAGAAAACAACATGATTAAGTTCAATTTGGAGGATGGTTTCACTTAAGGCTAAAACCTTAAGGAGAAACCAGTGCAAAAACGTTACATTCATCATGGTCTTCGTCACATGAAGACCACACAGGAACGTCGTGCAAACGGCAAAAGACATTTTTTAGAAATCGACGATTACAAAATCAAGATTCGACCAAAACGAAACGCAACTAATCTCCCTGAAGCATGGGATGATTACTGGATCGATGTGCCGAAGTCTTGGAAAAAACACAGAAGAACACAGTACAAACAAAACAAGCATTCAGTTTTCTTCAATATGGTTGGTTATGGTGATCAATTCAAAATTGGTGATCGAACTTATCTAAAGAAGAAAAGTTGGTCAGGCGTGCCTTATATGGATGCGATTGAAATTGAAACAGGAAAAGAAATCAATGTTGATTGGTACGCTTTTGTAGAGTGGCCAATTAGAAAGTGAATTATGACCACTGATTACAATGGTTATAGTTGGATCAAAGTTAAACGTTATAAGATGGACGAATCGCTTTCGTGGGAAGAGCGATACAAACAACTTGAACAACATCATGTTGAGGAAACAACTTTTCTGATCAATGAAGTCAGAAAATTGGCTTCTCAACAAAATGGATCGGATAGAGCCTAGGCAAATATTGGTTCGTTGCGACAGACTGCTAATCTGTTCCGGTGAAATACCCGGTGCGAGTTCGATTCTCGTGGGCTCTGCTTAGAAAGGAATGACATGATAATCAAAGGCAAACCATCTGGTGACGGCGAATGCTTCTGTTTTGAGGTTACAGAAGAGGAGTATCGTCGAGTTTGTGGTGACGAGTCATGGAAGCTCGAACTGGAAACTTTTGCCATCGACGACGAAGATGCCAGAGAATGTGGCCGTGAGCCAATTCTTCCATCTGAAAGATGTTGGCGAATTTACCCATCTGAAATCATGAAGGCTTTGAAGGTTGAACGAAACAAAGAAGTAGCTTTAGAAATCAAAGTTCACAAAGAGAAATACCAACCAGATGAAGCTTTGGTTGCCAATGTTCGAGAATGGCTGGGAGAAGAAGGAATCAATCAGTTCCGAAAATGGAAAGAAGAACATGGAACTGTTTCTCCTGTGATTGGGGGTTTGATTCCTCATCCAGTTCATTTCCGGGAAGGAATGCATGTCAGGAACAAACTTAGAGAATTGACCAATAATTCATGGACATCGCATGAATACGATGACCGTTGGACTTCTGTCATTGAAGAAGCGATCAGAACAGAGGCAGTTGAAATTGAAATCGAAAAGCTGAAGGAAGCTATTGACTATATTTCTAAAGTCAATAACCCTAAGCTCAAAGACCTTCGATGGATTGATGAGAATGGAGAAGAAGTTGAAGTAAGCAAAGAACGAATGGAAGAATGGCGATTTATAGGACTTTCAAACACTATATTCGCTGAACACTATTTATTTTAAGGATTGGCTTATGACGGAATTCAGGCGTCGATATACTGCACACATGGAGGCAAAAAGATTTGACAGAATTATAGAAGATATACTTGAATAACAACCACGCCGGAGTGGTGGAATCGGCAGACACGCCAGATTCAAGATCTGGTGCTCATTAGAGCGTGAGGGTTCAAATCCCTCCTCCGGTATTGAACCATGTTGAACTCAGGGTTAGATACCTTGGTTCAAATCGATCATTACATCACGAATAAGTAATGGTTGATTTACAGCTCTTCGTGAGAGACTGATTTATGGTTCTTTAAATCATCCTCATTTATAATGAAAAATAAAATTTATGAATCAAAAAACAAAAGCTATTGCTGAAGAATTAAATGAAGCATTTAAGAATGCCAATTTAACTAAAAATCAAACTACTATTGTCGGCATGGCCGATAATAGTATTATTGTTTATGTTGAAAGAGGCGACAAATACACTGTTGAGCAAATCATCCAAAAGAACACTTCTTGGAATGAAGCAAAAATAGAGATCAAGGTTTTAGATGGCAAAATTAAACCTCTTTAAAGAAAGCATCAGGAAATATTTTGAACCGCTGACGAAATGATGGTTCTGGACATATGTCTTTCCTGCGATTGTAATTGTCTCGATGGTCTTAGTATACATCGAGGTATACAATCCCGAATTGATAAAATAAGGCCCGGTACGCAAACGGCAAAGCGGTCTGATTTAGGTTCAGATGTCTGTCGGTTCGAATCCGACTCGGGCTATTTTTAGGAGCAATAGACTACTATATTACATGAAGAAAATCTTCGTTTCAATATTCATGTTTTTAGCTTTAATGATTGCCAGTTACTCGGCTTTTGGCCCTTGGGATACATATCGGAGTTATGGCGAAGGAGATGGTCTTTCTCAAACCGTGCACGTTGGCAATGTTCCAGTTTGGTTTGGGGAAATGATGGGTTGGGAAACCCAATTAGAAAGCGATAATAAATATCTCGCACATCTGAATACCAAAATTAAATTTTATGAGCAGGAAATAAGAAAAGGAAATTCGCAAAGATTTTCTGTTGCTTTAAGAGATGCCAGAGAAGAGAAAAAATCGATAATTCGCAGATTACGGCGAAATAACAACTAAATCTCATGAAAAACAGGGAAAGATTTCAAGGAAGGAATTATGATTTTGTTGGCTAAAATCGCTGTAGGCGTTTCTCTCGTATCTTTGTATATTGTTGCATTGTACAAAGATTGGGGGGTTAAACCTAAACATGACGACGACACAGAAAATTCTTGACGATTACTACGCAGGTCTCAAAAAGAGAGCCTCTGCTCGTTCCAAGCTTATTGAAATCATCAAAAAAGATGCTTTAGAGTTTGGAGATTTCACTTTAAAATCGGGCGAAAAAACCAATTTCTATCTCGATTTAAGACGAGTTGCTTTGGAATCAACAGGGCTTGATCTCATTGTCCAAACAATGCATGAAATCATGCATGTTGCAGAAGTTGGCCGAAGATTTGACGAACCTTTTGATGCCATCGGTGGTCCTTCTATTGGGGCAGATCCGATTGTCAGTGCGTTTTTGTACAATCAAGGTCGTGTAAAGCACCCTGTTCGTGGTTTCCTGATTCGAAAAGAATCCAAAGAACATGGTCGTGGTGGCCCAATTGTTGGATCTGTTAAACCGGGCGACAAAGTCATTGTGGTTGATGATGTAGTGACAAGTGGAGGTAGTTTGTTACGAGCATGTGAAATCATTACTGAATTTGGATGTGAAGTAACAAAAGTCGTCGCAATTGTTGATCGCTTAGCTGGAGCAAAACACAGATTTACTGATAAAAACTTGGACTTTGTGTCGATACTTACCATTGACGACATTGCAACCAAGACATATCAAGCACAAAACTTACAATAACAACTTTACATCATAGAATTTAAACCGTAGAATGAATTGGGAGAAACATAGAAATGACCTCCAAAATGGCGAAACAGTTCAATTTCGCCCACGAGGCAATAGTATGTCGCCAAAAATTGAATCTGGTGACCTTGTAACAGTTGAACCTATAGGGTTTGAGCCATTAGAGAAAGGTGACATTGTCTTCTGTCGAGTTAAAGGAAACTATTACGTTCACTTAATTCAAGCTGTTCAACAAAAGATGGGTGGTTACCGATATCAAATCGGAAACAACAGAAACAGAACAAATGGGACAATCGGCATTGATAACATTTTTGGTTTGGTAACCGAAGTGGAGTAAACCATGCGTAAAGACATGAAAAAAGTAATTGTCACACCCGGACGTGTTGGTGGTGGTGGAAAATATCCTCGTCATCGTTACAGGTTCGAATTGGATGATGAAGATTACGAAATCATTCGTGAACGTGGAACTCCCAAAGGTCGTGGCATGAGGAAGCCACACGAACAGGGTTGGGATACTACCAAAGAACAAACAGATCATCTTGGGCCTATCATCGGACTTCTCAAAAAGAATGTGGGCCGAAAATGGAACGATGTCTGGTCAGAAATTTGTGAATTCGCCGACACTCGTGATTTGATGGGCGATCACCTTCGCCGACACGTTATGTGGTTTGTTGAAACTGCCACAGAAATCAATGACAAAGGCGAAGTTGTCAGCAAACCTCATGGTAGTCGTTTTTATTGGAGGAACGAATTCTACGTTCATCCTGAAACTGGCGTACTTTGCGAAGGCAAAAAGAAGATTCGAAAATATCAACGACCACAACGTGTTTTGATTGAAGTAGAAAATCAGCAGTACGTCCAACATGATGGATTGTGGTATCGTGTGAAAATGAAACCTGTTCCTGTTGTTGGCAAAAATGCTTGGGGCAATCCTGAATACGATAATTCTGTTCGGGATGTTTTCGTTGGCAGCCAAATTGCACACAGTGTCTACAGCAACTATAATTACAACATTTATTGTCGTTATGGCAATGGCCCGGATGGCAACCTGCAATATTGCTGTCACAAAGAATCTGCAAACAGTAAAGAGATCAAAAAGATCAATGAACATCTCGCAAAGAAGTCCAAAAAGAGTGCTTGAAGACTTAGCTGTTCAAGCACAATGCGAATTCGGTTTATCGTATGATCAATTTCATCATGCACAAAGCACCGGCAAACCTGTGCCGGAATATTGTTTACCCGGACGCATGTTGATGAAGCAATCACCAGAAGTTCGAGAAAAGCTGAAATCACTCACTTCTGATGACATTGCCAACTCTATTCCTTTTGATGTGTTTATGACTGAAAGATCGAAAAGACAGAGAAAGAGATTTGTCTCCCTGTCTTGACCCACTTTACTGGCTGAATTAAAATGAAGCTTCAACTTCCGAAAAGTTGGTACGAGTCCAAAATGGAACTCGATGAATTTGATTGCACGGCAGGATTGCGAAAGGATGCTCAAAATGCCAAAGACGGTTTACACGAAAGCCCCAGAAGTTCAGGAGATAGCCGAGAGGTACATCGAGAAATACCACAGTCATTTGATTGATATGGATGTACGTGTTGATTATGTCTTTGTTTCAAAGACGCCAAAACGTAATGGTAAAGATGTTTGGGGTACATGCAAAAAGGTAGCAAACCTAAACGCTCTTCTGGCTGGTCAGGAAACACCTTTCTTTGTTATTACAATCGCTGAACCGATTTGGGGACAGCTTCCACAGAACGGCAAAGAAGCATTAGTGGACCATTTACTTTGCCACGCAGAATCAAAATACAATCAAAAAGAAGACGAAGACCCAGAAGATGATGTGATCAAACTTTCAATTCGACCTTATGATGTCGAAGAGTTTGCTCAAATTATTCGAAGACATGGGTTGTGGCGAGACGACGTAAAAGACTTTGTGAAGTCAGTCCCAGCAGACTAACAAAAAAGAGATGGCCAAAAGCCATCTCTTTTTTCATGTTACAACAGCACAAAAAGAATCACTAAGCCGATAATCATCAAAGCTGCTCCGGGGAACATCCAGCACAAAATCAAAGTGCTACCGAGAACGACAAAGTTTTTATTTTCTTCTGCCTGTTTTTTCAGATAGAAGTATCGTCCAAGAAACATAACTCCAAGAACGAGAAATAAGGTTGCGAGTAAAGACATATAAACCTCCTTGGTTTTAATTATCTATTGATTGATAGTCCTTTCACATATGTTGTTGATAAGGATAGCCGAACTTCTTGTAACGTTCTTCTCGCTCTTTGCGAAGTTTTTCTATTTTTCTTTTATCAATCTCTTCCTGAGAAAGTGGCTTTGGGATAATCGGTTTTTCTTTTTGGCAATCAGGTTTCTCTTCATGCTTTTGGAAAAAACGTTGATCCATTTCTTGATAGCGTTCGTTATATCTTTGGTAGTCGTTGTACATTTTCATGTGTGGAACAACAAATTGGCAATACGCCAAGAAGCCGCTGAATAAAATGAGCCAACCAATCAAAGATACAACAACAAAGATTGTAATCTTGTTCAAAAAATCCTCCTTGAGTTTCAGATGAGGCAGATGCCAAAAAATGTGCACATGATAATTCTGACAATCCACCAAATGGCAACACCTAAAATTCCGAAGCCAAGAATCCAATTTTTGAATTTCAGCAATGTATCGATTATTTTTTGCATTTTCAGTCCTTTGAAAGGATCACATACAGAGCGTGGATCAATCCCGGAAAATACCCGAAAATGGTCAGCAATATATTGATCCAAAAATGTACACCCAAACCGACTTGCAAAAGCACGCCGAGGGGTGGTATAAAGATGGAAAGGATGATTCTCAAAACATCCATTTTTGGTCCTCCCAGTAAATCAATGTATATATTATTGATAGGAGCATTACAGTGCGTTATATCCTGATTCGATATTTTGCTTTTGCTTATCTTGCTATGGGCATTTTCATTGGTGCCATGTGGGGTAATTTTGCAGAGAAAAATAAAACATTTTGGTTCATTGCTTGGTTGTTTAGCCCAATTTCTATCATCATTGTTTTTCTGTATTCCGCTGGATACACCCTTGCTACGCTGTTAGGTCTGACAAAAGAAGATTCAGATCCCTAAATAATGCATGCTCAAATCGTTGAATAAATGGATTAACGAAAACAATCTTCGAGGTGAATACTGGATTGATGAAGGTGGTGGCACCTATTACGCCGATGGTGATGTTGGTGATTACAACCATGAAGCTCACGTAATCAACATTGTTTCACAAAGCGTTGCTGAACAACTTGAAGATTACGATGGAACTTATGACGAGGTTGACCTTGATCACCTTCTCAATTTTATCGATGAAAATGAACTGGAAGATCAAATAGACCCAAATGAACTGGAAGTTTTATACGGTTCAGTTGATGCTCGTGAATATGCCATGAAGCATTGGGGCTGGAAAAGAGTTGTCAACCATGATGTTGAAACATGGAATGCCTCACCAGCAGATTTAAAAACAATAGGGTCTGGTTTAGGTGACATTATGTCTCAAGAAGGCATATTTGATGCACCTGAAAATGTCATAAATCAAATGGAATTTTATGTGTATTCCTACGCTACCGGGCAATCAAAAACATACACATTGTCTCAACTCGAAAACGGAGGCATGTCCCCGGATATGCCGACTATGCAATTACCTTCCCAAACAGCCATTGCAATGAAAAATCAGGGGCAAACCAATATTGCCCGCAACCAATTGAAAGACATAGATCTGCAAGGCATGCACCCATATTATCAGGGAAAAACTTTTCCATTTGGTGATCACGTCATTGGTTTCAAACATTTTATGCAGATGTTCGACTAATATAATGTCGCAACTCAATAACTAATAACAAGGTAACAGTTATTGGGGGAAAGATATGGCTTGGTGGAAATTCTGGAAGAGATTCCAGCATAAAGACACATTGCTTCCACACGAGCGTCTTCCTAGAAGGAGAAAAATGGACGCAGATGTAATTAGAACACGATTAGCTAACTTAGGATGGAACGTCAAGGAACTTCCTATTCGAGAAAAATTCGCTGGCAGTGGAGCACACAAAGTGATTATGTGGAAGCTTGTTGCAATTAAAGGTGACAGATCATTTGAAGTTGCAGGAAAAACTCTTCCTGAAGCTATGACAAATTTAGGACGCTCCCTTGGGGTAGTCCCACAAAATGCAAATTGATTCCATAAATACTTCCACACAAAGGAGGTGTATAATGGAAAAGAAAGAATTCATTTTTGGTTGGGGTGATCGCAAATTCACAGAAGATGAAATCAAGGTTTTACTTGATAAAATTGCGGCCTTCAATTGTGGGGCCATCGACCAATATTTGACAAATCACATACATCGTGCATTTGAAGAATGGAAACAAGAAATGGAATAATACTCTTTACATTCATGTTTAATTTGAATATATAGAGTTAGCCGAGTGTTGATGAACATTTCGTATAAATGAAGCCCCATAAAGGCCAGAGTTCAACTCTGTTAACCACGGGGGAGGCGGCAGGAGAGATGTTTCTTAGCGCTGTAAAACGGTTCAATAAAACTGCCGTCTATGAAGCCCTGTGAGATAATTCCTCACAGGGCTTCTCCTTTATACCATGAACATCTGGGGCATTACAGCTACAACTCACGACGCATCTTTATCTGTCATCGAAGATGGTGAGATTCTTTTCGCAGCACACTCTGAGAGATACTCCAAAAAGAAGTTCGACCCAGAGCTGAATTTCGACATCATCATTGATGCGATGCAATATGGTAAACCCGACGTTGTTTGTTTCTATGAAAATACATGGAAAAAGAAGTGGAGACAAATTCGATGCGGAAATTTCTCTTACGCTTTCAATCGACAGAAGCTTCCTCGAAACTACCTGAAGCAATTCGGTATCAAAGCTCCCATAAAATACACAGATCACCACTTGTCGCACGCAGCAGCAGGTTACTACACATCGTCATTCGATGATTGCGTTGCCGTCGTAATCGATTCTGTTGGTGAGTTCCAAACAATGTCGATCTGGGATGTCAAAGATGGCCAGTTCTCCCTGAAACATGAAATGAACTTCCCTCACTCAATTGGCCTTCTGTATTCAGCGTTCACCAAGAGGTGCGGTCTCAAACCCAACAGCGAAGAATATATTCTCATGGGAATGGCTGCTTATGGACAACCAATGCATGTTGATGACATTGCCAATGATTTTCTTTGTGATTGGATGCCAAACAAAGATATTCATTGTGGAATTGGAGACTGGAAGCCCGAGGCCAAGAAAGAAGATTTGGCAGCAAGTATTCAGATCGTCTGCCAAAAACAAATTGAACAGGCGATGAACCTCGCCAGACGGTATTCCAAGAACTTGGTTTACATGGGCGGTGTGGCACTGAACTGTTTGGCGAATTCCACCATTGAGGACTTCGACAATATTTGGATTATGCCGAATCCCGGTGATGCAGGATCATCTTTGGGTGCAGCAGCTTATCACTACGGACAAAAGTTAAACTGGAAAGGGCCTTATCTGGGAACAGACATTCCGGGCAATTACAGTTGCGAAGAAGCCTGCGACAGACTTTTGAAAGGTGAAATCATAGGTGTTGCAAACGGCAGGGCAGAGTTTGGCCCTAGAGCTTTTGGAAACAGGTCATTGTTGGCTGATCCGAGATCACATGACATGAAAGATCAAGTCAATGTGATCAAGAGGAGACAAAAGTTCCGTCCGTTTGCTCCATCGGTGTTGGCTGAACATGCTGAGGATTGGTTTGAGATCAATCATCCTTCTCGATACATGCAGTTTGTATCGAAGTGCAAGAGATCAGATGATGTCCCTGCGATTTGCCATGTTGATGGAACTTCTCGGGTTCAAACTGTGTCTCGAAATGACAACGCCAAATACCACGAACTTTTGAGTTTATTTTTTGAGAAGACGGGTTGCCCAATGTTGCTGAACACGAGCCTGAACATTCGAGGGATGCCATTGGTCAACGATGAAAGAGATGCAAGGATGTTCTCTGAAAGATACAATGTTGTTGTGTTTTGATTCGATTTTGATACAATGAAATGAATCCCCCATGTCATCGCAGCACTCCCAGAGGGTGTTGAGGAAGGTCAGGGCATCATTGCTTAAAGTGGGAGAGTTCGCTCGTCAATACCACTGAGGATGCAATCCCAAGCAGGCTGAGCAGGTGAGCAATGCTATGAAAGCCGGGTGAGGAGCAGCGGCAAACCCGCAAGGGACCGCCAGTGAAAGCTGAGATAAATGATGGCACACGACAGAACCCTGCCTATCGGGGGATTTTTTGACAAACAAGATTTGAAAGAAGCCATTGATAATCACATTCGTGTTCTAAGTGATTTTCGAAGCACATTGTTTTTAGACCCAAATTTTCTTGACCAAATAATGAACGATCATCCCAAACGACCAATTGAAAAAATTGATTGGAAACAAGGCTTTTAAAATGGAAAACGAAGAACAATGATGTGCAAGCTAAAAATTAGACCACCAATTATGGACAAGTAACATGAAGAAAATTGAACGCCAAGGAACAGAAACTTTAACTATACAAAACTGCCCTTGTTGCAATGGAGAGATTGAAGTCAGTGAATGTGGTTATTCAAGTTTCAATCCCGGAACAGCAAAGTGTGTTGGAAAATGCAAACGTAAATGGGATCTTGGTTATGTGAATAATGAATGGGATTGTGGCGAAAGGTGGAATGAACTTTCCCGAGAAATTAAGCGAAAACTAAAAGCTTTCAAATTACTGGAAGTCAATAATACACTCGCTTCTTCACGTGATTTTGAACGTGAAGCTTTAGCAGAAGAAGCTGAGCTACTTTTAAAAGAACTTGAAGAACAAATCATTGATGCTTCTTAACCAACTTTTTGCTTCCACATATCAGCATTCCAATGAATAGCAGGAACACTGGTTGTTCTCATTTTGTTATCAGACCCAATGATGTCTGCAACTTTTTGCCAATCTTCAAATGGCGGAAATTTAGGTTCTGGAGTTAATTCTTTCTCTCCTTGATAGAATCTCATGTTAAGTTTAGGGTTGGTACTGGGAGCATTGATCCAACCATTTTTAGTCAATAAGCTCACGCCGGTAATTGATGGTTTTTTATCTGCGTAAGCTCCCCACAATTCTATTCTCAAGTCAATTATTTTGACCTCTTGCGGACCATTACCGATATCTATCGTAACTGGTTCATCAAAATGGATATAACCATCTTCGTTCAATATTAGCCATTCCTTGAAGTTCATAGGAATATATACATACGATATGTCCGAATTTGCTCCTCAACTTATACCGAAGACTTGGTATGTCTACGATTTTCCGTTGACAGCCACAAAACCGCATCCTTCTACAGCCACTTATGGTGGGTCTAGAACAGATGCTTTGATCAAAAGTGCTGCAACGATGCTCAGCATAGATCCAGAACGTGTTACGCTCCGATACGACAACAATAAACCTGATAGATCTGATCAAATTGATGTGACGTATGGTGGAAACCCTAAAGCATGTTCCGTAAAGCCAAAACATCCTGAATTGCCGGGGACAAATCCTATGGCAAAATATAACAAAAGAGCAAAGAGATCAAAAACGCTTAAGAAATTTCAAGACAACTCTCCAGCAAACATTGAATATTTTCAACCATTTAATCCTTGTGATGCTTTTTAATCTTGAATCATTTGATCATCAGTCGTATTTGACACAACATCAGCAATTATATTTGAAGACCGAACGTCGGAAGTGGGCTCTGATTTCTTTTTTTCGCTTGCCCATACCTGTGACAGCATCCAACCAATAGCAGTAAAATAAGCAGCGGTAATGATCCCAATCCACTCAAGATAGAGAAAACTATACCATCCCATTACGGCAGCCATGCCGATTATAACAAGTGTTTGAAAAAGCTTCCACAATGTTTTCATGATCCTCCTTGAACGGATGCGGAACCACTTATGTTAACTCCACCAGTTGCTTTTATTGAAACAACTGGTTTCTTTTTTCTTTTGAACCTACGAGAACGACCTCGTGATCCACCTCTACTTCTGCCGCACCCACACATGAAAATATCTAGGTGTTATTTAGAAGCCTTCCAAAAGCCAATTTTGGTTTGAAGGTTTCACAAAACAATTGCTCATTGCCCCTAAAATTTCACGCCAATTAGGCCCAAGATTTTTCTCTATACGAGAACTCCAAAAGTCATTTCTTTCATTGAGGGTCATTTCTTGAAATTCTTCTGGTTCAGGAAAGGTACCGGAAATTGCAAAAACCTTCAAAAACTCATCTGAGACTTCTCCTTTTTGGTGACGAGCCACAATTGAATTTGCCATTTTTGTGGTCAAAACCCCTCCTTCTTCCATGCTACATTTACAGGTTTTAATTCTAACGGAGTTCCTTCAATACAAGGAACAGAACCTTGTTCAATAAAAACATCCAAGATATCATTTATCCGTCTTAATTCTTCTTCATGCATTTCCAATATATAGGGATCAAAACCCATCCTTCTGCCAATTTACTTTATTAACAGAGAAAGGCAGATGGGGGATTTGTACGACAATTCCAGAAACTTCTGGATTATCTGATGTTCGCCAACCATATCTCAAAGATAGTGGCGTTGTTTCTTCCCGCCGACGATCAACAATGTCTTGACGGGTCAATTGGAGCGGATTTTGTCGATGATTAAACACATGTTATGTAGACTTAATGAGCCAATGTGTTTTTGATCAACTTTTCTGCATTGAAGAGACGACCACGCTGAAAATCAGGTCGTACAATTTTGTACCGATTTGTAATCCATTTGCCATTACAAACCTTTACATAGATGCCTTCACGAAGGCCAGTGCCGCCAAATGAAGCAGGTTTTTCTATTAAATCAATATATCCTGAAAAATCTTTATTTAAAGGTATTTCAGAGAGCTTAGGAGACGTACTAAAGCCAGATTCCTGAAGAGCCCTTCGAGCCATTCTTGGTGAATAAAAATCATTATTTGAATGAAGAAATAAATCAAAAGCAATTAACCACGATGGAAGCTCTGTGTATTCCATTCCATGTTGCATGACCATCCATTCGCCATAAACGCTACATGGTCCTACAAGCTCTTCCAGAGCCTCAAATTGGCTTTTATGATCGTAGACCCAGTTCCAGATACTGGCAAATTGTCGTTGTGAAGAAGCCTGAGAAGGATTTCGGCCTTTTCGGAGGATTTTATCTTTGATCCGAATTTTAGGATGCCCTTCGTGGAAGCACATTCCTACCATAGCACCATCAATTTTTTCCTCCACATTCACATACCCAATTGGATCACAAAGACGTTTTATCCCTAAAGCGGCGTGAAAACCCCTACCAATTCTAAAAAAGAATTGGCTGGTCATAAGCGAAGCGACCGAAGGGAGCAAGCATGACCAGCCCTTTAGGGTAGGGGATGAAACGCCGTGAGCTAGAAATGGTCTAAAAATGGGTTTCACCTAACCGCTAATCAACTGATCTTACGGTTGGTTCACACTCGACAACATCCATTCCGTTAGAAGTTGCCTCAAAGTCTTTTCCTTCTTCCCTACCATACAACTTCCACAACGTATCCTGATATTGCTGCTCATCGCAGTCAGGGTTTGTCTCTTGGAAGTGCCGCTTCCCAATATGGCTTTCCATGTATTCTCTAAGACGAACCACTGCTTCACCTTCATCCTTGCCCACAGGACCGTTCACGCCAGCAATGGTTGCTACAAATTTTACACTCATGTTCATACTCCTTATTTAGCCTTGTTCTTCAATGTATTGTCTAATCGTATCGGTCGAGGCATCGCCTGTCGTGCAGACAAAGTATCCATCACTCCAAAACGTCTTCTCATTCCAGAAGTGCCGAGACAAGAATGTATCAAATTTCTTCCAGATATGGAATGTTGATTGCGACTTCAACCGATTGACTATATCGAACGCAGACAAGGTTGGCGGTGCATCTACCAGAACGTGGATGTGATCTTTGTCCGTTTCGAGAACATCAATCGTAAAACCCGACTTCTCAGCGATCTCATAGAACAATCTCTTGATCTCATCATCAATTACCTTCGTCCAGAGCAATTTCTTACGATACTTCACACAAAAGACGAAATGATATTTCATCAAGTATTTGCTGTGCGAGCCGTGATGATATTTTTTCTCCATTTTGTCCTCAGAAATTTTGAGCCAACATACTACATAATTATGCCCAAGAAGAATTATAGCATAATTGGTGGTAAAAAGGAATGGCTCATTACACTTACAAGTTCAGACTCTATCCTAATAAAGAACAGCAACGACGGTTCGCTGCTCACTTTGGTTGCGTCCGCTTTGTGTATAACCACTTCCTTGATGAACGTAAAACTGCTTATGAGCAAAATGGCGAGAGTCCAAACTACTATGACCAAGCGGCAACGCTCACTAAGTTGAAGAAAGAAAAAACTTGGTTGAAGGAAACTAATAGTCAAGTATTGCAATTCTCGCTCAAATGTTTGCAGGCAGCATACAACAACTTCTTTGCGAAACGAGCGAAGTTTCCTCGTTTTCACGCCAAGAAAAACAAGCAATCGTTCACTATTCCACAACATGTCAAAGTTCAAGATGGCAAGTTGTATTTTCCGAAGTTTAGTGATGGAGTGAAAGTCAAGCTACATCGCCAGATTGATGGAGAAATCAAACATGCTACGGTCAGCAAGAATTGTGCTGGTCAATACTTTGTCTGTATTCTTGTAGAACGAAACATCAAATCACTTCCCAAATTAAAGAGAGAAGTGGGAATTGATCTTGGTATTACTGCATTGGCAACACCTTCTGTCGGCAAGGCGTATGAGAACATCCGACCTTACAAGACATTGCAACGAAAGTTGCGAAAGTTGGACAAGGACTTAGACCGCAAGGAACTTGGCAGCAAGAACCGAGAAAAAGCACGGCTCAAACTGGCTCGCCTACATAACAAGATAGCAAACATTCGTAATGACCACTTACACAAAGTTAGTCGCCAGATAGTTGATGAAAACCAAGTCATTTGTCTGGAAGACCTGAATGTGAAGGGCATGATGAAGAACCGTTGTCTTGCAAAATCAATCGCCGATGTATCGCTGTCGGAATTGGTTAGACAGATTGAATACAAGGCTGGCTGGTATGGTCGGCAAGTAATCAAAATAGATCGTTGGTTTCCGTCGAGTAAGATGTGTTCATCTTGCGGATATGTGATGGAAACATTACCATTAGATGTTCGTTCGTGGTGTTGTCCTCGTTGTGAAAGTAAACATAACCGAGACAAGAATGCAGCGAAGAATATCTTGGTTGAAGGAAAAAGAACCGTAGGAACTACGGAGTTAGCCTGTGGACTTGGCGTAAGACTTGAGAGCAATCGAAAGCGGCTAAGGGTGAAGCAGGAAGCCCCGACCCTTTAGGGTCGTGGGTAGTTCACTGAAGCATCTCGTGAACAAAGTGTATCCCAGTTGATATCAGAATCGCAAGGTAGCTGAATAGCTTTAGGTAATTGAGGAAGAATGTATTGAATTGGGGTTTTCATCGTGGGCCTACAGAATTTGTCCAACCTGCTTTACGTTGGTTGACACCAAGAATCTTCTCTCCAAAATATAATGAGGCGTAAAAGAAAAATATCAAAATTCGAAAAAGAAACCATGACGGACTGGTTGCCCGCAGGACAAAAGCCGCAATAACAAAAAATACTCTGTCAACAGTGTCAATTGGTTCTCTGAATTTGTCTATTTGATTTTGAGCTTCTTTACGCCCCCAAGTGAACATGCCAAGTACATAAAGGCTAATCCATAACCATGGATTATTCACATTAACGGTCATTTGTGACAGTTCTTCCAAATTCATTAGAGAAATTTCCTTACGAATTCACTGTATTCCTCTTTCATCGGAAGTTCAAACTCTCGCTTGACCCGACGACGTTGAGCAACAACTTCTTCTTTAGAAACCGGATTAAATGCCTGTTTCTCATATTGCTCCCAATAAAGTCCAACACCACGCTTCTGCCAGTTTGGAACATTATTGAAATTGATGCCATTATGGTGCAACAATTCGTTCTTGCTACTCACCGATTTGTTCAGAAGAGTGTTAGATGCTGCTCTGGCACTTAATTGTTTTCGGAGAGTCCAGTAACAGTAAGAATTCAACGCATTCCTAGCTGCGTCTTCGTTTCTCCATCGAAAATAATCAACTACCAAATTGGTATTAGGCAATTGAGAGATACGACAATCAAATGTTGCCACTTCTCCCATTGCCAAAGAGAATCTGGCACTCGCTTCACCTGCCAACGTGGAATTAAGTTTCCTGAGTTTTCTGTTAAACAGATTCTCTCTCAAGCCAAACAGAAGTGAAATTTCATCACTTTCGGTATAAGCGTACACAATCTCAAAGCCGCAATTCATGAGAGCTTCTGTTGTGTCTACCATCATGTCACGAAAACGAACATCGAAAGGAACTTCAAAGTTGCCAGTTTTAGTCAGCTTTGTGAAACCACGTCCATCGAGACGAGCAACCATGTACATGCCCGGCAAGACACATGCATCTGCTGCTGTCTCGAAGACACGCATTTTGTTGTCAAGTTCTTTGAACTTCATCTTTTCTCTCTGTGACGCTTACAAATCCGCCAGTCTTTTGACTGAGATCAAAGTTTTCATCAATGAAGTTAATGACCTCATCAGGAGAGACACTGCGATTGAACACAATGTTCGGTCCATGTTCCTCTAAATAGACAGCCCAGAGATTCCCAAACTGTTTGAGCCCTTTGCTCGTGTTCTCCCCGCATTGGTGGCTGCCGCACTCAAATTCTCTCTGAGAGACAGTTGGAACTTGAGAATCTTCTTTCAGGGGGCAATGAAAATGCACGATGCAATCAAGGTCTGGGTGATCCTCAAACACAATTCGTTGTGACTGACCACCCACACTCGGTTTTGCGCCATAAGCGAGAACAGTGTCTGGTCCATCGGTTACAATTTTCACCAGACCAATATCTTTCAGGTCATTGAAATTCGTCCGACGCTGACTGGTTAAGAAAGTAGTGTCAGACAGTTTGCAAGCAAAATGACCAACTGTTGCACCGTTGAAGGGTTTGTATGCACCACTCATAATGCAATGATCCACAACTGCACGAAGTGAATCAGGAACCTGATTAGAATTCCAAGAAACAGGCTCGCCTTCAACAACAGTCGAACGTGTGAAGGTCAGATGGGATCTGAGCTTAGCCATTTCAACCAAATTAGTCAGTGCTTCATCACGATTTGTTGTCACATGATATCGAGCTTCTTCAGGAGTAATAATCATGTTGAGACGAGACTTTGTGTCATTGGCAAACACAAGGTTACAACTAGCTTTTTTACACAAGCCCAAACCAGCAATGTATTGTTCATCTTCAGTGGCTCCGCATGTTTGTTTGAAACCAACGAGGAAGATGTCTTTTCGTTTTTCACGAACCTTTCTGATGACTTTGTCAGCAGGCGTTAAATCAATGCTATAACTCTTGCTAGAAGAGAGTCTGGCACCATACTTACCAGCTTCCAAAGTCTCATCTGGGTTTTCTTGCGTGTAAACTTTGCCATCAAAATCCACCATCGCCGCTGAGAAGAACACAATCTTTGTGACATCATCGTTGATGATGCGATCAATCAGCTTGGCGACATCTTCATTGGTTTCTAAACGAAAGTCTGTCCAATTTGAACCGCCCGCCATTCGTGTCAGATAGAGTTTCGAATCCATTTCTGGAATTGTCGATTCACAAATTTGCTTGATAGCTCGTGCAGTGCTTCCGTAAGCAGGAGCTGTCAAAGCTAAATGAGAACTGATCCAAGAAACAGTTCCGCCACCAATAATTGCAATTTGTTTTTTGTCCATGTCTATCTCCTTTTGAACCAACCGGGGCGGCTCCCAACACACCTGCACATCCCCGTGACCCTTTCCCGCTTCAAATCATCAGTCACCAGTATGTCGGCAGTTCGATGCTGTGCTCGTCAGGATTGGTTCATTTGATTCCGAACTTGTCTGAAAATTGGTCGGCCAGTTGAATGAGTTCTTCAACATCCTCAAGGCCGTGGAGTAAGTGTTTGTTTTCACTTGTTTCAAAAAACTCAAGACCATGCAAAGCACCAAGCATTTCACCAACAAGCTTAGCGTTTGTATCAGTATCACCACCCGCCATCACAACATTGTAGAGAGAATCTATGGTGTAGGGGTTTTTCAAGAAGAAATAATAAGCAAAAGGCATGCTGTGGACAACGTAACTTTTGCCATTTCCAAATTGTTTTCGAACATCATCAAAAGTCCAAGAGTCAATCAAATGAAGCAGCGACAGATTGACCATCAGATTTTCCCAAGAGTTATCTGGGTTATTCAGATGACCTACACAATAATGCAATTTGTGCTTGCTATCTCGTTTATATTTTCGGCCATCCATTCCACGATGAATAGCCATAAAGGTCTGAGACTTGTGATATGAGATTGGAGTTTGCAACAGAAGGTTGCCAATTACTCCAGTGTGGACTACACCCGAAAGAGCCGCAGCAGCGGTGTAATGGGTCATAGCAGAAAACTGTACAACTTTATCTGCAAAGCGAGGCCAAGGAAGTTTGTTTTTAACAGCATGCCATGCACCAATGGGTGATATTCGCATCAAAACTCCATTGCCAACGCCAAGTCCCTTTTTATCGGTTTTACCGGATTCAGACCACCTGACGCCTTCTGAGAGTTTCTTGATGGACTCTCGTAAAGAGCCTCCCCAACCTTCTGTGGACTCTTTAAATGCTTTGACGTGATATGATGCCTGAGTCCCCATTCCGAACCCGTTGGCTCGAATCAGAGCTTTGACAACAGCAAGGCCAAGCTGAGTATCATCAGTAATGACGCCGGTTTTATCGTCCTTGAACCATTTGTTGTTTTTTGGGGCAACATATGTGGTGACGCCATCAGGGTGATTCTTAAGAATATCTTCGTAAGACATACACTCTACAGGACGACCAAGAGCATCACCAATGGCCCCACCGACAAGCATTCCTCTAATTTTGCTGCGAGTTAGCATGTTTTCTCCTTCTCACAGCATTTTACGTCAATTTATCGAAAGTGTAAAGTTACGCACTGGAATCGGAATCGGAATCCACATACACATAAAGATGCCCATGGTATTCATCCGCATTTTTGAAATAGACATTACCAAATTTTCTGACATTGTATGTTCTGCCACACCAAGAAACTTTGTCCTCAATGCCAACAGCTTGCATTCTTCTTCTTTCAGAAGAAGGTACTTCTAAAACTTCTTCCCCTTTTTTACTTTTCTTTTTGTGTGCACTGGCAAATGCGAACACGCCTTGTTTTGCCATCAAATATCTTTGAATTGCGTGATATAACCCCGTGTGATGAGTAAAGTGTTTTGGTTCACGTCCAAGGATATCACGTCGAAAAACACAAACATTGTTTTCTTCAGGAAGGAATTTACTTTCAAATTCATGAACAAATTTAGACTTTTTAGCGTTATCGTGATTGTTCCATTCTTTGATAAACTTCATGTACTCATCAAAGACCACTTCCTCATCAGAGATCTTTGAAAGATCTTCATGACCATTGCAATGATCACCATAAGGAAGATCAAAATAGGCCGCTTCATCTTCAGCTTCAATTTCACGATCAATTACATGTTTTTCTGGTGTTAATTTGTGACAAATCGGTTTACGGTTTTTGTCTTCTCCCAAATAACGACATTGATCATGACCACAGTTTATTTTGCAAACATGAACAACATGCATAGGAGTGTTGTCAACTTCAGCAACTGTCTCATTGGGCACATCAAAAGTTGAATTCGCCTTAATCAACCATTCGTTTTCTTTAAGGAAAGCCCAAATTTCCCTCAGAGGATTTTCATGTCCTCTAAGCAAATCGATGTGGAATTTGAAATTTTGACTTGGAAGTTCAAGCTCTACTTTGGTCCCATCATTAATCGTTTTGAATGATCCCCATTTTTTGTCGTTACGTGTTATCCATCCTTCGCCAAGAGTAGATGCTCCATCAAGATCATATGATTCCTTGAATCCTGAATAACCTACAGGAAGATCAATGTTGTTTAGGGAATTCGAAACAAAACTACAAGCACCCGCTCTGGCTTTATCTAGGTCGTCATAAACCCTCAAAAGACCACTTCTTGTTACATTAGCAGCACGGTAACAAATAAGACGATATGTGGTCCAATTTTTGGTAATTGAATCTTTGGCTGAATTTCTACCTTCAACAAATTCAACTTTGTGATCCACTTTGACAATTGCACCCCAACATTGACGATTTTGAGAGCCCAGCTCCAAATAGCTTATCTCTGTTCTGTCGCCTGTTTTGTCAAAGAACACACGTGCATTGGGGATAGCGTTGGAGTGTTTAAACTCCATGTCGAAATCATGTCTAAATTTTTCATTCTCTTCTTTTAGCTTATCTCTCTCCGCTGTTAGCGTTTCGATTTCTGAACACTGTTTTTCTTGTACTTTTTCGTTTAGAGACTTCAACCTCGATTCGAACGTATCTCTGTCCAAAAGAGCAGCATAAAGTTCTTGTTTGCGATGAGAAAGTTCTTCTTGAGTTTCTTTGAGAAGTTCTCTGAGTTGTTCTTTTTCAGCATCAGATAGCTCAATTCGCTTTGAAGATTCAACAAGATCATTTTTGAGCACGCTAATGGCGTGATTAGCTTCATTTAATTGGCATTGAAGTACGCCATTGCTTTCTTTTGCAGTGTTGAATCTTCGCTCCAAGCGATGAAGTTTCATTTGAAGGCAACCTGCTCTTTCTTTGTCATAAGCTCCTTCTGTTTTTTGATCTTCAAGGTTTTTCTGCAATCGGCGAAGTTTTGCCTGAAGATTGCTTACTCTTTCTTTTTCATAAGCTTCTTCTGTTTTTTGATCTTCAATGTTTTTCTTTCTGCGTAGGAAAACATTGTGCACTGAAACTGCAATGCTGCCGCCAAGGAAAACTGCAATTAAATTAATCCAATTCATGATTACGCTTCCTGCGAATTGTAGTGAAAACGAAGATTTACAATATCTCCATTTTCATGAAGCCACAAAAGATAACGTCTGCACTTTTCTTCGTGGCTCAAATTGAAAAAAACGAAAGGAGTTCTGTTGAATTCCCGTTCAATTCCAGCAGTGATTTGAACTAGGAAATGGTCTTGGTTTGCCGAAAAGTAATATTCGTCCCTGTCGGGGTAAAGGTTGATAAACCATTCCATCAGGGCCATGTGTGCAGAATTTGTATTGCACTCGAAATTACTTTTCGTCGTGTAAGAAATCTTCACAATAATCCTTCCTCATATGACGGTGACATGGTTGGGATGAACAGGCACCCCTCTCAACAATGTAAAATATTGAGTTTCTTGGTCTTTTTCGATCCAAAGAAGCTCAGTGTCTTCTTCCCCATCATCCTGCACGATGATGCGACTGAAGTCCCAATACATTGTATCACTGTGTGACAGCTCATCATCTTCAATGGTGCCACTGCCATCGTCATCAAGAAGGCTGGTTACTCTGGCCTCATAAGGCTCAACAGCACCGTCAACACGCCAATATCGCCATGGCTCATCCATTTCATTATCATCGTCATCGTAATTGACCTTGAAGGTGACTTCACCTTCTTCGTCCCAATTGGGATCATTGCAACCATTGTTCATACAATAGGAATAAAACTCTTCATCCCAAACAAATTCAGCATAAGCTTTAAGTAGCTGAAATTCATGACCCAATGGATTGTTTGAATCTTCATCGGGAGTCAGACGCATCCTGATGCGTCTTGGTTTATCCCAATCTCTGGCATTTCCTTTGCAGCAATAATCAGTATGGTAAATGTCCCTACCACGTAATGTGGTTTTATAAACATGAATCCCTTCAATAACAAAATTGACACCTGCGTATTCTGGGATTGTAGAAAACTGTACTGTACAGCCGACTTTTGCTTCAAGCGGATTGTGATATTGAAGTTCAAGTGGCGTTAAATCTTTTTTGTTTTTACCAGTGAGTATTTCCCAGATGGTTCTTCCACGACCATCTGCTGATGGGTGTATATCCATTTTTACATTCCTTTATAGACAAATAAAGCCGGGGGCGGATGGACCGCCCCCGGCAGGTTCTTGTTGCCGAGGATCATTGCTTAAGCATGATCGTGCATAATCGGCTTATCAAACTTGTTGCCCTGAATTCGTCGGAAGAACGTGACCATGCTTGTCAAAACGATTCCAGTGCTGGCAAAGAGCAATCCGTATGTTGCCTGAATTGGCAACACTGGATTATCTTCTTTGATTTGAAGCGGTGTGATTCCTGTTGGCTCATAAGAAACCAGCTCAACATCGCTTTCGTAGAGTTCTGTCGGAGTAGGTGCAACGGAAGCAGTGGATTCTTCTCTGAGAAGACTCCAAACAAACTTTCGTTCTTCGTCCGACATGTTACTCCAAGATGAACGTTGTTCATCTGTATTCACGCTGATCGGGTAGATGACCTTTGACTCTTTGTCGAGACGAGCGACAACACCATCAAATTTCACAAGTTCCCGATCCACATCAATGCCATTAGCATCGACTTCTCGGATGGTCTCGCCACGTGAAGCAAGATCACCAATTCCTGTTCCCACACCACCCAAACCGAGGATGGCCATGAGAGACGCTGCGATCATTCCGTAGCCGAACTTCTGTCCAGCTTTCATGCCGACTGAAGCGACATTTTTAAATGTCTTCCAGCCAACGACCAGTGCGGCACCTGCTGCGAGGTACATAATCGGAATCTCTGTGTTGAAGAGATTTTCCATGAAACAACTCCTTAATTACTTTCCAAGACGAACACGTGTTAAGATAAGATATCCGCCGACCAAAATCAAGGTCAACAGAAAGACCCACATGAGAAACTTACCAACCCCTGAGCCAGTTGAAGCGGGAGCAACCGTTGGGTTGTAAGCAGCTTCAATGTACTCTTGGCTGTACATATCACTTGGATTCTCTGCAAATTCCGGGTCTATGTAATCAGCGTTTCGTTGCAGATTCTGGGCTTCCATTTGTTTGATTTGGGCAGCCACCTGTGCATCTTGCAAACCACGCTGGTAAGCTGAAGACTCAATATTGTGTTGATTGTGATAAAGCCAACGAGCACGTCTTTCTGCGCTCCACTCCATCATCATCCACCAAAAAGCCGAACTGTATCCACCGCCTACATGGTAATATGGTTGACCATAGTAGTAACTGTAAGGATGGCTGTAGCCATGATTGTGAAAATGAACGTCCATACGGCTTTCTCTTGCCGCAGGAGTGTGATAATCGGATGACTTTGAACGAATGGACTCAACAGTTTTTGAATCTTTACGGACATTAACTGTCTTACCATCTTTAGTTGTGTAAGAAGATTTTGGCGGTTTTGTTGCTTTTTGTTGAGCAACATATTTTTTCTGGCTTGCTTGCTGTCGATTTAAACGTGCCTTATCCGAACTGCTTGACGATGGCTTCTTGCTGGTACTTGGCTTCCGACTCGTTGGTGGCGGTTGAGTTGTTTGGTTCCCTGTGCCGAATTTAGGCTTTTGTCCGTTTCCACTTCCAAAACGTGGCTTTGGAGTATTGTTAGAATTTGGAGCAGTTGATTTTGGCTTTGATGGAGAACTGGAACCAAAACGTGGTTTTGAACCAGTGGTTGGACCTTTAGGTTTTGTTTTGTTGCTGGAACCAAATCTTGGCTTTGAACCCGAAGATGGCTTAGACGGAGTACGAGCTTTTGGCTTGCTGTACGAAGGTTTGCGAGAAGTAGAGGGACGGCTGCTTCGTGAAGCACTGCTGCGACTGCTACTACTTCTTGATTTGCTTTTTGCTTCTACGGCTGTTTCACCAATTGTGGTGAGCACAAAACCCAAGCAAACAAGAATGATAAATCTACGGCCAAATTTCATTTACATAACTCCATCAAAAACCAGCAATCCATTCCAAGGAAATTATCAAAGGGACAAAGTGAATGCAACCCCTTTTTGTAGAAAAACTCATGTTTTTAGTTTCATGAGTTTTCGCTAGAATACTCCGTTATTCCAAGGAAGGATAAATGGCAAACGTAATACGAGTACAAAATGTTTACAGTTGGCTTCTCTCTACAGATCGTGATCTGAAATCGAAGCTACACAAGTCTCTGAGGTTTAGGGACAAAAACTACTACCACAACGCTGCCTACAAAAAAGGCAAGTGGGATGGGTTCACAGAGTTTTTCACTGAAAACAACGGGAAGTTTCTCACTGGTCTTCTTCCAGAAGTGGAAGCTGCCCTTAAAAAACAACACAAGCAATATCAAATTGTCGATGAACGCAATAACAACATACAGTGGGAACACTCATCAATAAATGAACATTTCTTGGACCCATGGATTCCAGATGGGCATCCAGCCATCACGCTTCATGATTACCAGCCGGATTTGGTAAATCGAGCTATTGCAAACAACCGAGGACTTGTTCAGGCTCCTACGGCTGCTGGCAAAACATTCATTATGATCTCACTTTTGAAGTGTCTTCCACCAAAGACTCCTGTTTTGTTTTTGACCAAAAACAAAGCATTGGTCCATCAGAACTACGAAGACATGATTGCTTGGGGAGTTCCAAATATTGGGCGATGGTACGGCAACTACAAATCACCCAATTTCATCACTTGTGCAAATTCAAACGTTCACACATTGAAAGGTCTCGATAATTTACTGCCGAAAATCAAAGTCTTAATTGTCGATGAAATTCATGAATGCATGTCCAAAGTTCCAATTGGAGCATACAAAAAAATGAAAAAAGCGTGCATTCGATTTGGAATTTCCGCTACTCCATTCAAAGACAAACGTGTTCATAAATTCACAGTCAAAGGACACTTTGGCCCTGTCTTCAAAACATCAACGACCAAAAGTGGATTTTTGACCACTAAAGAACTGCAAAAAAGAGGAATTCTTTCTGCCAGCAACTGTACGTTTTACAGAATCGAAGAGCCATCGATCCCTTACGAGCCATACATCGATGCTGTCACTTTGGGGATCGCCGAAAACTACTCCTTTCACAACATTGTTCGAAGATTAGCCCGTTCGCTAAAAGGTCGATCATTGATACTGGTGGAAAGAAGAGATCAGGGTGAATACCTCAAACAACTCATGCCTGAAGCTCATTGGGTAAATGGTGACGACAGTCTTGATGTTCGCAAACCTGTCATTGAAGCTTTGAAAAGCGACGAAAATGTAACAGCAATTGTTATGCGTCAAATCATCACAGCGGGCATCAATGTAAAAGTCCACAACCTAATTAACGCTGCTGGTGGTGACGCCAGTTACAACGTCATACAACAAATAGGTCGTGGACTCAGGTGTGCTGAAGATAAAGACATCTTGCAGTACTATGATTTCATTTTTGAAATCAATGAGTATCTTTACAAACACTCGAAGAATCGAATGAAAACATTAGAAGAAGAAGGTCACACAGTAAAGGTTAAACCTGAACTGGACTTTTGAGCATTTCTTCAATGGGTGTGGCTTTTGGTTTTGGAAGTTCGCCAAAATCATCATCGAAAATGTCATTGTCCAAAATTGGCTTGGGAGTGTCTTTGGTCACACCACAATCACAGTCAATTTCGCCACATTCAAAACATGTGCCCGAGAAAATATCTTTCCCGGTTTCATATCTCCATGTGTACAAAATGACTCTTTGCTCACTGATTCTTTCCGATAGCTTAACCAACGTTCTTCCTTTCCAACTCAGCAATTCTTCTTCTCCATTCAGATCGGAGTCGAAAAATATCATCTCTGCTTTTTGGTTCATCAAAAAGTAAAGATTGCCGAGTGCAGTTAATCTTTGCCTGAAGTGTTTGATACTCCCTAGTTTCTCCTATGTCAGGGGGTATCAGGTCATTCACTACTTCCATGACTTCATCTATCGTTGTGCAATTTGCAGATTTAATTTGACTTCTAAGAGAAGCAAATGCTGCTGCTGAATAACCTTCTGTTATCTCAATCAGCATTTCGAAAACCTGATTGTCAATGTCATCTCTGTTTTCATCAAGAGGAGCATCAATGTTGTTTAGCATGTCTCCAAAAACCCATGTGATGAATTCATGAACATCATCACCTTCTGGGTCAAGCACAGGGATAATCAAATCCCCAACTCTGCCCGGACGACGAATGTCTGGAGACAAATTGTTGATTCGTGCTGTCATTAAAAGCCAAACAACTCGACCTCTCAATTGAGGATCGCTCATCATGGCTTGAATTTTTCCAGTTAAACGACGTTCTGTATCATGGGTTCCTTCTGAAACGCCTCCAAATTGAGTGTCTGCCTCATCAACAAATATGACCACTTTGTCGAGCGCAGAAATTGCTCTTTGCAATCGTTCTAAAATAACATCTGTTTGTCCAAACCACATAGATCGCAGGTTTTTGAGAACTAAAACTGGAACTCCCAATTCAGATGCTACTGCTTCGAAAATAAATGTTTTCCCGCCGCCAATTGGACCGCCAATTGCGGCTCCCGGTAAAGAACCATCATCATCACGTGTGATGCGTGGCATCATTTCTTTTCTGAGGAAGCTCTTTAATCGCCTAAACCCCACAACGTCATCAAGATTGTGTGTAGGCTTTTTGAATTCTACAGCATCGCCTAACTGAGATGTGATGTATTCTTCAACTTTACTGATCACATCTGATTGCGTTATTTCTCCACGACATAAAAGCTGCCTCAAAGCATGAATGGACAAACTGGCTGTATTTTTAATGAAGTCCGGTGGCAGTTTGGCTTCTGGACCCCAATTTACAAAGTGTTTTCTTTGTTCAAAGTTCGGAGAAGGAACATCTACAGCAAGAACCTGTGGCAATCTGGAAACATGAGAATGAATCGCACTTTGCGATTCTGAAATCAGAATGACCGAATCTCCTCCATGAATAAAATCTGGTTCTGAAAACCAGTCATGGATGATTCCTACACGTCTTCTATCTGCAAGAGACATTCTGGAAAATTGATCTTCTGGAAGAAGCATGTCTGCTGCTTCGACAATCACCAATAGATCGTTTGTGCTTTCTCCTTTCTTAAATGCTTGTCGAGAACAGTAGGTTAATTGACGCAAAAACTCCAAAGCCCCCGTTGGGTTACCAACGGCATTCATGCAAATCTCTTCAAACTTCTTCTCTGTTCTTGGTCCATATTTCTTCCAAGCAGCTTCAAGTTCTGTTCTGTCTCCTATTGTTTTGACAGGATTGTTAACTTCGTAAATAATCTGAGTGATTCCATTACGCTTATCGTTTGGCTCCACTTTGTACGAAGAAGACAAAAAGTCAATCAGAGGAACATAACCGCTTCCATCAAAGAAAAGATCATACACATTACCCGTCAATATCACGGATCGTGCCTGATTTGTATTGATGATTCTTGAAAGTTTGGGAATAAAAGTCATCGTTTTAACCATTCCACAGGCACAGATGTGCAACTCTTAAAGTTGCGTTTTTGACAAATGCAACATTCTAAGGCATTCGGCCAATAATTGATGTCCCTTGGAGTAATAGCAAGAACCGATTTACATTTTTCACAAGTCAGAGTTGTTTTCGAGCACTCTCATGAGAAGAAATCCTTTTGGTCTGCGTATTGAAACCCACAACGTCCAGCAAATGTTTTATCTGAAGTCTGATCGCCTACCATAATACACTGGCTTGGATCAAGGTGGTACTTCCATATAAAATATGCACCGCTGCCGGGATGTGGTTTGCGGCAATAACATTTCACTGGCGGAACGGAATGGGGACAATACTTATACTCAATATCAAAACCCAACAGTTCATTGGTCTTTTCAAAGCAATCAATAGCTACATCTTCATCAAGACCCTTAGAAATTGCTGACTGATTACTGACCCCCAATAGGAGGTAGCCATCATCTTCATACTTGGCCAACACTTTTTTTCGGTTAGGTAAGATTTCGACATGAGAAGGATCTTCTGGCCATTTTTTAGGACCAGTGGATCGACGCAGAGTGTCGTCATAATCCAACAGCAAAGCTTTGTTGGTCCAATGAGATGGATTCTTTCGCACAAATTTAACCACTTCGATTTCAGAAAAACCTTCTGTTTTTGCAGGTTTCTCAAACCGATTCTTGTAAGCAAAGATCACAGCAGGTGGAAATAAATTAGGGTCATTGATTTTTGATAACTCTGCTGCGTCTGCGATGCGACCAATACGATCCATCATTCGAAGACACGCATTCATTTGAGAATCTGCAAGAGATGTATTTAAATAAACACAACGGACAGGAATACTAAGTCGTTTTCCAACAGCAATGACTTCGGCACGTTGTTCGACAGTGCCATAAGTGTTGTCGAGTACAACTTTGTTTTCGCCATTCTTGAGAGCAATTTCAGCTTGTTTAACTACTCCTGATAGGTTGCCACCAATTTTATCACGATTGAATCTTATGTAGCCCTCATTAACGAATCCTTCTGTAATGGTGGTTTTGCCCGCTGCCGGGTACCCCATGACAATGACGATTTCCTTTGTCATATTTCAATCCAATATGTTGATTGTGAAAAGAATAACCTTCCATACGGCTTCTTCCATACGGCTTTTACGACCTTCTGTGTTCAGTTGTATTTTTCTTGTATCAATTTTGTCTCCTGATCGAACTGAACACCAGATCACACCATCTTTGTCTTCAGGTGCATTTGGCCCAAGATGCCCAACTACAGAAACATAGACATCAGCTTCTGGAGAAAGTTCGGAGATGCTGCCAGAAACCATTGCCTCTGCCATCTCTGGACTTTCTGTTGTGTATTTGTCAATTGTTTCCTGTTTGACGTTAAGCACCGACTTCTTTTGGCTGGCACGATAAACAACAAAAGACCCACATAAATTTGACGATATGCCCGGAATTTTGCCCATCGTTGCAGCTACAAGGCCCGCCGTGCAGCTTTCGGCGAAAACAATTTTCTTGTCTAATTCAACAAGAAGTGCAGCAAGAGTTCCTGAATCATATTCTAACTGCATTTTTTTCACCTTCATTAAAAACGCCCCGTTTGGAAAACCTTAGCTTTCCAAACGGGGCGAATCCATTCATCCCCGAACACAGTCTTTATTCTTCAACTTCACCTGTGTCAAACACTTGGTATTCTGTTGAAAAGTTTAGACTTTTTGTTGAATCGTTGTAACCAACATCAATTGGTTTTTTGATGATTCCAACTTTAACTGCTGTATCAACAACAGTAGTTGACATCAATTTTTGCCAGTCTGAATCATCAAATAGAGCGTGTATTTGGGATGTTTTACTCAACCTGTCAAACAAGCAATTGATACACAAAGCAGCTTGTTTTCCACCCTCTTTCTCAAGAGAGTCATTGCTCCAAACAATGCAATCAACAATTTCATTTGGAACAATCGTGTTGTCAAATTTCAAGTCTGCTTTTGTTTGTGACAAAAATGGTTGTCGTAAACTTGTTGATTGGACCTTAGATGTTTTATTGCTTGACTGAATAGCCATTGAAGCGGCATCAGCCTCCATGTGAACAAAATCAACATCAGATTCCAATTTACCTAAATCACAAGCACGTTGAACAAGATATTCTGAAACGCAATTTTCTGGACCATAAATCACATTACTCTCAAAATCATCAATCGAGGCAATGCCATCAATACATGCTTCATTTGAGGCACGTATGACCGTGCACGGTCTGTTGTTGGCAAGGTTCAAAGCATCAACATTTGTGTAGCACACTGCATCACAAGTATTGCCGGAGAAATCAACTCCGCTTTGAATGTAATCCCTTCGCCTTAAAACAATATCCACACCATGTTCAATTTCAAGCGAACCATGTTCTCCACCTGATTTTGGATTTATGAGACCTTCAAGATTGTCAGCATTAAGAGCTGGCCAACTTGTTGACTCAGACCAAACCAAAATAAAGGAAGGAAAAGATTTACTTGATGATTCAACTTGGTCTGGTTGTTTAGTTTCAACAGACTTAGCTGATTCCTTATCTCCACCGCAACCAACGGCTAAGGAGATTAAGATCAATCCAAAAATTGCATTTTTCATCAAAAACCTTTATTCAGTTGTTGCAGCTTCTTCAGTTGCAGCTTCTTCAGTTGCAGCTTCTTCAGTTGCAGCTTCTTCAGTTGCAGCTTCTTCAGTTGCAGCTTCTTCAGTTGCAGCTTCTTCAGTTGCAGCTTCTTCAGTTGCAACTTCTTCAGTTGCAACTTCTTCAGTTGCAGGCTCCACAGTACCCGGTGTTTCTGGTCCTGTCACAGGACGTGAACAGCCCACAAATACCACAACTGCAAAAATCACCAAAAAACTCACGAACTTCTTCATCAAACAATTCTCCATCTAACTTGCGGAATGTGTCCCACTTTAAACATTTTCAAGCAACAACTACACCGCTGTTACTCAGGCAACTGAGAAGATTCTCTTTCAGTTGTTTTATCTGTTGCATCTTCGTCCCAATCCATGAGAGAGTCAAACTCAGATGCAGCTTCTTCATTAGAAGCAAATTCAAGAAAGGCATCAGTGGCAACTTTGTTGTCTGTGCCTGCCAATTCCTGAGTGGCTTTGGCTCGACCAGCGACATTTCGTCGTGCTTTTCTGATTTCTGCCAAATCGTTATCAACATTATCATTGGCAATTCCAGCCAATGCTGAACTAGCTTCTTCAAGAGCCTTATTGCTTTCAAGATCTGCAATATGCTCATTTTCTTCTTCATGAAGCCTCTGAAGATCAGACTGCAAAGTCTGAAGTTGTACCTGATGATCAGCAATTAGTGATTGTGAGTCATCAATATCCTGTTCAAGAGAGGCAATTCTGGCTCTTTTCTCTTTGAGAGTAGATTCAGCATCACGATGGCCAGTTGCACATTTAATAAATTCAGGATCTGCTTGAATTTGTTCTTTTGAAAGACCCTGTTTGACAAGTTCATCTTTTCTTTTCCTTGCCATTCCTTCAGCACCACGTTTGGCTTTTTCAAGCGTAGCACATTCTTCTTCAAGGTCTTTGATTTGTCGAAGTTTGGCTTCTCGATTAGCAATCAATTTACCAACAGCATTTTTGAGTGTAATGACTCGATTTTTGCCTTTCGCTTGAGCACGGTCAAACGTGGCACGAACAACATGTTCGTTTTCATTGAGCTTTTCATTCTTTTTGAGAAACACACCAGTGAGAGCCGCAAAAACTTTACGCAACCATTCAAACATCATTATCTCCTTTTTGAGAGGCAGGGATTGTAGCCTCTCGATTTTGTTTGTAAAGCCTAATCGTTGGCTTTGGATTGAAAATCAACAAACTCGCTCAAATGAGTATGTTCACCCAAATTACGCATTTCACGTTGAGTGTTTTGAGCAACCTCAAGTCGTTTGGCAAGCAACTGCTGCATTTGAGTCGCCTCTTCTTTTCGATCCTGTAACTTCAATGCCCTGATGCCATTGACCGTTTCAGTAAAGCTGATGACGCTTTTCTCTACGCTGGCAAGAATGTCTTCTCTGTCTTTGAGAACACTTTCTTTTATTGAACTGGTTAAGCTTTTAGAAGAAGTCAAAAGATCAAAAGAAAACTCGATTAATTTAACGCATTGACTAAACATTGCGTTGATATCAGAAATCATTTGAGATGTAACAAATGCCCCCAAATTGTCCTCTTCGACATCCTTGGTGAAAGCATCATGTACAGATCTCAATGAACGAAGGTACTCTTCGTCTCGGGAGTCGCCGTCTTTAGAAAGTTTTTCATCCAATTCATCAAGACGATGGTGTTCTTCGACCATTTTCTGTAACTGAATATACTTAGAAGCACGTTCAGTGACTTCAGCCATATTGAATCGAAACCTCCAAGCAGCACCTACGATTGTGACCAAAAATCCACAAAGGCCCAAAAGAACAAGCGTGCTGGATTTCACAGCAAACCCAAGAGTAAAGGCAGCTAAGCCTGTCAGACCGGGGATAACTGTAATTGGTGCTACGAACAAATCTGACATGATTTGCGATTGAAGGCCACGGTCGCTCACTGTAATTCCTCTATCTTTCTTTGAATTTCTTCTGCTGATTCCCAACGCCACATTTTTCGTTCAATTGCCCAGTAAGGAACATCGTGAAGGCCCTTGGAACATTCTTCCAAGTCTTTTGCCCATCGTTTCAATTCTCTTTTGAACCTTCTGGTATCTTTGAGGTAAGGAGAATTTTCCAACCAAGTTTCTGAAGTGGGTTCTTGAAGAATTACCTCGTAATCTTGTGGCAATGAATATTCAACATAAGGTCTAAATTCATCAAAACACACATTTGTGTTGTCAATGAGAATTGGCGTTTGTCCTGCTTCAATGGCTCGAAATGCACGTTGTTGATTCCAGTCATGTGCTATTCCAACGTACCTTGGGATGTAATTGTAAGTATCAGGTTGATCTGGTTTGACGACTTCATACCAGTAATCATCTGTGCTGAAAATGACCCCTTCAGGATTTTTCTCAATGATTTCTTTTGCAGTATAGCTTTTGCCACAACAAGGCAAGCCACGCATTATCACAAGTTGTTTGGAGGTCACTTCTTTTCCTTTGGCGGAAATGCTTCATCAAGCATACTTCGAATTGTATCTGCGTCCCTTTGATTCAAAGGGACGCTTCAGCAAATTCTCTGAACTACCGTTGTATTTTGGTCCTGCAAGGCGATATCCACCACTTTCTGGAACACAGATATTCACTTGCAAATTACCGGTCCATCCATCTTTATCAACTCGAATTTCACAAATGACAGCATCTTCATCAATCATGTTGAAACCTTTTTCTCTGTTCTGTCACGAAAAATATAATACCCAACAGGGACTAAAGGCCAAAGAATTAAACAAAAACAAAACATGAATATTTTTTCATCGAGTTCTCGCTTTGTCTCACCTACTCCCGAAAGGAAACAACAATATCCTGAATATAAATAAACTGCTACAGAGGAGATATTTCCAATCAAGAAACCAAAGAAAGACCATGCCAAAAAACAGCATATAATGAAAGCGAAAATAATAAGAATTCTCATTTCAGGGTTCTGTCCTTTACATCCTCGATGATTTCCAATACCTGACCAACATGATCAGGATTCGATGGAGCGATATATCCTATTGGGCTTATGATGTACCGACTGCCTTTGTAGTCAAATTCACGCCATCCCATGCCAATATCTGTAACGTTTTTTGATCCCGGTGGGATCAAAATTGAACGTGACAATATCAACACCAGCGCCAAAGTCGCCAAAGCAAACAAGACAGTGGCCAAAAAATCCCTGACGAATTTCATGCCAAAAATCCTTTCTGTGCATTCTACGGAAGAATTTTTGGATTGTAAAGAAAAATGCAATCCAAAAATTGGTTAAAGCTTCAAAGTCAGGCATTTACAAGCTCCACCTGACTTGATGTATTCACTCATCTCGAATTCATGAGGAGTGTAACCATTTTTACGCAATTTGTCGATAGTTTGAGGACATCCAGACGGAATCATCACATCTTCTTCATTGATCAATACTGCGTTACAAGCAAATCGTCTTGCTTCATATTTTGGAACTTTAATGACATTCAATTCATGTTCAGGTTCATATCGATGACCAATGCCGAAAGCATCTTCATACCACAAAGCATCACGATCTCTCAAAGGACAAAAACATGTATCGAGGTGATAGAAATATGGATCACAAAGCGGAGACCAAACTGGACGGGTATTTGAAATGATTTCAAGAATTTCAATGTAGGCATGTTTTGTCGTTCTTTGACCATACCCAACATACAAATCATTTTCAATTTTAAAGCAATCACCTGCTCCCTCAAATGGTTTTTGTATTTTGTGGACATCAAATCCATCTTCCTTAAACCACTTTTCAAACAAAGGTTCTTCTTTCTTTCGTTCCTCATGAAGAAAATTGGAAAGAATGACCTGTTTTTCACCAAAAACAAATCCAGCATTCGCTGTAAAAACCATATCTGGGAGATGAGGCTGCGGATCGATAAGTTCAACAGATGACAAAGACGATATTTTGTTGTAAAGATTGTCCCATTGTTTAACGGCTTTGTCATGATCAACATTGTTTTTAGAATCCATCCAAGGGTTGATTTCATAAATCACCCCAAAATGATCAGGAGGACACATCAAAAACCGTTCATTCATATAATCACCGTATCAAGTTCTTAAACCTGCTGAATTTGCATTGATTCCTTGACCTATTGGTTCTTGTGAAATTTGTTGTTGATTTGGAGGCTGAAAAGGTGTTGGAGGACTTTGTGGATGCGGATTCTCTTGTTCAGGAGATTCAACTGCATCTTGTCCAGCATCTGGAACAGGCTCATTTATATCTGTAGTTGGAGGAGTATCTCCAGTTACAGATTGGTAAATTTCTGAACCAAAAAGTTTATTGAGCAAATGGCCAACTGTTGAATTTACCTGATGACCTTCAGGTGATTTTTGGCTAATTCTTTGCAGCCAATTGATCGTATCATTCACTTGAGATCCAAAGCCCATTTGTTGTAGATTTTGAAAAATGCTGCTGAGAGCATTTTTCGCAGCCATTGGACCTTTTGGCGAACCGCCATCTTTATTGCCGCTCTCAATTTTACTCAAAGGTAAACTGAGATTAGGATTGTGCCCAACAAGTTCCTGCATAGCACTTCGGAACATTTGTTCTAGTTTTTGTTGGGTTAATTGTTGATCTGATTCAAGCCAAGTTCGAAAATTCATAACATTCTATATAGAGCTTTGAATCAGTAAAAAATCCAATCAAGAATCGCCATTCTTACTGGCACTCCATTTTTACTTTGCTGAAAGTATATGCAACGAGGATCTTCGTCAAACTTAGGATGAAGTTCTGATGTTCTTGGCATCGGGTGCATAATCAATGAATCTTCTGATAAGAGATTCATGTGTTTTTCTGACAACTGAAATTTGGGTGGAATTTTACCATCACGTTCAGTTTGAGTCCTTGTCAGGTAAAGGATGTCAATTTTTGGCAAAATATCAAACAAGTCATCTTCAGATTGAAGTTTAATTGTTTCTGCATATCTTGAATATCGCTCCGGTAAATCATTTCCATAAAGAAAAAATCTATTATTAAAATTCCTTCTCGAAACTTCTATCAAAGAATGAACAGTTCTTCCTTTCTCCAAATCACCAACAATAGCAATATCCAAATTGGAAATTCTTCCAAATTCTTTTTCGATAGTATAAACATCTATCAAAGCTTGTGTAGGATGTTCAGCATCACCATCCCCTCCGTTAATAACACGGCAACCCCATTGATGCGTGCTTCCCCATGATTCAACATGCGAAGGTGTTCTTGTAACTAAAACATCAACATATTGAGACATTGTTTTAATTGTATCAAGAAAACTTTCGCCCTTTAAAGAAGAGTTGTGATCTGGAATTCGAACAACTTTCCCGCCCATTCTCATCATTGCAGTTTCAAAACTCACTTGAGTTCTGGTTGATGGTTCTAAAAACAAAGTTCCCATAATCCTATCTTCCATGAAGTTAATGGGGATATTGTGACCTTTTTCTCTAAGATTCAAAATGTTATCCATGTCAGAAACTTTAGACAAAATTGATCTAAGCTGCCCGGCAATCTCACTGGACCTAAGTAAGTTTCTCATTTTTTCAGCCTTCCATGGTAAATAAAGAAATGAATGATCTGAATTTCAAAACATGGTTTGAAGCAACTGACATTTTTGGTTTTGATCCCGAAATACGGGATGAAGCTATAAGTGACAATATGCTTGCACGTCCAATTTCACAGTTTAACATTGAGCTGATGATGGAGTTTCTCAACAACAAACGAGTTGGACTTCATACAGCTAATTGTCCTTTTGTGAATGAAATTCAATGGGGGACTGAACCGGGTTCAGCAATCAAACTGGAAGTTGATACAGGATACAGTTTTCATCTTAAGAAATTAGTCGTGGATCTCCAAGGTCAAAAAAGATGGATCACGAAAAAACTGTTTCAGTTAAATCGACACGGCTATGGTGGACATGAAGACTCTGTCGCAAGTGAAGTTCATGAGCACATTCAAAAAGCAATGGAGTCTCCTATGGAATCTCCTGTCGAAGAATATGGAGATGGAGAGCTGCAAAAATTAGTGGTTCATTTGGCTGGTAGAATTCGCAGGGTTGCCAAAGAAGTATTCTTGTACCAAGGCGTGAAAAAAGTAGATGAAAACAATTACCTGATTATGTTTGAGTGCCGTGGTGGTGGAGTTGAAGCTCCAGATCAAAGAAGGGTAGAGAAAAACTTAACTCAAGTCACTTACGACAAAGAAGGCGGCACAATACGAATTCAAAACTACAATGTTGAAAGCCCGGTAGGGGGGCCTCATGAATGGGCTATTTCGCCGCAAGACATTGATTTGTATTTTCTCCCAACACAGCCAAGAGATGAAATTGCAGAAGTTGTTGGTGTTCATTTCAAGTATTATTGATTCTGTTTGAAAAACGACCATACCATGCGTATGTCATATTTTCCATTCTTTCCTGAATCAGGTCTTGTGCCCAATCAAACCACGTGTCTGCGAGTAGAATGCCTGCTATGATAAATATAATGGTAAGTAACTTCATGGTAATTCTCCAGTAATTCAATTTCATTATCGAAACCAGAGACATTAAACTTTAGAAGCCTTCTATTGCCCATTCTATTTTTCCTTCTAAATCCATTTCATATGGATTATCCCTTAACTCGATAGCCAAAAAGATATCATCTGGATGATTCCAGTGTCCAGCAGGATGACCTGTGTCAATGCAATCTTCACAAGTAATGTATAATCTTCTTTCGCCTCGATATTCTCTTCGAAAACTATAGTTTCGACAAACAGGACATTCTATGTTCGGAATAGGGTTTTCTGAATGGTAATTGTTGATTCCCCAACGCCATAGATTGGGAGTAGTACAATAATCACGAAAAACAGGTGGCATCCATTCATTTATACGTTTTTGTTCGATTCTAAAATTCACCCATCCACCGTTTAATGTCATTTGATGATATTGAATTGAACTGTTTAAAGGAGAACACAATAAGTTCATTAACCCTTCAACAGTTTGGGCCATGCGTTCAGGTGTAGTTTGAAAAACTTCTTCTCCAACAGGATAAACAACCATCAGAACCCCTCAGTGGCCCAATCAACTATTTTCAAAGCTCGTGCCCATAATGGTTTTCTCGTAAAAAACACACATTCAGAGTCATCAAAGCATACAACTTTGAAATGCACCTCTGTTGGCAACCAATCATTATATTCAACACGCCTGACAACATTTTCGGCAGAATAGAAAAGCCATTCCAGCCCATCTTCTAAAAGACATCGCTTTCCTTCGTCTTCTCCTGCTCTAAGAAGAACTTCTCTATTTATAACCAAAGGAGTCAATTGAAAACCTGTTTTCCAGCTTTGTTTGTTGTTGAAGGTTATTCCAGAGATCCAAAAAACATCGAAATATTTGATATTCTTTGCCATCTTCATCAGTTGTTAAAAAGTAAACATATCTTCCATCGTCACTTAAACAATAAAGAACTGTTGTTGAGTTTGTAAGAAAGTGATCTAAAAGATCATATGATGTAATAACAATACTTCGTTGTCTTTTAACAACCGTCTTCAAATTCGCAGCCAAATTCGTATTCAAAAAAACGTACTGTGTCATCTGTGACATCTTTCTTGTACAAAGTAGGATCAAATTCACATTCTTTAGACAAGCGTTCTATGTATGGTTTCACAAAAGGTGAAAGCATGACATAAATCATTGAAATTTTACCCTGCATGATCCAGAGTTTGAAATAACCATTGTCTATGAATTCTGCAATTTTGCTTTCTGTGGGTTGTCCTTCACACCTTTCATAAACAAATTTTTTCGTCCTTAAAAGTTCACGATTAAGTTTAGTGTCAATCACTGGAGGAGGTTCTTTGTGATTGACTTGAGCCATCTTTTTATCGTAAAGTCTCTTCCAGATTTTCCAACGAATCCATGCTTTGTCACCACACAAAGTGTTGATTTCCATGTAACCTTTGTATGCCTTTAAAACAGTCAGGTTTGCTGTAATATACAGCGGCATTTCTTCTGCTGTGAGCAGACCTCTGGTTTCTCGTCGAAGTTTCCAGCAGTAGCGGAAAAGATGAGAGGTTCTTGGATCTCTTTTCTTTGGAAGCTTGTTCCTTCTTCGCCATTCTGCGGTCTTTAGGTTATTTGGAGTGTGTTTTTCGACTTCTTTCTCCCAAAGAAGGGCAATTTTGTACGTCTCCGCTTCAGGAGTCGTCATGTTCCATTGGAAGATTGGGTCGTATTGAGACAAAATTTACTCCTTTGGCGGCAATCATAGCAACGAAAAAGATAGGATGCAACAGAATTATCTATCGATATTAGTGTTGCAGAACTTAACTGATTTTACTATGATGTTCGTTGAATTACTGTGAAGTTACGTTACTCCGATGAGAAGGCTTTGATAGTCGCTGGACTTGGAGAGAAAACCATAGGGAGGCGGGTGGTTCTTACCGTGCAACAGCAGACTTTACAAGAGTCTAAGGCTTACTCCCTGTACCGAGGTAATCCTTATGAGACGCCCTCAGTAGCGTTGTCTAACTTAGAACTTTAAGTTGGGTTAGAGGGCACCTTTAGACGAACTCATAAGGTTAGCAGGGCAAACAACTATCTTCGAAAACTCGCCATTGTTGTGAGCAAGGTGCGGTACGCCATGAAATTATCATGAGTGAACCGTTTGGGATCGAGGTACGCACTGTACCTTCTCTATTTGTCCCCGGAAACAAGGAACTTATATTAGTTCTTTATTTTCTTTTACTTTGTTCATTAACAACGCTACTTGGTATGCGCAGAGAAAACTTAAGTAGCTGAATTGACTTTGAAAAACTCCTCTTCCAAGATCTTTTCGATCTTGTTATCTTGTTGCTTCAATCGAAGGAGGGTTTTGGGATATTGGTGGAATTTTTTGATGAGCAAACTCTATGAAGCAGCATGGCACTTGGGAGACTTGCTGGAAAATTCCACCAGAGCTTATCTGCGGGTGGAACCTGAATTTTTGGATTATTCCATTCATAAACCCGGCAAGATCATCATTGAAGGCAAGGGCCGAGTTGAAATCGAATTGAATCGCAATAATGTTGCTCAGGTTGCTGGCATGTTGGAAGCGACGATTTTTGACAAAGAACAGCTTCCGGTTTTGTTGTGTTACAACATCAAACCACTTTTTAGTTATTTTCGTTTTTATCTCCAAAGAGAGATTATCCCGTCCACGGCTATCGTAGACCTCAATGTCATCGAAAGCTTCCTGAACCTTAATAAAAAACGGCCAGAAAATTTAGTAGAAGCGATAAATAGATCAGAGGTGGCATCCAAATACAAAAGTTGGATCAATGTGTACAAACAAGTTCATCTCCCCTTCATTTTACGGGTCATGCCGTCCATTGAAACGAACCCGTTGCTCGATACGGCAGACAAAACACCAAGATACCCATACTATGAAATTGAAGGGCAAGTCAGTGGTCGTTTGAATTGTCTCAAGAAATTCAACAAAGGTTATTTGCCACACAATCTAAGTCTTGAACAAAAACAAAAATTGAAACCCAGAGGAGATGCGAGAATATTTTTCTCAGCAGACTACCGTCACTGTGAGGTTACAGTTCTTCAATGGTTGTCTAAGGACGAAGTCCTGAAAGGAATCATAGAATCAGGTGAAGATTTACACTCTGAAATTTTTCGGATCATTTTAGGGGAAAAATGCGATACTCCTAAGAAAAGAAAAATATCCAAGAGAATGTTTCTTCCAGTCATGTATGGATTGGGAGGAAAAGGTTTGTCCAAGATGCTGGAAGTCTCAGAAGAAGTGGGATTCGAGATAGTAGACAGAATACATCGAAAATTTGTTACTGCATCAAGGTGGATGCAGGCCCAACAGGATAAAGCCAAAGAAAAAGGCATGACCATTGACTGTTTGGGAAGACCCCGTAAGTATGCGGAAAATGAATGGTACAAAGCACGCAACCATGCAGTCCAAGGTCCAGCCGCCTCAGTTTGTGCTGAGAAAGCAATTCAACTACATAATGATCTTATCCCTACTGGGGGTAGAATTTGTTATACAGTTCATGATGGATATGCTTTAACATGTCCTGTTCAAGAAGCAAAAACAATGCCTGAGATCATTTGTGGGGCTTTGGAGTCCGAGTCTAAATTATGTCCGGGCTTGAACATGGGAGTGGAAATATGTTATGGTAAGAGCCTTGACCAAATGAAGGTCTTGAAGGGAGGGTAATGAAATCGATACAAAAATCGTTTCCAGTAACAGAGGAAGAGTACGAACTGTTACATAAAAAGTTTGGTAAATATTGTTACTACATTGCTTGGCAACTGAAGAGAAATAATACCAAGAATAATTCTACGGATGACTTTGACGACATAACGCAGCAACTTCAAATTGCGTTGATCAGAGCAGCTTCATACTACAAGCGGCAGTGTTACATAGAAGCCAGCCTTGAAAGCTTAAAACCAAGAATCAAAGATGAGTTCAACAAAAAGATTCTTCAATCACTTGAGAAACTTTGGAACAATCGAACTCGTCATGGAGCAAACCGGCAGAAATTTGGTGAGTTTCAGGAAATGATTTTGGATGGTCTTCTTAAGAAGTACGTTCCTAAAAAGTTTCGACCTGATAAAGAAGCTCAGTTGGTAATGGACTCTAAGTTTGCGACCTATTGCAAGCAGATTGCTTGGAATGAGCAGCGGTCGATGGGCAAGAAAATTACCAGAGAGAAATCTTGGAGAACTGGTCTCGTTTCGTTATCAGAATTTGACTATTTAGGGTCTCATTAATTTAGCAACAATTGAACTGTTGAAAGACATTTAACCCGATCATTTTTGTGATCGGGTTTTTTGTTTGAAAAATTGAGTAGAGGTGTCATAGAATTTCTGTTATGCTTCTATGATGTAAGAATTGATGTTAGATTGAGGAGGTGTTATGACAGACCAAGCACACATTGAAGACTTAGTGGACCCTGATGCAGAGGGAGATGCTCGCTATTCTTGGGATGAAGATTTTCAAAGACATATTATTTCTATGCTGCTTTCAGATAAGCAGTTTTTGTTGCAGGGCATGAACCTTGTTAAGCCTTCGTATTTTACAAATAAAGCACATTCAAAAGTTTGTGAGATCCTCTTCTCATATTTCGAGAAGCATAAAGGTCAGCCAACTCGTATTATCCTCACTCAGGAATTGAAAGATGATTTCAAAGGCAATAAAGCGTTGCCATATTATCTTGGCGAATTAAATGCTGTTTATGATTATTACCAACCCGGTCTTGATGCCAGAGATTACCTAACTGACAAGATCGCTTACTTTGCAAAAATTCAAGCTCTAAAATCGGCTTTTAAAAAGTCGATGGATGAAATTAATGCTAATCCCGAACAGGCTGAAACTTGGGATAAGGTTTACGAGATGTTGCAGAAAGCAATGATCGTAGACAGGACATTTGAAATTGGTACAAGCTATTTAAAAGAAGCTCGTGATCGATATGATCGAATGGCAGAAGTAGAAGATACAGGCGATGTTTTTCCTATTGGTCTCCACAGTGTGGATTCCAGTCTCAAAGGAAACGGATTCCGAAGAGGGCAATCTATTGGAGTCATGGCTGACTCTGGTGTTGGTAAGTCGGTTATGCTGGCCTGTATTGGTGCTTATAATGCCTTACGTGGTCATAAAGTTCTTTATTTGTCATGTGAAAACTATGAGGATGAAATTGCTGAAAGACTGGACTCTATTCTCACAGGGGCTCCTATTCGGTCTCTTTGGGATCACCGAGAAGATGTATTTGAAAAGCTCGAAGGTAAAGTTTCAGTAGGGCAAAGAGATGATGGTGAGCCTGTTTATTTTAATCCTGAAGAAGATTTGATTATCATTAAGAAATTTGCACAGAAAACAGCAACTCCAAATACAATATTAGCTTATTTAACTCAGTTGAAATATAGGGGTTGGACGCCAGACGTAGTTATTTTAGACTATATTGGTGAAATGAAAGACTATCCTAACATGAAAACCTATGAAAGTCGTGAGCGTATGGCTGGCGAACTTCAAGGTCTTGCCGATGAGTGGAAGTTCTTTTTAGCAACAGCCGTTCAGCCAAACAGATCAGGCAAAGAAGCTCAAGAGAGTGGTCACCTGTCTCAGGCTCATATGGCAGATGCTTTTGGTCAAATGCGGCCATTGTATTGTTGTATTACATTGAACCAAAATGACAGAGAGTCGGCTGTATTTTGTGGTCGTGGATGGGTTGAAAAACAAAGAAACGGTCCCAAACATTATCAGTTCTATTTGGACTTTAACCCTAAGACTTTGAAAATCACTGAAATATCGAAAGAGACATATCGAGATCGAATGCAGGGTCAACAAAGCCAAGTAGTTAGTGAAGTTGAGACAGATACGATTAAGTCAATTGAGAGTAGTGTCGAAGATGCTGCTGTAGATAATGCAAAGAAAAATTTTCAACCACCTGATGAAGAGGAATAAGAGGAATAAGATGAGTAATATGATAAAAAGAAGATTAGTTACATTACGTGTTATGATTGATTCGCTCATTATGTTAACGGCTTTGTATTCATTTTCACAAAATGCAGTAATGAAGGATGGAGTATTGAAAGGTTGCTTCATGCTTCTGTTCATAATTGCCAGTCATAGCTGCACTGATCACTTCGGCAAATATTTACCACCCAAAGAAGATAAACAAGGGATAGGTAAGTTGGATAAAAACACATTGGGGATAAAAAATGATCGATAAAGAAACAATCAAAATCGCTGATCGAGAAGTAACGATTGATCCAACAATTCTGAAATTTGATGAGTCAACTCTCACGAATTATATTCAAACAGAAGGTGGGTATTATGACAATTACGGAGCGTATTTGGCATTGGCAGAGAAAGCGTTACATTTATGTGAGATGCAATACGACCAGATTTACACTGAGCGATTTGCTGAAGCAAAAGACAATGGCGGAAGCGACAAATTGGCTGAAGCAAAAGCTAAATCTGATCCCGAAGTAGTCAATGCTCGGGAATATGTCATTGAAGCAAAATACAAAGTAAAGAGACTTCAGCAGCACTTGAGAGCATGGGACAAAAACCATGATAACGCTCAAAGTCTTGGCCATATGATTCGAAAAGAGATGGATAAATTAAACGCTGATATTATGGGTCGTGCCAGCGGTCTTGATATTGAAAGGTTTAAAGAAGAACGTCGTTTGGAGCAAGGTGTTGCTCCAATTGAGGAACAAATCGAGGAATCTAAAGGTATTGAAGATGGTCTCGATATGGACGATCTTCGGTCTTTGGTGGGTTAAATGGACATTGGCGGAATTGACATTTGGTTCAATTATGCAGATCACAAGAAGTTCATAACAGCAGCTTATGAAGCATCACGTGAGATTTGGCCTAAATTGTTTCTTGAACACATGGATGCTTCAGAAGTTTTTATCTTCAAAGACAGGACTTCTTTTGAAGCTTGGGGCTCAGGGCCTTATGAGGATTTTCATAATACGATGATTCACGTTGTTTGCAATAAGGGTTGTACTGTTGTTGTGGATGACAAAGATCACCCAGATAATCAGCATGTTCTCACCGCTTTGGAAACTTTGTTGTGATGATTTTGGCAGTTTGCTTCACTACAATACAAAGTTATGAAGTTTAGTGAATTCATTCAGGAAAACATCTTTGATGACGATTTTGACATTAGTCAATGGCGTGAAAAAATAAAACGTCGAGGGAAAGAAGTTCAAAGAAAAAGAATCACACAACCTGATGTATTGGTCGTTTATCATGGTTTCAATGTAGACCCTGCGAGTATTGATTACACTTTTGACCCAAGTAAATCAGAGCAAGGATTATTGTGGTTCACACACAAATACGTTCGAGGTCATGATTATCGAGATTACGCAAAAGGGAAAGGTGGATATGTTCTCCAATACCCATTGCAAATTCAAAGGCACACTGATATTGTGACCTATGAAAATGGTTCGCAGGAAAATAAAATTCCAGAAGATCTTTTTAATCAAATTGATTCAACTTCTAATGGAAGATTCATGGGTGATTTTGACAATGTCATGGAATTGCCCCAAGGTTGGTTTTTCACGTACAAATATGAAAAATTCATTGGAACAAATCAGGTTTTAAAGGTTAAACCAGAACAAATCACTTCATAGTTTTTTGCAAGGAAGCAAAAATGATCGACCCGGTTAGGTTCACTAATTACAATTTGGATGATCAAGGTTTACAGGAATACATACTTTTCGCCATTTCGGCAGCAGGAAAAAACGCAACAACGGCAGCCAGAATCTTAGATGAATTTTTAAATCATGCCAAAGAGACAACAGGTGGAAAAGATCATTTTGATTGCGTGCTAAAAATTGCCAAAGATAAATCATTGCCATCTGTTTTAAAAAGCTTTGGGTTTGGTTGTTTTAATTTGAAGGGCCAAGGATTTCTTGAGATTGCCCAAAGTGGGTTGGATTTAAAAAGTTGTTCTGTTGTTGATCTTGAAAAGATCAAAGGCATTGGAATGAAAACCAGCAGGTTTTTTGTGATGCATACACGACGCAACGCAGGTGTAGCTTGTCTTGATGTTCATATTCTTCGTTGGATGAAGAAACGAGGCTTTAAGAACATTCCCCAGCAGACACCAACAGGTAAGCGTTATTTGGAAATCGAGAAGAAGTTTTTGGATGTAGCGAAACGTCTCAATAAAGAAGTTGCAACTTTAGATTTGGCAATTTGGAATGATGAACGAGGAAGTTTTGATTCTTAATCTTCGTCGTCAATGATGTGATAATCACTCCTAGGTCTTGTGTGACCTACATACCAAGCATTATCTTCCTGATCTAAGTCAGCCGGAAGTTTTGCTTTTGGATGAGGGTATAAACTTGGGGTGATTTCAAAGACTCTGTCAAACTCTAATCCTTTAGATTTGTGAGCAGTTGTTAGAATAACTGGATTAAGTTTTCTGAGTTTTTCTTTGTATTCCATTTTTTCTTTCTTGCTCTTGAATTTTTCTTTCATTCCACCAAGTCTTTGTCTTAGCCAATCTTTAAGTTCTTTGACTGTGATATCGTGTTTGTCTTTGTTTTCGATATCTCCGATCATATCGATGGCTGATGAAATAGCTTTGTGACCTTCGATCATGTCTTTAAGGTCGCCTTGTTTTTTGACTTGATTACCCCATTTATTTCTTTTCTCATCAACAAAATCATTCATGATGTCTTGGAAATCTGCAATGTTGATGTCTTCCCAAACACCTTTTTGCCAGTTCAATACACGATTTATCAAATTGATGACTTCGTTAGACAAATCCCATCCCATGATTTCAAATGGGATGCCTGCTTTCATAAGTTCCATTGCAGTTTTTGCTAATGGTTCGTTGGTACGTGCCAGAACAGCAGTTTGTTTTTGAAGTTCTCCTAAGTGTTCCATTTCATTTCCCAATAAATCCATCATGCCAGAAACATCCATTTCACGATTTGTATAGATTTCTGGGTCAAATGGATCATCTTCTAAACCAGCTTCGATGTCGTTTACAACAGTTCCTTGGTTTGCTCTGTTGATCAATCCCGGTTTTGATCTGAAGTTTTTGGTAAGTTGTTTAGAGACAGCATTAGGATTTTCTGAATTCGATTTAAGCATATCAGCAATGTCTTGAAACGAAGTTTCTGATGCTCCACGAAATCGATATAAAGATTGTCTTGGATCGCCTACGGCAACAATTTTAGCACCTGACTCCAAGAGCTTTTCGAGAATCTTTTTCTGAGCAATATTGAAATCCTGAACTTCATCAGCCAATACGAAATCGTATTTCTTTGGTTTTGTCCAATCAATTTCATCAGCGTGCATAGCAGCAAACCATAGGTCATCGTCAAAGTCACGCATGCCACGTAAGTTTTGGGGAATTGGTTGATCTAATCTGGTTGGCATTCCACCATTTCTGGACTTTTCATGTGTCTGGTGAAACTCCTGATCGATGCCATGTGGTATGGATTTTTGCATGATCCATGAAGCGACTTGAATCATTTCTTCAACAAAATCATGTCCTAGAAAATCATCTATTCCCATAACCTGAGACAGATTATCATTATGGAAATCTTTGTTAGGGTCTTTTTCTAATTGTTCTTTTGTTTGCTCTAAGGAGCTGTTGATTTCATATTCGCCAATAACTTTTCTTAAATCTTCTTCGTATGTGTTACTGGAGGGATTTAAGTTAAATGATTTTAAAAGACCTACTATTTTTTCAACTTCTTTGTTGAATTCTCTCCATATTTTCTTGACCCATTTCTTGGCATATTTTTCATCTTGAGAGCCTCCCATGTCATCAACATGAAGTATGTTGGCTCCTTTTGTTACAGCACGGTATTGTGGGCCATCCATGATCATTCCCAGTTTGTTTCCTTTTTTAAGGTTGGGAATGTAATCATAAATCCTTTCTGTAGGATTAATGTTATTTGCATCTAAGACTTTGCCAGCATAGCTGTGCGTGGTCATAATGTCAGACTTCATGAATTCCGGGAAAGATTCACGTGCTTCTTCTCCATTTTTTGTTCCAAAGACGAGGTAGATCCAATTTTGTCTTTTTCCTCCGAATTCCTGAGCTAAGTGTTTCAACATTGTTGTTTTGCCGGTTCCAGCTCTAGCCCCAATCATCATGTGAGAATCTTCGCCATTGTGGATTCTTTCAAACTGATCATGGATTTCTTGTTGCTGAGCGGTTAATTCAAAATTCTTGGACTCTTCTTTGGGGTGATAAAGGTCAATTCCTTCACTTGGTTTTTTGGCTCTTTGTAAAGAGCCATCAGCTTCTTCACGAGTAAAGATTCTTCCAACTTCTGATGTTGGAACTTCTCCAAAATTATGTATTTTTCCTTTGTAATATGATGCAAAGATCCAACTGTTATTGGTTGGATGTTTTTTCAACATCGCCAATTGATCTTTTCTCAGTTTTAATTCTTCATTGTCTACTTGAGATTTTGCCAATATCCAAGGTTGTTCTTGTTGTTGTGGCTGTTGTTGGCTAATCCCTTGTTGTGGTCGCTGTTGCTGTGGAATTTGAGGTTTATCTGGCTGTCCAACCATTGAGTCAGGAATGATGTCCTTGGTTTCAGGATGCCACCAGCCTGATTGTCCTGCATATGGTCCGAATTGAATATTGCCTAATCTTCTGTAGCCTTTTTGAGAAGGATCTTCTGATAACAAAAAGTACGAAGTGTCATTTTTCATCCATTCACGAAAAGACAATGTTTTTTGAACCATTTTTTTAGGTTCAACTGGTCCTGTGACTGGTTTACTCATTTTTACTTTTCTTCTTTTTTCGGCATGATCTTTGATGTCATTCAATACTTTTCCGGGTCTCCACTGAGACATACGTTGCCATCTTTCGAAGTTTACAGGATCAACTTCAAATCGGTAGTTTTTACCTTTTATGTTTACGCCGACAGTTCCATTGCCAAAACCATCATTTGACCAAAGAGTAAATACAATGTTATTATTAGCTTCAACCCACATGTTCTTATATATTAGCTGGGGGAGCAAAAGTGATTGATACTTAATTAGACTACCTAAATAGGTTGCAAAGGAGTTTGATTATGAAAAACCAATGGCTTTTAAGAAACAAACAAAGAGCATCCAAGTGGATGTTTTCAGTTAGTGAAAATGCCACGTGGAAATTAAAACCCAGAATTGTTGGGGTTCCCAATAAACCTAGTTGTCAATTTGTTCTTGGCGAACAAATGAGTGTTGTTTTCCCGGATGTTGTCAATGACATTGAACTCATTACATTTCTGGCTGATTGCCATTTATCTTTTAACAAAAAGACAAGATTCACTGGTTATTTGAAGCTTTTGGATGCTTCGGTTCAATCGCTGGAAACATGGATGTTCACAAAAATCACACCTGTGTCTATCAATTATGCTGATCCAACCGGAATTTATAATGGTGATATTGAGTTAACTTTTCATTTTGATACGAAAGAATATCGAGACTTTAGAGACAGTTCTTCATAGATAAGATTAGTCCGTCTGGTTGTAGCGATGGATAGTTACATCTGTCCGCATGTATGTTGTATCTTGACGCTATAACGAGGTTGTTGTTTATGCGGGTTTTGGATCATTCTTAGTGAGTGACAGAACATACGATGCCTCAAAGGCAACAAAAGCCATTAGGAGCCAAAATTGTGTTGATTTTGGTTCCTTTTTTATTGGCAAAAGACTATCATGTGGTATGATGGTAAATCATTGGATAAAAACCCGATCAAAAAGAGAGCAGCTAAAAGTTGGCGATTGGGTTTATTGGAAAAGAGAAATCTTTACAGACACTGAATGGACCACCATACTTCTTCAATATGGTGTTGAGCCAATGCGTGTTGTGCAATTCTATTATGACACTAATTTTAGACAAGTTAGATTAGAAGTCATTGATTGTAACGGAAATAGCATTATAGGCGTTCGTGCAGATCGTCTTAGGAAAGTAGATAAGGATTTTGAGGCAAGGCTATGATTGAGGAAATTGATCCTTTTGAACGATTTATTTACAAGATAGCAAATGAGCCTCTGAGGACATATCCATACCCACATTTGATAGTACCATATTCAATTGAAGGTCCAGAGTATTATCGCATGATGGGTGACCTGCCTGAAAAATTTGGTGTTCGTCGAGATGAAGTTTATGGAACATCAATAGCAGAAGAGTTGCCTGACAGGTGGCAACGTTGGTTGGATTTTTTGGAGTCTGATCGTGTGGCGAATTTGTTTTTGAAAAAGTTTGGTTTGTTGTTAGATAGCCATTCAACAAGATTTCGATTCCATAGGGATCGGCCCGGATATGAGGTTTCGCCTCATTTAGATGTTTCTACAAAAGCAATCAGTATTTTGATTTATCTTCCCAAGGGAGGTGAACCTGATAGGAAAAAATGGGGAACTTCTATTTGCACGCCTAAATGTAACAAAGAATTTGACAGAGGTCACCATAATTGGAGTGATTTCAATGTTGTTGAAAGGGTTCCTTTTGAACCGTCTATGTTGTTTGCTTTTGCTCCCGGTGAAGATACTTATCACGGAATTAAGGTTAAAGGTGGGATATTGGCACCTGATCGTATGGCTTTGAAAGGTTTTATTTTCAGGGAAACAAAGGATCAAAATCCTATTCTAATGTGAGAATTTGTTTGAAAGTACTATTTTATGAAGACAAGATGGTGTGTAAATGCGGCTAACATAGGGACATGGAATGTTCCTCAACACCATGAGGAGTGTTCGATTTTTCGGGCACTCCTTTATTTTTTGCCTTAAACTAATAACTATGATTAAGGTAATAGAATTTTTAGGGGGTAAAAGATGGGGTTTGAAGTCACATACCACTATCATGAACGTCAGCAAGACGGAAAATATAACATGGAGGAAACTAAGGAGTTAAAGAAGCGTATTGGCAAAGCTTTTGAAGAACTCCCGATGGAAAAATTAGCCGCAGTCATTATGGGTGAGTTGGCTCGTAGAGACATTTGGATTGTCGATGTAGAAGTCGAAGAATTCATCAAGAAAAAACTGAAGTTCAAAGAATCAAGTGATGGTAAAGGAATCATCATCAAAGGTAAGAAGTTTTCTTTTGGACAATCTGCTGAATTGATTGCTCAAGATGTTCAGGTAACCGATGCAGATTATGATCCCAGTATGGCACCGGCACCACAGCAATCACAACAGATTCAACAGCCGGGAACTGTACCAAAATCACAAAACAAGATTCCTTTGAAGTGGATGATTTTTGATCCACTTCCAGAACTTCAACATGAAGTACAGGCTAAACAGCTTGCATTTACAACTGGCAAGAAATACCCAGTATTTGATACACAGGATATGCCAATTGGTTCAAAGGACGGTACACCTGTTTATGGAGAAGTTCTTTCGACCAGAGACGACAAACATGCTACTGTAGTGGTTTCTGAGAAATACTTTGTACCAGTTCAAAAACTGGTTGGTGATGATGAAGTGGAAGGTGGTTTTGGAGCCCAGTCAGCTCAATCAGGAGGACCACGGTTGAGTTATTCTAATGAATTGAAAATTGATGCTCCTCAATCAGTTCAAGGTGGCGGGGATATGGGAGGGATGCCAAATATTAGATCAAGTGCATCTTTGCCAGAAGCTTATAAAGACATACCAATTGATACAGGAGACATACCAGCCGAATATGCTGCTATGCCTGATTTAGGAAGGAACGTTCAATGAACAGTGAACAACGAAAGCAACAGAAAAAGAAAAAGCGTGAGGAGAAAGTGAAAGCTGCTCTAAGACGCCGTCGTGAAAAGACACGTCAGGAAGTCAAAGAAGATCGTCAACAGGCATTAGCTGATCGTGAGTTCAGAAAAGAACAAAAACAAATTGAGAAGTTGGAAATGTTGGCAGATGAGATCTATGAAAAGTTACCAGCAGAAGTTCAGTCTCAAATTGAGCACAATGTAAAGATTCTCAAGGCTCTTGAAGAAGAGTATGAAAAAGAATTGAGTGAAAAAGAAAAACTTAATCAGGAACTTGAAGAGCAGGGGCATATTACTCCTGAAGACAAAATGAATGCTTTGAGAGAAATGCATTTGGGTGAAACAGAAGGCACCGCAGATGTGGAGCTTTTAAAGTCAAAAGCGGATGATCCTAAGAAAATTGGCATGGGCGGGAGTGCAGATTGCACGTTTTCGGTCAATGATTAGTGTTCTAATACAGAATCATAGAATTTTCTACTAAAGTCTATTGACCCTTCTTTCGAAAACAGATATAAGCTCACACATCACATCAATGTTGATGAGAGCGATGTTAAATTTGTTTTACGGAGGACTACTATGTCAGAATTTGGAACGTTAGACCTTGAAGGTGTACAGGAAGAAGAAAAGCGTCTTAAGACAAAGGGCCAAGGTTCATTCTTGGATCAATTTGTCCCGATGCCGGAAATTAAGCCCGGTGAAGTCGGAACAGTTGAAGTAAGAATTTTGCCTCCCGTCAAAGGTGGAAAGCTTTTCCAGTACAACCGAGTTCACTCAATCAATGGCCGAAAGGTGAATTGCCCACGACCACTGGTTAATGGTAAATGGGACAGAAACACACCTTGTCCTATCTGTGATTACTACAATTCTCTCTGGCGTCAGATTGACAAGCTGGAAGATGAAGGTGACACAGATGAAGCAGAACGCCTCAGAAAAGAGGCAAGATCAATCAAGCCTATTGAACGTTATTACTACAACGCCATTGTCAGAAAGATGACTGTTGATGGTGAACAGCAGCTTAACGTTGGACCAAGAATTCTGTCTGTTGGTAAGACAGTTCACCAGATGATCATCCGAGCGATTGTTTCAGATCGACCGGAAGAAAAGCTGGGCGACATTACCAATATCAAGAGTGGCTTTGATTTCATTATCAAGAAAGAGCTTCGTAGTGGGTATCCCAATTACGACCGCTCTGTGTTTGCCAGAGAAGCAAGCCCACTGGGCGATCAGGAACTTGTTGATCGAATCGTTGAAAACATGCACGATCTGACCAAGTTCAGAAATCTCAAGCCCATTGAAGAGTTGAAGAAGGAATTGGCTATTCATCGTGGGTTGATTCCTGATGATGCTGATACATTCAATGTCGATGAATTCGATGCTGAATATCAGGGTTCTGACAGCGTCACTAAGACTACTGTCAGCGTGCCGGAAACTGTTGTTGAAGCAACTTCTACCGAAACAACCGTTTCGGAAGCACCAGCCCCAACAACAGAAGATGTCGCCACAGAAGACATCTCAGTGGAAAGTGCAGAGTTTCTCGAAACTCTGACTGAAATGGAGAAAGAACTCGAAGCATAAGCTTTGAGTAAACCTCCTGTTGAAGGTCTGAAGAGGGCCGGGTTAGCCCGGTCCTCTTTTTTCATTGGTGATCATGAAATTTGAACAAATAAAATCAAAACCAAATTATACCAATCTTGTTAAAAGCGGATTAGCTGCATGTGATATTTGTGGTGATTTCACAAGATGGATTGATATAGAGCTAAATAAAGCCGTTTGCAGTGAAGCCTGTTGTGAAGCAGCATGGAGAGAATACCTTTCAGGAAATCAATTTCAAACCCTTCAACAAAGATTGAGATTTTACCAAACTGAAATCAACGCCGAGAATGATCTCATAGAAAAATACAGAGATCGTGTTTATCGACCTTCTATTGATATAAACATTGTTGTCCATAATGAATTGGACTATCTCAAGCAATGCATTGAATCCATTGAAATGCATACTGAAAATTACCAGCTATACATTTGGGACAATGGATCTAACGAAGAGACAGAAGATTATCTGAATTCATTATATGCTCGTGTGATACGCTCTGAAGAAAATGTTGGATTCATTACATCCAATAACATTTTGGCTGCTGAAGGTTCTGGTGACTACATTGTTTTGCTGAATTCAGATACTGAGGTTTCCCCGAATTGGGATGTTGCTCTTTGGTCAAGATTGCATGAATTTTCAAATGTATCTCAGGTCGGATATTTGGGTGGGTTGCTGGAAGAAAATGGAACAGGTGGTTATACGAATTTTGGAAGTGATATAGATTACGTTTTAGGTTGGGGCTTTTGTATACCTCGTGGCATTTATCAAACTTATGGTTTGTTTGATTCAGGGTATCAGTTTGCATATTTTGAAGATGCCGATCTTAGTCTAAGATTGAAAGACACAGGGTCAGAAATTTATGCTTTGTATACACCTTTGGTTCATCATTATGGCAATAAGACTGCAAGCAATGTTGAACTTGACTTAAAGAGTCATATTATGTTTAATCATGCACGGTTCAAGGAGATTTGGAAACATTACTTAGACGCACAGCGTGTATCAGCTCCTCGTGGTCCTAAGATTTGGGGATCACCCGGATTTTCCAAAAAACCAACTCAAGCTTAAAGACACAGGCATCGAATATAAGGCGTCATAATTATACAGGGAGAAAAAATATGGCCAAAAAGAAAACGGTTTCAGAGGAAGATTTGTTTGCGGAAATTGCGTCTAATACAAACGGCGAGGTTCTTGATCACATAAAGTCAGTAGACTATTATGTCGATACAGGGAATCTCGCCTTTAATTATGTTTGTTCAGGAAAGTTTATTACCGGAGGAGTTCCGGGCACGAAGCTTGTCGAGATTTACGGGCCATCATCTTCAGGGAAATCATTGGTTGCAAACAATGTTTTGCACGGCTGTCAGGCAATCAATGGGTGGGCAATTATCCTTGACTGTGAAAATGCAACCAACAAAGAGTTTATGCAGAGAGCTTCTCACGTGGACCCCAAGAAACTTCTGCGTTACGAGCCACGTACTTTGGAAGAAGCTTTTTTGAAGATTCACAATGTTTGTAGGTGGATTCGAGATTTTGAAGAGAAGAAGAAAATTGAAAAACGGCCAATTGTTATTGTCTACGACTCTTTGGCATCTTCTCCATGTGCACGTGAGTTGAGAGAAACTGATCTTCCCGAAGATTATAAACCTTCAGATTGGAAGAAGGTTGTAGGCCGTCAGGAGCAACCGGGTGAACGTGCTCGTGTAATCAGCAATGAACTTCGCAAGTTGAACGCTGTTGTTGGTGAATACGAAGCAACAGTATTGTTCATTAATCAGACTCGTGAAAAAATTGGCGTGATGTATGGAAGCCCTGAAACCCGACCGGGCGGTAAGGCTTTGGAGTTTTACGCAACCTGCATTCTTCGCACACAACAGAAGAAGAAGATCGAAAACAAGCGATTGGAAACTTATGCTGGTGTGAACATGCATTGCAAAAACACAAAGAATCGTACATTTAATCCATTTGTAGAAGCTGAAGACATAAAGGTTTACTTCAAGACAGGGATTGATCCTGTCAGCGGTTTACTGAAGTGCCTCATTCAGGATGAGCGAATTAACATGTATTCAGCAGGCCGATTTGAAGTTCTTCCTGATTATCTTCCTGAAGGCGTTAAAGAATACAAGTTTCAAGCCAAGAAGACCGACAACATTATGAAGGTTGATCCGATCTTGGATTGTCCGAAACTGGTGGACGCTGAAACCCGAGAGGAAGTGGAAGCGTATTTGGCTCAATTTTCATCGGCTATGGTAAATGCGAGCAGCGATGACTTTGAAGAAACCGCTGTCACTTATGATGCTGATGGAAATGTTGTTGATGTCGAAGAAGAAGTTTGATTTGACTTAAAACAGGGGAGATTGCTCCCCTGTTTTATTTTTTCAAACAATAAGAGCCTGCACCCTTTTTGACGATAGAGTGCCCATCTTTTGTAAGCTCTTTTCTAACAACTGCTAAATGATTGCAAAGACAAGCGTCAGTGACAGCAAGTGCTTCTTTGAATCTTTCTTTGAGTTCTTTAAGAGACACTGTTTTTCCGTTGAGAAATTGATTTTTAATGTATTTTTTGATCTTTGCTGCATCTTTAATGATGTTTGATCGAGTCCGCTTTGGGAGCACACGAGAAATCATTTCATATTCAGGATTCTGATTGAAACTTGAATCACAAAAAGCTGGTGCTAATTTTTTCAACGGCAATATTTTTTGCTTTTCTTCAAGCAATCTTACCAAAAGAACTTCTGCTTTAAATGTTTCTGAAAATTCTTCCAACATAGGAAGATTATCCTCTTCTGTCAGAAACTTTCTTTTATCTTTGGTTTTTACTAATAAGCAGGTTTTCATAATATGTTCCTTGGCTAAAATGAGGTTGACAAGTTCTTGTATTTTAACACACAGACAATTCTGTGTACAGGTCTGTATGATATTCAATATTGTTACTCATACATACAGTACTCTTAAACACCACAAGGAGGATTAAATGAGGAACATTTTGATAGCAATTGCATGTGTGGCTGCTTTTGGATTTACGGCATCATCAGCATCTGCCGATGTGCTTTCTATTGATGTTGGGCCACGTCATCGTCACCACCATCATCACTATTACCGTCACCATGATTATCGACGTGATTATCACCATCATCATTATCACAGGTATAATCGACCTTGGTATCGTCGATCTTGGAGACCGGATTGCGATAGACGTGATCGATACCGAAATCGCCATCATCACCATTACTACCATAATCGCAGACCCGGTTTACGTTTCCATTTTAGCTTCTAAGAAAATGGATATTTGGTAGAATAGAATTCATAGAAGCCCGTGGATGAAAGTCTGTGGGCTTTTGTTTTTAAATCACTAAATAAGTGTGATGAAAATGAACAACAATGTTTTAAGACAACATGTCAGAGAAATGAAAAGTATGGCAAGTATTTTAATGCCACATACATTTCCTTTAGTTGATTTTGAGGAAGAGCACGATACTCTCTTTTTGAAACAGCGTACAATTACTGTAGATGGTTATGAATTAGAAGTAATTCTTAGCAAAGCTGACTACAAAAAACATCATATGATTACGCTGAATATTAAGTCTGCTCAATCTCCATTTCTTCCATTTAATCTTGTCTGTAAAGTAGCCCAAGCGTTTCTTGGAAAACGCCATCTGGCATATGCGGAATTTTTGAAAGACAACAAAAAAATCTATTGTTGGACGTTAAAAACCACTTCTCAAGGAAGGGTTGTTCCAACAAGTAAAGACTTAGAAACAAGCAGTTACGAGGGTTTTGAATACAATGTCTTAAATCAAAAAAGTGTTGGGTAATGTCTTGCTTATTCATTGTAAATACGTTTGGTTATCTTTCACAAAAGGGGAAGCGAACAATGAACGACGTAAAGCTCAGAAAGCTTCAATATTTGCTTATCAACCATCTGCTGGACCACGGTACAGTAGAGCTTCTATTGCCAGACGGAATGACCGTTGAAATTGGCATTGTGCAAGAAACAGATGGAGGAAATGTAAAATCTGACGATTATTGCTATGTGGTGGCATCAAAAGACTGCAAAGCCGCTCTTATCGACTCTTATAATTTGGGGTTGAAATTTGAGAAAGAAGATGACACTATTCTCTACGAAGATGAAATCTTAGATGATGACGGAAGAGTCATCAGTCGATTTGATGTAGTCTAAGATTTAGGCAGAAAAAACGTTCCAAAGCTCTCCTCAAGGGAAAGTTCACCATTTAATGTCATAGAAAAAGTGTGTGTTCCTATGACCACACCTTCTTCTTTTGGCACTGTGAATTCTGCCCAAACAGAGAATTTGTTGCCTTCGGGACGAAATCTGGTAATCATTATCTTGGTGTTTCTTGGAGCGATTTCCTCTTGTGTGATACAGGGGAATTCGTTAGAACGTGCGTGTTCAAGGACAATTCTCATTAATTGGGTTGTATCTAATACACTGGCCCAATTGGCTAAGAGAAGTTCTTCAAATTTTTCGTTAATCAGTATTCTTTTCATAGGATGCACTAATGAGTAAGACTGTTATAAAAGAGTTTCTTAATCGAAGCTCTGATGATGAAATTCGATTTTTGGGCATGAGATTGGTAGAACGTCTGCAAGACGACCTTGCCGAGGTATTCAACTACGTCAGCAAAGGCAATAGTCGAAATATAGGTTTGGACGATCTTTTTAAGTCCACCACAACAGCAAACGAACTGTATCAATACTGTGATGATCTTCAGCAGGAGATTGAAAAAGAGGCGAGCAAAAGAAATGTCTCTTTGAGTCGTGGCAAGCCTTCCTGATCCTACTATTACATGTTGTGGGCAATAACGCCCGGAACAGAGAGGATCACATGAATGCACAGGAAGTGTGCGATAAGTACACAAACGGACTTTTCGGCCAAAAATATTTGGGCGGAATCACAGAATTTGTTACTGAGTTCGAAAATAAGGTCATAGAACCTATTCAAGCACCGAACTACAAGGACAAAAATGCGGAAACCTACAAAGATAAAGTAGAGAATTTCCGCAACTTTGTTCTGGATGCTGTTAATCTTTCTTGGATTCGCAATAATGGCCCTTTGGAATGGGATTCTGTTCCTGAAGTCAAAGAGGCTATCGAAAAATACTTAGAAAAATAACAGATAAGGTGCTTCTGTTGTTAGGAGAGTTTAATGCCAGAAGTCATTAAAGTAAGTGACACTGAAGACCTTGTGCCTACAAAAAAGTACAAGTATGCCACTTGGCCTTTTGAAAATTTCAATCCAGTTCAAAGTACTGTTTTTCAGCACTTCAAAGGAAATAGCAATATTGCTATTGCGGCTGCCACTTCAGCCGGGAAAACCGTTTGTTCTGAAATTTACATGGCTTATGAAGTTCGGAAGCGAAAAGGTAAGGCAATCTATGTTGGCCCTCTTAAAGCATTAGCAAAAGAGAAAGAAGAAGATTGGAAAAGTGATGAACATCATTTCAACGATCTGAATGTTTCTATTTGCACAGGTGATTACAAGTTAACACAAAAGCGAGTCCAAGAATTGGACGACGCTGATGTGATTGTGATGACGCCTGAAATGCTGGCAAGCCGTTGTCGAAACCATGAATCTGAGAAAAGTCATTTTCTTCAGAATGTGGGAACAATTGTCTTTGATGAAAGCCATCTGTTAACTGTTCCCAATCGTGGAGATCACATTGAAGTCGCTTTGATGCAGATGGTTGACATTAACCCAAATGTCAGAATTGTTTTGCTTTCAGCGACGATGCCCAATGTAGATGAAATTTGCGGTTGGCTATGTGAGTTGACAGGACGAGATACATATTATCTTGAGTCTGATTACAGGCCATGTCCTTTGAATATCCATTACCAAATTTACTATGATGCTGAAAATTCCTATGATAAAGTTGAAGCTCAAAAAGTAGGAACCGCATTGGGGATCATTGAATATTATCCTGATGATAAGTTCTTGGTTTTTGTACACACCAAACGAACCGGCAAAATGATGCTGGAACATTTGAAGCGGCATAAAATTGAAGCTGAGTTTCATAATGCTAATCTGGGTTTGGCAGATCGCATGAAACTCGAAAACAAGTTCAAGAATGACCCAAATTTCAAAGTGATTGTTTCCACATCAACTTTGGCATGGGGTCTTAACTTACCAGCAAGACGTGTAATTGTCACAGGCGTCCACAGAGGACTTACAGAGGTTGAAAACTACGATATTCGACAAATGGTAGGACGAGCAGGAAGACCTGCTTACGACCCTCGTGGGGATGCTTATGTTTTGATTCCTGAGAGGACAGCAAAAGAAACTTTACAGAAGCTGAAAAGAGAGCCAAAGATTGAATCACAACTTCTGAGTTTTGTGGGCACTGTAGATAAACCTCATTACAAAGTTTTGGCTTTCCATTTGGTCGCTGAAATTTATCAAGGAAACATTACCACAAAGAAAGGTCTTCAGGAATGGTTCAGTAATAGTTTGGCTCACTATCAGGACCATGATTTTGATGATGGTTTAATTGATACAGTGATGGATCAATTGACAAAATGCTACGCTGTTAAAGTTGAGAATGGGGAATATTCTGCTACAAACATTGGCAAAGTAGCTTCCATTTTTTACTTCAGTCCTTTTGATGTATCTGATCTTAGAAGGAATTTCAAACGACTGTTTGAAGAGGGAACAGAAGGAGATGACCACTCTGTTGCAATGGCTCTTGCTAACATCGACACATGGCGATGGGGAATTACCAGTCGTGATGAAAGAAATCAAATGGGTGTATTTGCAGCTATGATTAAACGAAGGTTTGGAGAATATGCATTCACTGACTCTGTGATTAAAACAGGGTATGCATACCATAATATGTTGCATGGAAAATACAACGTGCCTGCATTTGCGGGTCTTCAGGGGACACTGCGTGTTGATTGTGACAGAACGATTCAGGTTTTGAAGGCTTTGGATAGTTTTAGTGGTCGTTGGGGCAAACAGGATTATCTTAAGTTGTTGCAGAAACGATTGAATTATGGTGTTTCGAATAACTTGCTGGATTTGTGTTCAATTCCAAATATTGGAAAGGCACGAGCTGAACGTTTGTATCGAGCTGGCATTAAAAACAAGAGTGATTTTGTGACAGCCGATATTGGCAAATTGGCAACTACAATGAAAGTGAGTGTGGCAAAAGCCAAACAATATCTCAAAGAAGCTCAGGGGGATGGTTGACATTTGAAGTCAGGCATGTAGACACAGGTCATGGTATAGCTCGATTTAATACGGCTCAGGAAGCAATAAACTTTATGGGTCGTTATGACAGAGATGGACAGGTGCCGCTTGAGATTTTCAATGTATATGAAAATCGACCATTAGTGTTTATGGTTGGAGAGCACAAAAACCCCAAGAGAATAAATTGGAAAGAGGGTTTTTAATTTTCGATATTTAACTCATCAGGCATTTCAATTTTGACAATGCCATCACCGCTGGTCTTAGCTCCTGTTTCGTCTTCTACCCACATTTTAATCTCTTTGATTTCATTGAAGCTTTCCATTGCTTTGGTGGTTGGATCAAAATACTCCTGTTCAAAAAAACAATCATCTTCAGGATCAACTGGAAGATTTAACTTCTGTCCTTCATGGATGATGATCACTGAACAGTGATTTTGTGATGGGTCATAAAGCTTGCAATTACCGCAAATTCTCTTAATGTTTTTCATATTGCCTCTCTGTTACTAATCTACTATATTGTATGATAAATCTAAGAAAAATGGGAGACTAAGATGGGCGTCAGGCTTTTTGGGTCTTCATGTTCTTGTGACCCCGGATCAAATACAGTTCCACAGAAGCAATCTTTGCCTAATCCCAATCCGAAAAATTGGGAATTTTTAGATCATTGCCAGAAAGGTAATTATCTTGCTCTCAGACTGAGATACCCAGACTGTACAAATTTTGAAGGTGAAAAGATTTTGGTCTTTGAGGCAAAGTTGAAAGAGGTGATTTCTTTTAAGGAAATTGATCCTCATTTTTGTGAAAAAGGCCATTTGTCACCGGTAGCTAGATTTCAACCAACAGAAGAAGGCTGGCGTGATGCATGTTCTTATTGCAATAGAAAAAACAAAAACAAACCGTTATTTGGAGTAAAGAAATGATTGAACTCAATGAAAGTGCTGATTTTCAGGAGGCTGTTTTGGAATCCCCCGGATTGGTACTGGTGGACTTTTTCACTACATGGTGTGGTCCGTGTCGTATGCTGGCTCCAGTTTTGGAACAGCTCAATAATGTCAAGATCGTTAAGGTTGATGGTGATCAGCATCAGAATATAGTTGTTGATCAAGGAGTAGCAGCTTATCCAACTATGATTTTCTATAGAGATGGTCAGGTGGTTGGGAGAGAGGTAGGAGTTCAATCTCTTGATTATCTTCAAGATAAAGTGGATGAGTTGAACGGAGGCTGAAATGCCCATTTATGAATATCGTTGTGAAGCTTGTGATAAGGTCTTTAAAATATGTACCATCCATATGCTGACGGAAAATATAGTGTTGCTCCCGGTTTGAGCCCTTTGGGAAAAGATTTTGGTCATGGAGAAATGGACCAAAAGTATTTTCAAATTGATGAAACATATCCGTTTTACAGAGAGATGAAGTTTGGCAGAGTCGGTGGCCCTGTTTGTTTTGCCACATATGATCTTGATTGGCAAACTAGCGATCATATACGGGATTGGATTCACAATAAAGTTCATGAAGAATACCCAGATTTCAAGGAGCTTCCTGAGACTTTAGATGGCACATGTATGAACCTTCCTGAAGATGTCGCTATTTTGAAGTATGATGACGATCACGATTGGCTTGCTTATGGTTGCATATTTTTTCCTAGTGGCTGGTGTGTAGGTGAAAAAATTGGAAAGAGTTACCGAGAGGTTCATGAAGGAATTCCCGGAATGAAACTGGATCGAGCAGAGGGCTTTGTTAAAAATATTATGTCCAAAGGTCCATTTGTGCGTTTTGTTTGGTCACCTATGTTTGAAAACACATTGAACTCCCATCCGTCTATTGAGAAAAAGCCATTTGATCCTGATAACCCTCAATTGTTCATGAAGGTGGAAAGACAGGTTACTCAGCCTTTTCCAGAGAAAAAGGCGATGTTGTTTCTGATCCGTTCGTATGTGCTTATGCCTGAAGAGATTCAGATAAAACCTCTTATTTCCGCTCTTGAATCTATGACAAAAGAGCAGCGACGATACAAAGGAATTGACGAATGTTATGATCCTTTGTTAGAATATCTTTCCTCATTGGAGGAAAAGGATGGGTCATCTTAGAAATATAAACATGAGTTACACCAATCACATGTTTCGTGCATTGGGTCATGTTTATCATTTAACCATAGCAGTTGTTGCTTTGATGATTCATGCAATCATTCCCTCTGTTTTTGAAAATGTAGCATCTAACAAAGTAAGTCAAATTCATTGGTCTATGCGATATGCCAGACCCGGATCACATCGGATTTTGATAAGACGAAACGCTCAAGTAAATCAGCCAAATTGGGCTGTTTATGTGATAGGCGTGAAAGAGGTTATGGTGGATCATGTTTCTATTGATGTTCCATGTGAAACATGTTTTCTTCCAAGTCAAAGTGGCGAATTACAATATCATATATTGTGTATGGGCGATGTAATGTTTGAAGGTAATGAAATAGCGGTGATAACATGAGTGATAAAGTTTATAATTGGTTAGTGGGTTTGCTTATTGTTATTCAATTGATTTTCGGAATATGGGCATTTTTTGGATAACCTCTTCGTAATTTTCTACCACTTCCTTTATTGGCCTTGTTTCTATTTTCTTTGTTGCGGGCGAAAGTTTCAACTTTCTGACTTTCAGAAATTCCTGTATCAGATACATTTGTTCATCGAAACTTTCACAAAGATCTTCGTAGTGAATTGTTATTTTAGGGTTTTTCAGATGTGCACTTATTGCGTTAAAGTAATCTAGTTCTTCAAACCATTTGACCATTTTCTTAGTGTTGATTTTAATGGCTTGTGTAGGTGTGTAGTTTTGGTTGTTTCTTAAGTGAAAAACATACGTCTTTTTTGATAACTGGTAAGACACATATTGTTTGAATTGATCTCTTCTAAGAAGTCGAATGATCTTTACGTTGGTTGATTCAATTGCATTCCAGAATCCATCGTGTTGTGGCGTTTGATGGTGATGAATCACAAATCCGCCTTTTTTTATACCCCATTTGATCATTTCTAATGTATTGGGGAATTTTTTGTGAAGATTCAAGTGGTCTTCGTTGAAGGGTTCTCCAATGTTCCATAGGTTAGGGTGGGTCTGAAGTGTTCTTCTAAGAAGATTTGTGCCACATCTATAGTGCGAAAGAATAACTACGGGTTTGATAAAGGGCATTTTTAGCATGTTTTATTTATGATGAATATTACCATTGCAGACTCTTTGGTTTTTATTTAGAATCTAATAAACAGCTAAGGAGAGCTTTTATGTTAGTGATTGGAGTGGGAGGCCAAGCCCAGCATGGTAAAGACAGTCTTGCGGACTATCTCTATGAAAAAATCAACCTTTACAAAGGGGTTTCTTGGCAAAGAGTAGCTTTTGCTTACGGCGTAAAGAATATTTTCAGTGATGCTTTTGGTGTAAGTCGTGAGTTTATTGAAGAGTGGAAAGCAAATCCAGAAACTCCACCCGGATTTGACATGAATGTTCGCAAAGGTCTCCAGTTTATTGGAGATGGATTCAGGACTATTCGGTCAAGCGTCTGGGTTGACCAGCCTTTTAAAACTTCTGATCCTAAAATCATTAGTGATGTTCGTTATCCAAATGAATGGCAAAGAGTGTATGAAGAAGGTGGTCTCAATATTCTTGTAGGGAGAAAACAGAAGTTAAACAATGATCCTAATGGATCAGAGGCTTTGATTAGACCATATGTTGAATGGGCTTTGAGTTTTGATGACGATGAAGAAGTGAATCTGCAACTTCAATCTTCAAGAGAACTGAATCAAAAAATCAAAGGTGCACCTGATGATATGAATCTTTTTCATTTATTCGTCAGCAACAACAAGGGTTTGGAAGAATTTTACTCTAAGATCGATAGAGTGGTTATTCCATTTGTAAACAATTTTAAATTCGGAGAGTAATAGATGCCTTACATCAAACAATCAGATCGTGAAAAGTACACCAAACAAATTACAGAAGCTGTTGAACAAATCATTCTTGGTCCTGAGCCTGACCATATCAAAGGAGAATTGTTTGGTTATTGGGCTAATCGTCTTGTAAAGAAATATGTTCAAGACCCAAGAGCAGAAGATCAGACTTTCAATTCCAGTGGGTTCAACAAAGATAAGGTCACCAAGGTAAGCGCAAATGCTGATCGATTGGCTGTTTTAATTGGTGCGAGTTCACCAACAGAAACAGCAGGTGATTTGAATTTTTGTTTGAGTGCAGTTTACTGGGGGATTCTTGGTGACGATCCAAGAGTAAAGGATGCTCGTTATGGAATGCGAGCTTACCTTAAAGGGATTCTTCATAAAATCATGGAGAGTGTAACAAGTCGATCAACAGGGAGTCAAAGTGATGCAGCCATGTCTTTTCGTAGACATCTTGTTGCGAAAGGGGTTCTGTCTGATGTAATGGATGAAGCTTATGCTAGAAAAACCAGAATTTACGAAGACGGAAAAATCAGAGAGAATGGCGATCTTTGGAATTCTTGGAACGAAGGCTCACCTTAGTGGTTGTCTTTTCCTAAAATATCCATAGTGTTAATTGCTTTTACACCGTGATCTTTTACTGATTGAAGTTGTTCTTCATTGTCATCAACGTGCAGTTCGGCCCCTATTTTTTCTAAATAGGGGCCTTTTAGTTCCATGTTTGTACAAATGATATCTTCAACAGGGAGTTCCCAAGATTCCACAAAGTGTTCTACTTCACTTTTTTGATAATTGTCTCTGGCTGTTACTATAACAATCTTGTAGCCTTGATTGGAATAATCAATAAGAGCTTCAATGCATTCCCATATTGGCTCCATTTCAACGGCTAATGTTTCATCGAAGTCAAAAGAAGCAATTTTGCTTTTTTCGGTGCTGTCTATAAAGTTTTTGAAATCAATCATTTGGAGGCCCTTTGAGAAGCGAAAATCACATTAAACCACAAGATATGAAATTCGTTCCTAAATCATGGGGTTGGGAATTATGGATCGTGAATAATGAAATGTATTGTGGTAAAATCCTGTTTATCAAACAGGGAAAATATTGTAGTTACCATTATCACGAAATTAAAGACGAAGTGTTGTATATCCAACAAGGAAAAATAAATTTCACCTATGAAGAAGATGGAGTTGATTTTGAACATGGTGAATTAGGTGTTGGTGAAGCTTTTCATGTTATTCCCGGTGTAAAACATCAAATGGAAGCATTAGAAGACACGTACATTATAGAATTTTCTACTCAACATTTCGACGAAGACAGCAAACGTGTTACACGAGATTTACAAGTTAAAGACAAAGGTGTATTTTAAGGAGCATTTGTGAAAAACTTTCATCTTGATTTAGTTAGAGTTACTGAAGCTGCCGCTATTGCAGCAGCAGAATGGGTTGGACGAGGAGAAAAAGAGAAAGCTGACGAAGCTGCTACCAAAGCGATGCAGGACCGTCTGAATAGAATTGATTTCAGGTCTGTGATTGCTATTGGTGAAGGCAAGAAAGACAAATCTTTTGGGTTGTATGAAGGTGAAGTTTACGGATTGAATGTTGTTGAAGAGGAAAAGACTTACAGTATCGCTGTAGATCCAATTGAAGGAACAACGCCAACAGCAAAAGGTGGATATGAGGCAATGTCTGTTTTAGCTTTAGCTGGAAAAGATTGTTTTTACAAAACCGAAGTTCATTATATGAAGAAGATTGCTGTTGGGCCAAAAGTTGCAAGTAAAGTCAATGTAACTTTGAAGAATCCTATTGCAGCAAATGTGGAATTGGTAGCAAATGCTTTGGACAAATCAATTAAGCATGTCGATGTTTGTGTGCTTGACAGACCACGGCATGGTCTCTTGGTTTCTGAGCTAAGGAAACTTGGTTGTCGAATTAAATTCATTTCTGATTGTGATGTATCTGCCTGCATTGCTGCTTGTGAGCCAGACTCCGGGATCGATATGTATGTTGGAATTGGTGGATCACCTGAAGCTGTGATTACAGCAGCAGCTATGAAATGTATGGGTGGTTATCTTGAGTGTCAGCTTTGGGATAAAGCAGGTGAAGCTGGTTATCATCCTACACCAGATGAAAAAGAACATCTCCTTTCCATTGATGATTTGGCTAAAGGAGATGTTATGTTTGTTGCAACAGGTATCACTGATGGAAAATTACTCAAAGGTGTTAGGTTTAAGTCCAGAGGTCCGGTAACTCAGTCAATTGCAATGCGTTCACCGAGTCAAACGGTTCGACGTATTGAAACTCGTCACGGAAATTGAATCAATAACCATCTTTGCTTTGAAAGCTAGGTGCAGGGAGTTGATGAAACATCATTTCTTGTTCTTGGCTTATGCTGCCACCGCCGTTCATTCCCTTGTTTTTACCTTTGCCCTCACGTCCACCCTTGCTTTTGCCTTGGCCCTTGCCTTGCCCTTTTCCTTTTCCTTGTGGTCCTTGAATTCCTTCTTTTTTAATTTCTCCAAAGAAGGGTCTTCCTGAAGCAATTTGTTTTTTGATAGCCGCAGCTTGTTGATGAGTTTTTCGAGAATAAGGTATTTTGTGAATTCGAGGTTCGTCGCTTGACTCTTTAGTGTGAAGTCTGACAATAATTGATTTTTTTGTTTTTTGGGGCTCCATATATTTTACCCAAATGTAAATTGCTCCCGGTTCATATGTTTTCTTATTTGGCTCTTTGACATCTACCCATAGAATTTGAACCTTTTTACCAACAACAGATTCAGCACTGGGCCATCCAAGTAAACTGTTTAAAGAACTCCAAGCACAGATTGCAAAGTAAATTGTCAAACCGGTTATAAAAGCCTTTATGGCCCAGTTGCCTTTGGTGCCTATGAGAAACCATAGTAAAATTATAGACAATGATAGAGTTGCAATCGGAATGCCAAGTGTGTTAATGTCGGTAAATATTTTTACAGCTAAAATTTCATTCATAGTTTTCACCTTCTGGGATGGCGAATTCTGAGGATTCACCATATGTTGGAGAAATATGATTTACAGCCAAAGGTTTTTCTATTTCGTTAACATAGGTTACATCACCTTCTTCATTGATCTTGAATCTAAAAGCTGTAATTTCTTCACCTGTACTAATAAACTCAGAATGAGTCAGGGCAATAGTTTCGACTTGCGGGTTTAGTTTTTGCAAGTGAATTTTAACCTTTGTAGGATTGCCATCTGTTTTTCTGTACATGTGAGTGTTGACAACGTATTCCCCCGGAATAATACCTCTGATTGTGACAATTTCTTGGTTTTCCTGTATTTCGATTATGTTACCAAACACATCTTTTACACGATCATTTCTTTTCCCAAGGTCATCTCTGTCAAGATGCATCAATCCTTCTTCTCGTCGCCTGAAGAAGACAAGGTTTCCCATAGGATCTTCTGCATATGTGTCAACATCATCACCGCTTTCTTTTGGCCATGATACTGTGATCATAAATTCTGCTTTGGCGTCAATCTTTTTGGATTTTTCAATCTTGATTCTCATTGCCACAAACGCCAATATAAACATGCCTATGAAAGCTAAAAGCATATTCATGGTGATGTCAACTTGAGATGTTGTTGAACCGTATTCTCTTCGTCCACCTTTACACTTCATTTTCCAGCTCCCTGATAGCTTGGCCAAGGTTATAATACTGATACGACAAAAGATGACTACAAATTAAACCAACTAAGGTTGTGTAAAGAGCGGTAGCCATTCCGGCACCAAGGCTGACAATCAGAGCTTGAAGCGATTTAAGTTGACTTGGATCAATGTTGGCAAATCCTGCCAACATAATGATAAATCCAATAAGGGTTCCAACATATCCGATTTGTTCAAACTTAGAACATGCAAACCAACCATGTTCTTCTTGTTTGATTGCTTTTTCTAATCGTTTGCCCTCTTGGGCAAAATATGGTTTGGAGTTTAAGGCTTTACTGACTGTGAAGGTTATTTTTCCACACCAGATAGACATGAAAGCAAACCCTGCCATGATTACAAAGCTAAGTTTGCTGGAGTCTTTTTTGTAAATTTCTTCGAAGATGCCGAGCTGATAGGCAATGTAAATTCCAGCACATGTAGCAGCGAAGTAAAGCCACCACTTAAGAAACAATGCGTGTTTGACCATATAAATCTTCCTTTCGCTAATAATATGTTAGTGAAAGAAAGATTATTTTTTACGCTGACGTTGCCTTTTGATCTTAGCTTGAAGTTTTCCTTTGCCAACTTCTGTGATCACTTTGAAGTCCCATCCTACGTTTTCTGTGTAGTTTTTCGCAGCAGCCCATTTTGCGTTATTTACTTCATAGTGAGTTTGACTAGCAGGTTTGATTTCCCATATTTCAATGCTATTGTCAATGTAATGAATTTTTATATCTGGAATGTAATTGTGCCATCCACCTTTAAAATGATATGGAATCTTAAAAGGTTCAGCATAATATGCAGCGACATCAGCATCTTCTTCTAACAAGCTGTAAATGTCTCTTTCGTAACCAGATCGGTAGTAAAACAAAGCTCCATTCATTTTTTTTGACTCAAAGTAACCTTTTTGAAAAGTAGGTTTTTTGGTCTTTTTCTTTTTGCCACCGGGTGCGAAATCTTTCCAAACAGCAACTGTTTGTTGAGTGTTTTTGGGCATCGCTCGTTTGGGGTGCTTAATCCGATAATGCGATTTGAGATCTCTCACAGGGGCTTTGCAGGAAGGGCAAGAAATGTATTCTCGACCCTCCTCGTGCTCTGTGATGATATGGTTTTTGTAATCTTGGAATTCAGTATACTGCTTTCCACATACAAAACATTGCCATTTTCTTTTTTGCTGTTTTCCAGCATCTTCAAATAATCTTGACATATTAGCTTGAACAATCGTCCAGACCCTTGAGGGCATCGAGAGTTTCTTTGAGTTTGGCATCCAGCTCCAAAGTCACAATCTCTACCAATTCGTACAGGTCTTTTACGACACTATCACGTTCTGTAAATGGAAGCGGCCCATCTTCAACGGTAACATAAGATGCTCCATCTTTTTTGACATCAAGTGTGTATTTGTAAGTCAGATTGCCAATTTGTGTTTTGGTGATAAAAGTTGACCAAGTCGAACCACCAGCAGAACCTTCTGCTGAGAATTGGGTTCCTCCAAGGTGTGCCCAGCTCATGCCGCAACTTTTTGTTTTTTCGATAATTTCACGCACAAGTGCTTCGTGATATAAATCCTGTAATTCTAAGAGGCTATTAGGCATTTAATCTCTCTCCTTAGTGTATATGAAGTTTGGAGCTTCGTCTGGGTCTTTGTTTTTACCCAACATAGAGTCTAAATTGAACATGTTGACTTGAGGAGAGTCTAATTCACCCACTGATTTTCTAAGCTTGTCATACGCTTCTTCTCTGTCAATGACATTAATATTTTTAACCCCTTCTTTGTCAAAGACATGATGGGCGTTTTGGCCACTCAGCAGTTTATTCAGATTATAAGCTGAAAAGTTTGCTTCATCTTCCCATCCACTGGGAAGTTCATCATCTGGGTTTTTAAGCTTTGCAAAAACAACTCGACTATCTTCTCCTGCTCCAAAGATTTCTTTGTCTTTTTCGAAGAAAAGAATTAGTCCTAATCCATCTAATAGGGTGGTAAGCTTGTCATTTGCGACTTCTTCGTCCCATCTATCGATAAGCTCTCGGAAATTTGAAAAACGTGGTGAATCCAAAACATACCTCATTTTGTTCTTTTGACAGTATATACATATGATATGATCAGTTTTCGTGAATTTGTAGAACAAGAATCCGCCCCAGTGATGGGCAGTGGAAGCACACAGCCTCCTAATCCAGATCAAGGTACGCATGATGATTTAAGGGTTATGAGTAAAGAATTGGATATCAGCCCGGAAGAACAGGCAGCGGCTGATATGGCCACGACATTTACTCTTTATCAGCCTTTGGAATTCAAAAGCACATTGAGTGGCAAAAACTTTAAGGTCATGCCGCCCACAGAAGTTGCTTTTGAAAAAATCAATGACGAATCTTACAAATTGAAAGTATTTGCTGGTTCTGGAGGCACAAACAGGCAAAAAGTTCAGGATATGAATGGGAATGATTATCGAGGTGAGCTTGAAGACTTGGAAAGAGTCATTGGAAGAGGTCATTTTGAAAAACTGAAAGCTCATTCACTGAAAGCTATGGCTTCTGGAGGAGGAATGGGAGCTGATCCAATGGGTGGTATGATGGTAGGCCCACCAATGGGCGGTGCACCTCCAATGGGGATGATGTAATGATAACATTTAAAAAATTCTTAGAAGCTAAAGCTTGTTGCTCAAATTGTGAAAAAGGCGATACAGATCTTTGTTTAAAGCCTTCAAAAAAGAAAAGCGAGATTAAGGGTGGATTTAATAAAAATCAAGCTGCAATACTGGGAATGATTGGTTTTCCAAAGCAGGGACAAAGTCAAAAACAGGCTATTTTGAATCAGATAGGTCGTAAATGAAAAATCAATTACTTGACATGGTAACTTTTGATGAGTGGAAACAACTTAGAGAAACTTCCACGACAACTGCGGATGTAGCGGGATTTCAGAGAATTGCTATTCCTTTGGTTCGAAGACTTTTTCCACCGCAAATCACATTTGAAACTAAGAAGAAAAAGAAAGAACCACGTTGGCAACCGCAAGTTAAAGAGTCAAATGGAGACATTAATTAACTTTTATTTGATGTTGTAAACCAATTCAGAAGGCTCTCTAAAAGTAAAACCAAAGAAGATATAGCAGATGACATTGTGTTTAAAATGCATTCAGTGGGAGGTTTACAACAGTTTCAAAAATCTTGAACAAAATTAGAAAAACTACCCCAAAAATGCAAAGTAAATGCATAGATAAAGTATGGGAAAAGAAAAAGCAACTAAAGATGTAAATTTAAGAATCCAACCTTCACTTTATCAAAAGTTTACTGAAGCTTGTGATAAAAACTACAAAAAGAAAAGTGAAGTCATTCGTGAATTGATGTTAAGATACATTGAGGAGAATA
>Ga0180432_10000341_pt1 | contig 74914 bp, 23 predicted proteins | sample SS_ome_10_FD_132414 | JGI IMG/M metagenome (GOLD analysis project Ga0180432, IMG submission 132414) | Hypersaline lake sediment archaeal communities from the Salton Sea, California, USA - SS_1_MS_2 metaG | ecosystem: Environmental > Aquatic > Non-marine Saline and Alkaline > Hypersaline >...
ACTCGAAATCCTCCTTGTAACAGGGTCCTGGGGTTTAATGTTTACCTTTAGACGCCTGAAAACACGGAAGGTTTCGAGTTTTCCATTTTTTGGCCAAAAATCACGCTTGATTGAGGCCTAGTGCTCTGTCAGACTTTGGAATTGGGGTAGCTACGCTCGCCAGAGCGTGGGAGTCCCACGGTCTGGCGACCGTAGCTACCCCAATCTTTAAGCTTGACACAGCACTAGTGGTGCGTTTCACGCACCCTACGCTTACTTCTTCGGCGTGAAGAGCTGGAATTCCCAGATGGAGGGGCCGTCGGTGGTTTTTTGGAGGTTGAGGCGGACGTGGCGGGCGGTGACTGGGGGGAACTTGGCGGTGCGGTGCTCGCCGATGGTTTTGCCCTTGTGGAACGTCTTCCACTGGTCGCCTTCCTTCGCCTGCAACTCGAATTGCTGAACGCGGCCGTAGGGTTCGCTGATGATCGCACGGTCGAACGTCGTGGGTTTGCCGAGATCGACTTCGAGCCAGGCGGATTTCGTGCCCCAGTCGCAGCCCCAACGGGTGTTCGGGTCGTCGTCCAGTGCCATGGCCGGGCGGAACTCCTTGCTGTTCTGGAAGATGTTCGACGCGGTGGCCTTCTTGCCGGTTGCAATGGAACCGGAGGAGAGCCGTCCCGGTTTCAGATCGGCGGCCGGGCCGTCCAACTCGAGCTTGACGATCGTGTCGATCGGGTCGCGCCGGTCGGCCGGGACCGTGATGGTAATTTCGTCTGCGGTTTGCTCGACCTCGGCCGTGCCGCCGGTCAGGACCGAGTGGGAGACGATCTTCCGCTCGATCGGCGGCAGGGTTACGCTTTCGCCGGGCCAGCGGAGGATGTGCAGGTAGATCGTGTTGCCCTTGTGTGTCGTTCCACCCCAGGAGGCCGAGATGAACGGCCCGCCGCGGGTGCCGTAGATGCTCTGGCCGTATTTCTTCATCCACTGGCCGATTTCGCGGAAGCGTTCGGCCTGGCGGGGTTCGATGCGTCCGTCGGGCATGGGGTTCGTGTTGAGCGCGAGGTTTCCGTCGCGGACCGCACAGGTGACCAGCACGTCGATGGCCTGCTTGAGTGATTTGACCGTATCGTTCGGTTTCCACGACCATTGCGTGCCCAGGGTCATGCAGGTTTCCCAAGGTCGGTCGAGTTGATACCGGCCCAGACGCTGCTCCGGGGTATCGTAATCGCCGGGCACCCCGCAGCGGTTGTTGATGATCAGGTGCGGCTGAATCTCGCGGGCCATCTTGAACAGCCCTTCGGCGTCCCAGAGCTTGGCGGTTTCGGGGCTGACGCCGCGGAGGTTGTCGAACCACAGCCCGTCGATCCGCCCGTAGTTGGTCAACAGCTCGCGGATCTGGCCGTGGAGATATTTGACGTAGCGGTCGTGGTTTTCGCCCAGGTAGTCGGGATGGTGCCAGTCGGGCTGCGAGTAGTAGATGATCAGCTTGACATCGAGGTCGTGACAGGCGTCGGCCACCTCCTTCATCACGTCGATCTTCCAGGCCGACTCGGGGCCGGTGCTTTTGTGGTCGGTCAGCTTCGTGTCGTACATGCAGAAGCCGTCGTGGTGCTTGACCAGGAAGATCATGTACTTCTGGCCGGTGTCCTTGGCAAGCTGAACCCAAGCGCGGGCGTCGAACTTGTCGGGTTTCCATTTCTTATAGAGGTTATCGTAGACCTCGACGGGCGTTGGGCCTTTGCCGCCGCGGACGCCCGGCCGGCGGCCCCACGGCGGCGCCCCGCGCGACCAGCCGATCTCCTTGCCGGTCAGGCTCACCGGCCCCCAGCAGAGGAACATGCCGAACCGCATGTCCTTCCAGGCCGCGACGACCTCGGGCCTGGCCTTCAGCAGATATTGTTCCTTCTTGGCCGGTTCGGCGGCGAGGGTCGGGAAGGCGCAGAAAGCCAGAACCGTACCGGACAAAACGGCCGAGACGATGTGTGTTTTCATGACGATGGCTCCGGCGGAATTGGTGGGAAAAAGGGGAAACGCAAGCTTCCAGTCTACACGGTTTTCCGGCGGAGTGCAAAAGCCGCGCGGCCCGGGCAGCGGGTATTTGACATCCGCGGACCGCCGATCCACAATGACGCTTTCGGGTAATACTTCAGCCGTTTGCAGTACGATGGCCTTCCAAGGCCGTCGCTGTGACACCGCAAGCCCTCGACGGCCTTGGAAGGCCATCGCACGAAGTGTTCCGCCATTCGGCTGAAGTGTTACGTTTTCGGAAATCCATCTCGTTAGAAGGCAGCCCAGCCATGCCGATTCTCCCAACGCTCTTGCTCGTGCTGCTCTGCGGCGGTGTGTCCGGCGCGGATCGCCCGCCGGTCAATCCTGTCGACAGGGGCTTTATAACCACGCCGGTCCACACGTGGAACTTCGACCGGGGCGCCGACGGCTGGGCGGCAGAGCACGAGTGTACGTTGTCGTCGGAGGACGGGAAGCTCGTCGTCTGTTCCACAGGGACCGATCCCTACCTGGCCGCGCCGGTCGATTTGCCCGGCGGCGATTGCCTGCTGAAGATCAAGGCCCGCAGCGCCACCGGCGGCGGAGGGCAAATCTTCTGGACCACCGACAGATCGCCCAACCGGAGTGAAAAACAGTCCGCCCGTTTCAAGATCGACCATGACAACCAGTGGCACGAGTACGCCATCCGCTTTCGGGCGCCCGGCCGGCTGAAGAATCTGCGGCTCGACCCCGGCGCAGCAAAGGGCACCTTCGAGATCGACTCGATCGAATTGTCCCTGGCCGAGCCGCACCCGTTGACCATCGAGAGGATCGACGTCCGGAAAGACCGAGTCCGCGCCACGGTGAAAAACCATCGCAAGGCGCCGCTCGAATTCGCCGCGTTTGGAAAAGACCACACGATCCCCGGCGAGGCAACCCTGCAAATCGAGCGCCGTGCGGCGCCGGCGCGGCCGATCGAAGCGGTCGTGATCGAACTGACGCCGAACGACCGGCGTCTTCCGCCGGTGCGGCGTGCGGTCTTCATCCATCACCCGGAAGCCCGGACCGAGTGGATCACGCGCCCGTTGGGCGACGCCACCGTGCGGATCGCCCGCGACGGGACCGTTGCCCGCATCGAACGCGACGGCCGGCTCGTGGCCTTCCTCGGGCCCATCGTCCATGTCGACGGCCATCTACCGAAGCTGAAACTGACCGATGACGGCCCGGTCCTGCGGTTTCAGGGCGAGGGGATCTCGGTCGCCGTCAAGACCGCCGGCGACGAAGTCTCGGTTTCGATCGACAGCAAACGGCCGTGCGAAGGCCCCGTGGTCCGCGTCGTCGGCCCCGTCGAACAGGGGCTTTTCGCCGGGTTGGAATATCTCGGCAAGGGCGAACGCAGCTCCACAAAGCTCGACATTATCACCGAGGGCTATCTCCGTTTCGCGCCCGATCCGATGAAAGTGACCATGCCGTTGATGGCGATCCGCACCGATCGGGCAACCGTGGCCATGACGTGGTCCGACATGACGCTGCAGCCGGTCTTCGCCGTGCCGAATTTCTTCGACTGTACCGACGACAGCCGCATGGCACTGCGCGGCACGAAGATCGATGCGGCCGTCCGCGTGGGAAGTCACACCTTGGAGGACGATATCCTTTGGGCGGTGAACAAGAAGGGGCTGCCGCCGCTGCCGAAACCGCCGCGGACGCCCCGGCAGCAACGGGACATTTGCATCAAGACGTTGAACGGTCCCATCAAGAGCGACGAAGGCTGGGGGCATTGCGCCGAGAAGCGATGGGCCCGGCACCCCTACGCCGGAATCGCGTCGACCGTCTGGCGCCTGACCGGCGAGGTGCCCGACTTCCCGAGATTCGTCCCCGGCGGCGGCACCCATGTCCCCAACGGAACCATCTTCTTCGTCACGGGCAAGGCCCCGCAGTGGCTCGACCACAAGCGGCGCGAAGCGGCACAGCTCATTGCCCGGCAGAAACCCGACGGCTCGTACCGCTACGACGGCAAGTACCGCAAGGGGCATTTCGAGGACACGGCCAGCGGCGTTTGTGCCCGGCCGGCGGCCACGCTGCTCGAATTCGCGTATGTCACGGGCGACCGGGAGGCGCTGGAGGCCGGCCTCCGCACGCTCGAATACATGAAGCGGTTCCGCACGCCGCGGGGCGCCCAGGTCTGGGAAATCCCGCTGCACACGCCCGACATTCTTGCCTCGGCCTACGCGACCTGGGCGTACACCCGCGGCTACGAATTGACCGGGAACAAGGAATATCTCGCGTTGGCGAAGCGATGGGCGGCGACCGGCATCCCGTTCGTCTATCTCTGGACCTGCCGGCCGGTCATGCTCTACGCGACCACGCCGGTCTGGGGCGCGACGAACTGGGTTTCGCCGAACTGGATGGGCCTGCCGGTGCAGTGGTGCGGCTACGTCTACGCCTACGCCCTGACGAAGCTGGCCCCGCACGACGACACGTTCGATTGGAACCACCTTGCCCGGGGCATCTTGATCTCGGCCGAGCAACAGCAGTACCCCGACGGCGAGTCGATCGGCCTGCTGCCCGACGCGTTCGAGCTAAAGGGCCAACAGCGCCGCCCGGCGCGGATCAACCCGTGTGTCCTGGTGGCGTTGCGTCAGGTGCTCGACGGCCAGATCGATTTCCTCCAAGTCGCCACCGCCGGCACGCACCGCGTTGCCGCCCCTTTCCCTGTAACGATCCGCGAAGGCGCCGCGCACATCCGCGCCCAAAAGGGCCTCAAATACCAAATCCTCGTCAACGGCCGCGTCGTAGACGTGAACTCCCAGGGCACGGATGTCGTCCCGCTGAAATAGTGGCACCCATGCGGACGCTTGACAATCGACTTTAACGGGTTACTATGAGTCTCGGCTCGCCGCGAATCTCAACGCTGAGAGAGGAGTCGAAAAATGGATGGTTTGGACATTGTCCTCGCTGTACTCAAGTTTGTGGGGATCGTCGCTGCCGCTGTATTCGGAGTGATTGCCATCAGTTGCGATTTCAAAGATCAAGAAGGCAAAGTCACGCGGGCCGGGCGTGTCGCGCTCTCTGGCGTGATTGTTGCTGCCCTATTGGCAACTGGATCTCACACCGTGGAAGTCCTAAAAGCAAGACGGGATGCCGACGCGACCGCCAAGAAGACAGAGAAGGAACTAGCGCAATTTCGTCAATTGCTGGATTCCGTCAACAAGACAACAAATGAGGTTCAGCGATCGCTGGAACTGATTGATCTAAATGATCTCCGCTTTGGTTTCTGTCTGAAGTTCTCCATTGACGATCCTGCGTTCGTCGCGTACAAAACTCGACTCGAGGCGAAGTGTGCGGAGTTGCGGAACGAGCTTGAGAATACTGGAAAACGATTTGCGGACGACCTCCATGACAACCTGAGCTTTGGCCGCATGCCCCGCATCCCCCTGGTCAAGGAAGATGGCCAGCTACGTCATGTTCTGATTGTCCGCCCGGGCTCAACACTCTGGCCAGACCATGAAAGCCCTGAAGAGAGGATCGCGGCAAATATGGTCGGCCGCTGCGGTATGATCTTGGAGTTCAACAATCAAAGTTGCCCGGAGCCGGATTACGGGATGGAGATGATCATGGGAGGGACTCTCGACGGCAGCCCGGGGCCCGCAGACTGGGAGCCGATAGATGCTTCAATAAGGTACATCTCAGAGGACCGTACGCTCGCAGTTCACGCTCGCGGTGCTGAGAACTTTGATATCGTTGAGCCAACGAAGGAATTTCTAAGCATCGTCGATTTCGAGGGGGCGAAGGTCAGGATTACGCTGGCGAACCTGATGAACGAAGACGACTACGCCAAGCTGGTGCCGTCTATTTCGCTTCGGTCCTTTACCGTTAGTTGCGGAGAGAAACGACGGAGTGTGAGTTGCCAAAACATACAGAAAGTCGAGTCGGAGGACGGCTTGACTTTTTCTGGAACGCTGTCCCGCGAGTGAGAACGGAAAAAACGGGGCAAAGGCATTTGGACTGATGGCCAACTAACATCACCCTGCTGGGGGGATATTACCCAATACCTAGCGCCGGACTCATGCCTCGTATGTCGGTAGTTTTGGTGGATTTGATGGAAGGAAATGGTTTTCTGGCCGAGGATTGACGGGAATGTCGATGATTTCCAACGTTCTCGGGACTCGAACGATGGCAACCACCGCGAAGTCCACATCGCCCGTTGGCGCTAGCTATGATAGAATGACGTGAGCGTCCATCCGTAACCGATCCGCCTCTGACTATGCCAACTGTCGCCGTCAATTCCGGACTCATTCGCTGGGCAATTGACCGCTCTGGTCTGCCGACGGACGATCTTCGCAAGAAGTTTCCCAAGCTCGACGAGTGGAAAACCGGCGACAAACACCCCACGTTTCGTCAGTTGGAGGACTTCGCCAAGACGACCATGACGCCGTTTGGGTTTCTGTTTCTCGACGAGCCACCCGAAGAAAAACTTCCGATTCCGGACTTTCGCACCGTTGGTGATACTCCGATCGACCGGCCAAGTCCAAACTTGATCGACACGATCCACACGATGCAAGAGCGCCAAGACTGGATGCGCGACCTCCTGATCGAAGAGGGGCAGGAACAACTGCCGCTTGTCGGCAGCGGCCAGCGCATCCGCAACCCGAAGTCGCTTGCCCAGCGAATACGACAAAAGCTGGGTCTGGACGCTGATTGGGCCGAATCACTTGGCACGTGGGAAGCTGCCCTGAGAGTACTTAGACGAGCGATCGAGCGGATCGGCATTCTGGTTTTCAGCAGCAGTGTTGTCGGCTTGAACAATCATCGCAGCCTTGACCCAGAAGAGTTTCGCGGGTTTGTTCTGTGCGATTCGTACGCGCCCCTGATCTTCGTGAATTCGGCAGACTCGAAATCGGCCCAAATGTTCACGCTCGCCCACGAGTTGACCCATGTTTGGCTTGGTACGGATGGCCTATTCAATCTCGTCAAGATGATGCCATCGAACGAAGAGGCAGAACGATTCTGTAACCGCGTCGCCGCCGAGTTCTTGATCCCCGGTTACAAGCTCACCGAACGCTGGGACGAAGCCAAGGCGACAAGACAACCGTTCCGCACCATCGCTGGCTGGTTCAAAGTCAGCCCACTCGTCGCCGCTCGTCGGGCGCTGGACATGCGGCTAATAACGAGGCCACAGTTCTTTCAGTTCTACGAAAGGGACAAGGACGATTGGCGGCGGCGAAAGGCGGAGCAACGAAAGAAAAAAGGGGGAGGTGACTTCTACCGCAATCAAGACGTTCGCCTAGGCCGCCGTTTCGCCAATGCCGTGATCCGCGCAGCCCGTGAAGGCCGTATCCTATATCGTGATGCGTACCGACTGACCGATCTCAAAGGTGAAACGTTCAACCGTTACGCCGACATCGTTCTGCAAAGGATGAAAGATGAGCGGCAGTAAACGGTACGTGCTCGATGCGAACGTGTTCATCGAAGCCAAGAACAGATACTACGGATTCAACCTGTGTCCGGGTTTCTGGAAGGCCCTGATTAGGCGGCACGAGAGCGACCGTGTCTTCAGCATCGATAAGGTGCGCGACGAGTTGGTCAAGGTGCAAAAGGAAAAGGAATCGGACGATGCCCCCGACCTTCTAAGTGACTGGGCCAAGGATACGGTCCCCGACACGTTCTTCAAGAAGACCCAAGATCAAGCCGTAATTGACATCTTTCAGGATATGGTCACCTGGGTGAACCTGGAACCACAGTTCACGCCAGCGGCCAAAACCGTTTTTGCTTCGGCAGCAGACGGGTGGCTAATTGCGTACGCTAAAGTCAACGGGCTCTTCGTTGTTACGCACGAAGAGTACAATTCCGATGTGAAGAAGAAAGTGCCGATACCGAACGTAGGCCTTGAGTTCGACGTCGAGTGTGCAAATACCTTCGAGATGCTCGAAGACCTCGAGGTCAAGTTCATCCTGAGCACCAAGCATCAGCGACGAAAATGAAAGGGTGGCGGTTACCGGCTTGCCGCCGGCGGCTAAACGGGATTTCGGCAGTGTCGCGCCGGTCGCGCGTTTACGACTTCGCTAAGTACCCTCTGCTCCCCGGTCGTCCTCGGAGTTTTTCTGGTAGACCGTGATGCGGCGGCGCCTGTTGAACCATTCGCGGATTCGGTGACCGGCCGGGTTGTCGAAACGGATTCTCGAAAGGTTCAACCGGTACTTGTCGAGATAAGGAACGGCGAACTTGACGCCGAACCCCCGCGAGTCGTCCATGGCCAGAAACCCGCCGGTCCGCAGGACGCGGTCGCAGACGAGAACGTCGGCGAGCGTATAGTCCAGACAGTGATTGCCGTCGATGAAGACGAAATCGAACCGGTCGCCCCGCTTCTCGAGAGCGGGAACGGCATGAACGGAAAGGTCTTCGATGATCTCGACTCCGGCGTCCAGGCCGAGCCGTTTCAGCAGGGCGCGGCCCGCGCCCTGCCAATCGGATGTTTGAAACGGATCGACGATCACGTGGGCCTGTTGGGGCGACTCTCCCGCGTACAGCCGGCGGGCCGCGGCGATGTAAGCGGAACTGATCCCGTGCGCCATTCCAATCTCGAGAACGCGGGCCGGTTGAAGCACTTTGACCAACTGGTACAGAAAGTGCGCGTATCGAACGTTCAGTTGCCATCGCTGGGGTATCTCGCGGCCGTCCTCGGACGTCGCTGTCGGAGAAACCGCAATGCCGTCCAGCTCGGGTGTCTCCGCATGATTCGTCCACGCGTCGAGAAAGCGGCGTATCACCGTCCGGCTGAGAGGCTGGGCACTGTCGCACATGGGTTCTGTACCCGTGAAATCGGGATTCCTGGGGTACCGGCCATTGTAGACACCGGACGAAAAGCCGCAACGCCAGTTGGCGGGCCCCGCCGGGACGTGACCGAGGGAACGAAGCGGGGGCGGGGAGAAGAACTACAATTCGGGGACCGCCTTCTTGCAGTGCGGGCAGATCCGGGCGTCGCTGGCGATCTCTTTCCAACACTTGCCGCAGACCCTTATCGAGTCGTCGGATTTTTCGGGCGGGGGCGGATCGGGCGCGCCGTTGACGGTCGGAACGTTGGCTAGGTCCGAGTCGTGGAACGGCAAGATCGTTGAGCTTGAACCCATGGTGACTTTCCCGGCTTTGCTACGAATGACCTGGAGGCTGGGCAATATACAGACCGCCCCCCTTCACTTCTATCTTGCCCTGGAAGAAGCGAATTGGACACAGATTTCCTGGAAGATTCCCAAAATCATTACTTTGCGGGTGGTTTGGTGCCTTTCTTCCAGGAAACCGGGGGCATACCCATCCCTTGCACCCCCCCTGCCTATCGGCAATAATGAGTACCTTAGGTCACCCTTAGGAGGGACCATTCTTGCCCCAGCAGATTCGCGAGGAAGGGATGATGCCGGAAAAGTTCGATCCCTACCACAGGTGGCTTTCGATCTCGCCCGAGGAGCAGCCGCCCACCTTGTATCGGCTCTTGGGACTCCGCCCGTTCGAGGACAAGCCGGACGTGATCGAGACCGCTGCCGATCGTCAGATGACCTATCTGCGGACGTTCCAGTTGGGCAAACACAGCAAGGAGTCGCAGAACCTGCTCAACCAGGTCGCGGCCGCCAAGCTCAACCTGCTGAAGCCCGAGAAGAAGGCCGAGTACGACAAGCTGCTGCGGGAACGGATGGATCTGGAGGCCGAGGGGTCGGAACCGGACGAGGAGCTGTCAACCAGCCTGGTCGGGTTTCTGGAGCTGATCGAGGCCGAAAAGGAAAAGCAGGCCGCCGGAAAGGAGGTCGGGGAAAAGACAAAGCCTCCCGAGCCGCAGAATTCCAAACGCGGTAAAGCTGCGGCACAGGCCGGCGCCGGTCAAGATCGTAACCGCAGGCTCATCATCGGCCTGGCAATTTGCGTTGCCGTTCTCATTGTGCTGATCCTGGTTACCTGGGCCATTCGATTCGGTGGCGGGCCGGAGAAGAAATCGCAGGTGCCGGAACAACGACGGCAGCCCGGTCTTCATTACACAATCGATTTGAGTGAAACGGAAGATTGTACCCGACTGTGCAACCCCTTCCGCTTCCACTTGGTTTAGGGCGTCTGAAGAAACCGATGAATCGTCCGGGCGAGATCGTGCCCCAACAGGCGAGCACTCCCGGCGGTGACCGGCTTGCCCCCGGCGTTGGCGTAGGGGATCTCGATCGAGACTCCCACCAGAATCCCCGGCTGCAAGGCCGTCCAGCTTCCACAACTCTTCGGCTCCTTGAGGTTGTTCCACTCCTTGCCCCAGGGGATGTTGTGCCGGGGATCGTGGACCAACGGGCCGGTCTGCACCTCTTGAAGCGTCTTGCTGAATTGCTGCTGGCGTTGCCACATCTCGGGCGAGCGGCCGCCGACGAAGAAGACCTGCTCGTTGCGGCCGCCGCGGATCCAAGGGCAGTGCATGTCGATGGCAATCTTCAAGTTCCCTCGCGACCATTTCGGCACGAACTCCTTCAGCGCAGCCACCGAAGAATAGATCGGCTTGCCCAGGTAGTCGCGGTTGTGATCGTGGGGCTTGCGGTTCTTGCCCTGGTCGCCGTCCTCGACGCCGTCGGTGTCCATGAGCGGGACGGCCGCGAACTCGACGTTCTCGCAAAGCCACTTCCCCTCGGCCGTATCGCCCAACACGGCCTCGATAACACCCTCCAGCGCGTAGCTGGCCATCATTTCGCATGAATGGTGCCGGGCGGTCAGCAACACCCGGTGCGCAGGCTCGCCCTTCAGACGGCCGAACCGCAACCGCTCGGTCTTGCGGCCCTTCTTGGTGGTCGAATGTTCTTCGACCTCGAGATGCGGGTTATCTGCAAACCGCTCGAGAAACTCCCGCAGGTGCGATTCTTGATAGGGAATGGCCAGGCAGAAGTGAACGGCCCGGGACTTCTCCGGAAACGTGTACGCAAAGGACGTCCCCTTGACGGCGTCTTTCCCCAGCCACGCCCAGGTCTTGCCGCCGTCGGTGCTCACGGCCGGCCCCCGGGCGCCCAGCACATTGCCCTTGGTGAAGTGAAACGTCACGGTCCGCCCTGCCCCGCCGCTGACTCGAAAGCACCAGTAGAACCAAAACCCCGGCGTATCGCGCCCGTCCTGGTGCAGATAGACGTGATCGCCCTCGATGCGATCGACCACAATATTTCCTCCGGGGAAGTCGCAGTCGATCACCGGATCTTGCTTAGGGGTATCGGCCGCACAAGGGACGCACACCAAACACGCAGCCACCGGGGGAATCCATAGTAAGTCTCGCATGTCACCTTCTCTTTCCTATCTCATAAACAGATTTGCGATTTCCGGGATATCCGCGGCGTAGTCCAAAGCCGTTTCTCCAAACTCATCTTCAATGTGGATGTCTGCTCCAGCCTGGATCAACCGCGACACATTGTCACGCTTCCGGAAGACTATTGCCAGCATAAGCGGAGTTCTTCCACATACTCCCGGTACGTTCAGCTTAGCACCCGTGCGTATGAGGTCATCGAGGAAAACTGGTCGGCTTCTATCCGCAGCCGAACCAAGCGGCGTGACGTTTTGTCCATCTCTTGCTTCAATATCTGCCCCATGCTTCAAGAGTAGTCGATTTGTCAGGCGGCAGTGCATGGCTGGCCTCCACGGTTTTCTGTCAGCGCTCCGGTCGACAACGTGCAGCGGAGTTTCTCCGTACTTCTCGGCGTGGTTTACGTCGAGGCCCAAACGAAGAAGGAGACGCAACACCTCCGCATGCGATTCCTCGGCTGCAAGGTGGAGTGCGGAACGATCTTGCTCGTCATGGACGAACGGATCCGCCCCCATCTCGAGAAGCGCTTCTAGAACTCGCATCGCGCCATCCTCGACAGCCACCAACAGCGGCGTACGGCCCCAGTGGTCAGACCGCTCGAGTTCCGCACCCCGCTCGAACATTAGTCTGGCAAGGCTGGCCCAGTCCTCGTAGATAGCCGACCGCAGGAGGCCGTCGATATCGCTCGTATCGACGCCATGATCTTCGAGGAATCGGAAGATCTCCATGTGCCGTCCAGTCACTGCGCCATCAAGCGCAAAGGAAGACATGGAAAAATCGACGCCACGTGCGGCCAGGGCCCTCAACCCGGCGATGTTACCCCGGTAGGCGCAACGGTACAACTGATCTGCAAGGGAACGTCTGCTCATTCTCGGTATCATTACTCGTGGGCCAAGGTGGGTTTGGACACTTTCGGAACCGGTCCTACGTTTTCTTTTGCAGCGTTGGGGTTAACTCGGCCAATTGTACGAGCGACTCGCGATGTTCCCGTTCGAGGTACTTCCGACCCTGACGGATCGCGATATGATCCCAAGGCAATCGGGCATCGATCGCGAGCGGCTGGTGCAGGATCTGATCGACGTCGATCCCGGCCTTTTCGACGGCTTCCCTCCAGAGTTCCGGCTGGAACTTCTCACTCCAGGCGTCGAATCTTGCCCCGGCTCGCCAGGCGAGTTCGATGACTTTGCCCAGCCGGCGGTCGCCGCGGCAGATCAGCCCTTCGAGCATGCTGCTCTCGATGTCATGGCATCGCAACTGCACGCTCCGCATCTGCTTCCGCCGGTACAAGTGCTCCCGCGCCTCCCGGAAGTATTCCGCCCGCCGCATGGCGTTGAACTGATAGGGCGTTTGCGGCTTGGGCACGAAGTTCGAGACGTTGGCCACGACGGTCACCGGCCGCCCGCGGACCTCCCTGCCGAGCCGGGAGATTGTCTCGGCCATCTCGATGATCCCGTCCAGGTCCGCTTCGCATTCGCCCGGCAGCCCGCACATGAAATAGAGTTTCACCCGGGAAAACCCGTTGGCAAACGCGTTGCGGCACCCTTCGTAGAGATCGTCGTTGGTAATCCGCTTGCCGATCTGCCTCCGCATGTCGTCGCGGGCGACCTCCGGGGCCAGCGTCAGCCCCGAGTGCCGTTCGGTCCCCAGCATGTCGGCCAGCGTCCGCCATTGCTCGTTGACCCGCAGGCTCGGCAACGAGATGCTCACCCGCAACGGCCGAAACGTTTCGTGCAGCCGCGCGAGCAGCTCGTCGAAGTCGGGATAGTCGCCGCTGGAAAGCGACAGGAGCGAGATCTCGTTCAACCCGGTGTTGTAGTACGTCTCCAGGGCCGCCCGGACAATGGTCTCGACCTTGCGGAACCGGACCGGCCGCTTCGTCGTGGTGCTCTGGCAGAACCGGCAGCGGCCGGGGCAACCGCGCATGATCTCCACCGCGATCCGGTCCTGCACGCACTCGACGTACGGCACGACCGGGCCGGTCGGCGCCGGCACGGCGTCGAGATCGTCGACCACCGCCGGCTCGATCACCTCGTGTACGCCGTCGCGGACGGGCCGGGGCGTGGCCGGTCGCCCCGCGCCGTCGGTTTGCGGCTCGTAAAATCGCGGGACATAGACGTGCGGCAGCCCGGTCGCCAGTTGCACGAGCATTTCCTCGCGGCCCCCCCCCTGCCCTTTTGCCGCCAGCCACGCATCGCACACCCGGGGCAACATCTCCTCGCCGTCGCCGACGACGAACAAATCGACGAACCGGGCCATCGGCTCGGGGTTTGCCGCGCCGGGCCCGCCGGCGATGACCAGGGGATGTCCGCCGCGCCGGTCTTCGGCCGACAGTGGAACGCCCCCCAGGTCGAGCATCGTCAGCACGTTCGTATTGCACAGGTCGTATTGCAGCGAAAACCCGAGCACGTCGAACTCGACGAGCGGCGTGAACGTCTCGAGACTGAAAAGCGGCAGCCGGTGCTCGCGGAGCAGGGCCTCCATGTCTTCCAGCGGAGTAAACGCCCGTTCGCAGGCCCAATCGGCCCGTCGGGCCATCACGTCGTAGAGCACCTGCAAGGCGGGGCAACTCATGCCGATTGTGTAGGCGTCGGGGAAGGCCAGGCAGAGCCTTCCGCGGACCGTTCGGTGGTCGCGCACCACCGCGTTGAGTTCTCCGCCGATGTACTGCCCGGGCGCCTGCACCCGGGGGAGCAGATAATCCACAATCCGGCTTTTCAGCGCCTGGTTGAGCATTTAACTGTACGACGGCCTTCCAAGGCCGTCGAATGCGGATTTCCGTGGGCTATGGACGGCCTTGGAAGGCCCTTGGAAGGCCGTCCTGCGGGTTTTCCATCAAACCGGCCCATTATCGCAAAACCGTAGTCGCAAAAACAGGGGCCGTTTGCCTGGGGCCGGGGCCGAAAATGCAGTATAATAATAGACGTACGCCTGCTTGCCCATAAAGCCGCGACCGTCGGTCGCGCCGAACATGAGCCGCGGGGTTTTCCGGCACCGCTTGGCGCGACCGACGGTCGCGGCTTTATGGGCGCTGGGACAGAACGCCTTGACTTCCGCACGCCACCATGGGGCTCGTCCCCGTGGAGCGTTGATTGACCACTAAACCGAAGACCGAATTCCCCCACTTTTCCCCTTCCGGCTGCCATACACGGAGAGAAACGCATGATCGTCGGAATTCCTTCTCGCTGGACACTCTGCCCGGGGCTGCTGGTCGTCTTGCTCCTTGGCGCGGAAAGCCGGGCACAATTCGACAAGAAAATGGCCGACGCCCGGAACGAAATGGTCGACAAGGAGATCGTCGCCGCCGGCGTGAAGAATCCTCGGGTGATCGAGTCGATGCGCGCCACGCCGCGGCACGAGTTCGTCCCGCGGCACAAGCGCGAATACGCCTATTTCGACATGGCCTTGCCGATCGGCGAGTCGCAGACGATCTCGCCGCCGTTCGTCGTGGCCTTCATGACCGAGGCGATCGATCCGCAGCCGCGCGACAAGGTGCTCGAGATCGGGACCGGCAGCGGCTACCAGGCGGCCGTCCTCAGCCCCCTGGTCCGCGAGGTCTACACGATCGAGATCGTTCCCTCGCTGGGCCGGCAGGCGGCCAAGACGCTCAAGCGGTTGAAATACGACAACGTCCGCGTGAAGGTCGGCGACGGATACCAGGGATGGCCCCAATACGCGCCGTTCGACAAGATCATCGTCACTTGCTCGCCCGAGAAGGTGCCGCCCGCCCTGGCGGCCCAACTGAAAGAAGGCGGGCAGATGGTCATCCCCGTCGGCCGGCGCTACCAGCAGACGATGTGTCTGCTCAAAAAAGTCGACGGCGAGATGGAGGTCAAGGCCCTGCGTCCCACGCTCTTCGTGCCCATGACCGGCGCGGCGGAAAGCCGGAGGAAAACCCTTCCCGATCCGGCCAACCCGGCGATCGTCAACGGCGATTTCGAGGACGCCGCCGGCGACCCCCCTACCCCGACCGGCTGGCACTACCAGCGACAGCTCGAGCTGGTTACCGACGCCGGCGCACCTTCCGGCAAGAGGTACGTCACCTTCACCAACAAGGAGCCGGGCCGCGGCTGCCGCGCGCTCCAGGGAATGGCGATCGACGGACGCAAGGTCAAGGAGATCGAGATACGGCTGCGGGTGCGCGGCGCCGGCATCCGGCCCGGCCAGAACGTCCACCAGATGCCCGTCCTGGCCATCACCTTCTTCGACGAGAAGCGGTCCCGGCTCGGCCAGCGGGTCCTCGGTCCCTGGCGCGGCACGTTCGATTGGCAGCCGGAGGCCGCCCGGTGCGAGGTTCCCCCACGCGCCCGCGAAGCCATCGTCCGCATCGGGCTGCTCGGCGCGGTCGGCGAAATCTCGTTCGACAAAATCGAGCTTAGGGTCGTGAAGTAAAGGGATTGCTCAGCAATAAGTCCGGCAATTTCGGGCTCCCATAAAGCCGCGACCGCTGGTCGCGCCGGGCGCTGCCGGAAACCGCCGCGTCTTCGGCGCGATCAGCGAGGCTGCGACTCTTTTGGAGCCTGGTATCGATGCTCTGTAGGGAACGCCCTCTGTGGCGTTCCGAAACCCGGGAAACGCGCTCCTTCCTGCTTCTCGGAACGCCACAGAGGGCGTTCCCTACAGCGTCTCGGAACGCCACAGAGGGTGTTCACGTACACTGGTTGCTGACGCGAATGGAATGGCATTCCCGGCATAGCTCAAAAACCAGTTGAACGTCGGAACCGTAGGGACCGAAGGTCTGGACGCGCTTTACGGGCTCTGCCGGCATCAACGCCGGGTGCCACGGGCTGCTTGCCAGCCCGTGTGGTACCGGGGTAGACTATCGGTGATGACTGCCCGTACGGATTCACGGAAACGTGTTCGGCACTACAACGAGCCGGGGTATTGCCAAGGTTTCCGGCCACCCAACACGGGCTGGCAAGCAGCCCGTGGCACCCGTGCGCGAGGCCGATCTACTCGCTCAGCTTGACGGCCGTGCCGTAAACCAGGAGTTCGGCCGCGCTGCCGATAACGCTGGTCGTCATATAGCGAACATTGATGATGGCGTCCGCCCCCATCTCGCCGGCCCGGGCGATCATCCTGTTGGTCGCTGCTGTCCGCGCTCTGCCCATCATCTCCGTATATTCCATCAATTCCCCGCCGAGGATCAGCCGGACCAGGGCGGACATATCCTTGCCGAGCCAGATGGCGAACACCGTATGGCCCTGCACCAGACCGAGAATCTCGGTGATCTGCCGGCCGGGCATCTCCGCGGAATTCAACAGCAAGACCTCGCCCTCGGGCTCAGCCTCCGGCGGCGGCTCTCGCGATGTCTTCTTCAACCCCTGTTCAGCCGCCACGGTCAGCAGGACCACAAGGATACCGCCCAGAAGGCAGAAGATCGCGATCTGCAGCCACAAGGGCAAGGCCGGATCCTTCGCCTCCAACACGCCCCACGGTATCCCGCCAAACACCGCAACGAACAGCCCCAGCACGAAAACCAACGAGCCAATGTGCCTAAGTATCTTCATAACGCCTCCCTATGTTGTGCGAGTTTGCCGCTATTGCTTCTGCTTCTTGCTCAAGTTGATGTGCTTCTTGAGTATATCAATCTCTTCCGGGTCGTAAGGCGTATGGTCGTTGCGGTACAGATCGACAAACCAGACTGTCGGCTCCGGCGCGCCCGCCTTGGATCCCCACGCATAATGGGTCTGTGTCTTGCCGTTGACCAGTCCCCAGTGCATGCACCCCACATTCTCTTTCAGGAAGATCGGCAGGTGCGACTTGAAACGGCTGTCGAGCGTACGCGCCATCCATTCGGTGCAAATCATCGGCCGGCCGTGTTTCTTCAAGCGGTCGATGATTGCCCGAAGGTTCTTGGCATTGGAGTACTGATGAAAGGTGACGACGTCCGACTCCCGCAAGACGATCTCGTTGAGCTTTGCGTTGCCGTTCCATCGACCGACGGTCAGCGGTTGCGAAGGTTTCGCCGCACGTGCCCACCGGAACACCTTTTCGACGAGCGGCAGTGAGGCATTGCCCAAGCCGCCGTTGGTCGGCTCGTTGTACAAGTCCCAGACCCACACCCTGGGATCATCCTTGAAGGACGCGGTGATGTCCTTGACGTATTTTTCGAGCCGCGGCCAGGTTTTCGGCTCGCGAACCATGCCGTGTCCCGGCGACGGCGTCCAGCCGTTCGCATACCAGCCCGGCACCACTTCCGGCTGCTTCCCGTATTTCGGGTCGCTGATCGAGCCGAACTTGCAGTCGTCGAACAACGCGAACATCACCTTGATGCCGCGCCGGTCACAAACGGCAAGAAAGTCATCAAGCCGTTTCTTGAACTCTTTCGGATCGTGTTCCCAGACGACGAAGGGCAGAACGACCCGCACGCAGTTGAAACCGACGCCCTCGGCCAACGCCAATTCCTTGTCGATCAGTTCCGGGTCGAAGCAGTAGGGCATCCACATCTCGGTGTAACTGATGGCATTGGCCGGCACGTAGTTGAACCCGCACGGCCACGGTTGCCCGGCGTACCAGGCGTTCGCTTTCTCTTTGGACCAACGGCCGGCGTCTTCACGGTTTGTCGTTCCGGGCTCTTCGGCATCTGCGACAAACGAAGAGCCTACCACCAGCAGTATTGGTGCAACATATCTCATGATTTCTTCTTGGTGTCTTTTCCACACAACGCTTCAAATCACCGGCGCCGCTTGCGGCACCCGGTGTATTTGATTGTTATACGGCTTTACAACCTTGTTCAAATCAACTTGAACTTGTTGAGCAATGCTTTCCAGTCTCGGACGGCTTGCTCTGCCACATCTTGAGCGACATGCTCCGAACCATCATTCAACTCAATAATGTGCGACACGGCGGATTCTGTTTCCACGTGCTGGGGTTTAGTCTCATGCTCCGATCCCGCAATTCGAGCATGTAACTTCAGGGCACCTTTTAACCTCACAGAAACATTCCGCGACTTAGGACTGGCCCCGACGCGGATTCTCTTCGTCAAGACTCTGTGTTTTGTCCGATTCGCCAAATCAGCGCAAATCCTCAGTGAAGTACATTGGTCCAGGTCCTGCTCAACGGAATCCCGAATGCATTGCGGGACCTGAGGATCTGCCTTAATCCAGTCCTTCAGGTGATAACAGTGTTGAAAGAATGACCAAAGATCATCGTCATACTCCCTAGAATCACGATCCTGGTCGCGCACGCGGTCCAGGAATCGCTCGACACGAGCAAGTTGCTCACGAAAACCACCGAGCATTCGTTATAGCTCCTCGAGAACCGTATAACGATCACCCGCCCGGCAAGGAAGCCAAGCGGTCTGAATTACTAGATAGCTTACTCAAACGAACCATGGTTGAACAGCCTTTGGTTTGCCGGGGCGGCGTGCATTGTTTGGCTGCGTGGCGTTTTGAATAGTGTCTAAACATCTGATATATGGTGCGTTCAGTCGGAATTCCCAAGACCATTAGGGATCGATCGCAACAGTTCCTCGCACATTGTATCTGCATTTGAATACTGCTGCAAAAAACGACCGGGTCTCTTTCTTGGCTTCGCTTCAAGAATGACATAGACGTTTTTCTGCCTTGAAACCTCAAGAAGCCCAATACCTTTACCAAGGCAGATATCCTGTAGATCTTGAAGTTGATTACCTAATGCATCAAGGGCATCACGAGACACTGCAATCCATCTTTCGTCAGCTGGGTAATCCAGGACTTGCCGGACAACGTAGGCGGGCTTGATGAAAAGCGATTTTAGGAATAGGATCAAGAACCATGCAGGCAGCAATACTATGAAGGCGGAGGCTATCGTAATAGCACGATATTGACCATCCAGAAGCATGTCAAGCAACAACCAACAGATAGTGGCTAGAAGTGCAGCGATTATCAATTGAAATGCGGTAATAGAGTAGCCACGTAATGCGCAAAGTGTACGAAGAGACTTTGCTTCGAGCGAAGCAGTATAGATCTTCCCAGAATCGTCGACAGCAGCAACAAGTGCGTCGGCGCGACCCCAGCCGCGAAGAGAGTCTTTTGAGACTGTGACTTCTAGCCAGTAATGTGCAGCGTTCAAATTGGCTCTTGATGAGAGGTTGTTCTTCAGCCACTCAGCGGCCGCCTGCTGAACAGTTCGTTCTCGAAGAGAGCCTTTCACTAGCAGGCCCTTCTCTTGCTGTGAATCATTGACATCTGTCTAACGTTAGCCATTACCGGCGGGAGCGGACCCTTACCTGGTTGAGCAAATGCCGAGCGATCCTCGTTCGCTACGACAAGGATGCCAGGAACTATCTGGGGCTAATCCAATTTGCACGGGTGCCCTTGCTTGCCGGAACGGGCACTTGCCGCAGCAGGCCCCCGACTACCGTTTGAAGGTCCAACTCACTCCGAATCGTCAGGTACTGCTTGCTCCCCGCCGGGCTCGCCGCCGTCCGGTTGCGCGCCTTCGTCGGGAGGGGTATCCTTGGAGACGTCTTTCACTTCCTCCGGTTCGTCAGGTGCTGCTTGCTCCCCGAAGGGCTTGCCGCCGAAGGGATCTCCACCACCGGTACCAAAGGGATCCGCCCCTCCGCCGGCGTCACTGCCATCGCCCAACGGGTCGCCTTCTTCCACGCCTTCGTCCGAAGGGGCATCCATCAAGAAGTCGTCCACTTCCTCGCTCGACTCGCTTTCGTCCGGTTCCCCGCCTTCGTCGGGAGAGACATCCATGAAGAAGTCTTTCACTCCCTCGCTCGACTCGGCACCCTCCTCGACACCCTCCTTGATATCCTCTACGAACTTCTTGAAGACGCCGCTCTCCTGTGCCTCCCGGTCCAATATGGCCATCAACCGGCCGAGATTCTTGTTGTGGCTGCCGATCGTCTCGATGACCGAGTCGCTGATCTCCTTCCGCTCCTCGGCAGTGGCCAGCTCGCTGTGCTCCATCACGTTGGCGGCCGTCCAGACAACGGACTCCAGAATCAGGTCGCCGGTCATTTTTTCCCGCATGAGCCGCGAGTGCTCGATTTCGACAAGGGCCTCCGCCGAACCTCCCAGCTTGCCCAGCAGCACGCATCCCGAGATGGTCGCGGCGATCAGACAACCCGAAAGGACCACGTAGAACAGACTCCGCGCCCATCTCTCTCCATCCATTTCTGCCATGATTTTTCTCCTATACATATAGGAGTTTATCCGTCGTGGCGAAGCCATGGGGGATAAACTCAGGTTGAACTGATCTGCTAAGCCAGGGTGCGGCTTCAGCCCTCGCACATCTATTTCTTCTTCTTTTCTCTTCTCAGTTTTCGTTTTTCCTTTGGACTGCGCTGGGCCTTTTTCTGCTTTTCCCTTTTGCCTTTATCTTTACTTCCCTTGTCGCCCATGTCTGTTTCTCCGTGATTGAAAACGAATGTTCCTCTCAACTCCGTCAGGCCGGCTTGACGTTTTCGGCCCTCGGCCCTTTCGGCCCGCGTCCCTCGGTGTACGACACTCGTTGTCCTTCGTGGAGTTCTTCGTAGCTCACCCCTTCGAGGTTTGACGAGTGAAAAAACATGTCCTTGTCGCTCCCGGTGTCGATAAACCCGTAGCCCTTGTCCGTGAGTCGCTTGATGGTGCCTTCTGGCATTTGTCCAATTCCTCAAAAAGTGTCCCGCAGCGTTGCCCGGAAACACCGTGTTCAGGCTGCTCCGCCGCAAACGCGTCATTCTATTGGGTGGATTGGCTATAATCAACCCACATTTCCCAGATGAGTTGCCGGGGCCGGGGAAATCCGAAACCCCCGGCCCCTAACCCTCAGCCCCCAAGAAAATCGCCGGGTGGCTCAATTCCGGCCTTGACAAGAGACCGTAAATAGTGTATACTAATGTCCATATATCGGTATCTCGAAGAGCCGGCCGTCTGCCGGGTGTCCCAAAGCTGCATCTGGGGGGGTGGCTGCCCCCCCGACGAAATCCGGCCAGTTGCCTACTTCAACAAGAAAATCGTCGATACAAGTCGTTGCCGTAAAATCACTTATGTCACCAGACATTTGCGGTGTCGGGCAAGGGCGGCCGAAAATGAACCCAAAAGAGTTGCGGCCGAAAGAGGGGTATTCGACGGCCCGGGAAGGCCGTCGTACAGATGTGTCGGTGTTACTCCGCCACGTACCGAAACGGCTCCTTGGTCACCTCGTACCCCGGGCGGAGGCCGATGTTCAGCAATAAGCCCAACGCAATCCCATGGGTGAGCAATCCGGAGCCCCCGTAGCTAATCAAGGGAAGAGACAGGCCGGTAACCGGCAGCAGACCGGCGCTCATGCCCGTGTTGATGAGAACTTCAACGGCAAACAGCGCCGCCACCCCGGCGGCGACCAGGCGTCCGAACGGCTCGCGCGTGGCGGCGGCGATCGCGACCGCCCGCCACACCAGCAGACCGAACAACCCGAGCACCGCTGCAATGCCCCACAGCCCGAGACGTTCGCCGAGCACGCAGAAGATGAAGTCGGCCCGGGCTTCCGGAAGCCGGTACGCCCCGCGGTCGTCGGTCACCTGCCCGGCGATCAGGCTTCCCCAGGCGCCGCCCAGCGCCCGCATCTTTTTTGCTTGCTGCAAATGGTACGCGTCGTCGCTCGGCCGCTGGTCCGGGCCCGGCTGATCGAACAGGGCCGTTACCCGCGATTGCTGTTCGGTGCTCATGTGGGTCCACAGGAGCGGGAGGACCAGCAGTCCGATGGCGAGAACGATCGCCAGATCGAGGTGTTTTGCCCCGGCCGCGAAGAGCATGACGAACAACACGGGGAGGAAGACGGACGCCGTGCCCAGGTCGGGCTCGCGAAGGATCAACAGCACCGGCAGCATCGTGATTGCCAGCGGTACGACCAGGCCGCGCAGCCGCCGGTAGTTCTCGCGGTACATCAAGTATTGGGCCAGCGCCAGGACATACGCCACCTTGGCGAACTCGGACGGCTGGACGCTTATGGGGCCCAAAAGGATCCAGCGATGGGAGTTGTTCCTCATCGGGAAGAAGTAAACGGCCATCAGGGACAAAAGGGACAAGAGGAAGATTGCATAGCTGAACCGGCAGAGGATCCGGTAGTTCGGGATCGAAACGAGCAGCATTGCCGCGATCGCCGCCGCCGAATAGACCATTTGCCGGTGAAGATAGCTGCCGCCGAAGAGTTCTTCGCACCGGGCAATCCCCAGCCAGCCGAGCAGGATCAGAGCCACGGCGATCGCGGCGATCGACCAAGGCAAGCGTTGGGCCCAAGCGGTCGGCTTCACTCGATGGCTCCCTGCGGCTTGCGGAACTCGGCGCGATAGACCGGCCGGTCGTGTACTCGCGTGCGGCGTTCGAAATGGGTCCGGTAGGCCATGTCGTGTTCGGCGGGCGTCTCGAGCACCTGTAACGGGCCGGTCAATTGCGTGTGTTCGGCCAACAGCGCCAACGAGGTGTTGAAGTATTCCTCGACGTCGGTCCAGAAGTGGAGCACGCCGCCGGGGCAAAGCGTCCGCTCGACGTTGCGGACGAATGACGGCCGCATCACGCGGCGCCGCTTATGGCGTTTTTTCCACCACGGATCGGGGAAGTAGACGTGGACCGCCGCCAGCGACCGGTCGGGGAGCAATTCGTCGAAGACCCGCAAGACGTCGGCGGAGACGATGATCGCGTTGCGCAACTGCCGTTTGGCCAAGGCGGCAGCGGCGAATCGGGCGTACTTCGCCGCGATTTCGACGCCGAGAAAGTTGACGCCGGGGTGCTCCGCCGCCGCGGTGCGCATGAAGAGCCCCTTACCCGAGCCGGCTTCCACCTCGAGCGGCGCCGCCCGCCCGAACAAGTGCTCGACATCCCACGGCGAGGGCAATTCGTCGAACGTCTTCAGGTAGTCCGACAAATCGAGTGAAGGATCGATTTTTCTCAGTGCGCGGCGACCCATGGTCGTTTGCCGGTGGTCAGGGTTCGGGGTTCAGGGTTCAGGACTTGAGGGGCAAGGTCCGCAGACGAAATCCTGAACCCTGAACCCCGAACCCTGTGTCAAGACTGGTCGCTGGAATCTTGGCCGTCTGCAAGCTGCTCGACGGGCAGGGCGACACCCTTGATAATCCCTTCGCAAACGAGCTCTTGATTCACGAAGGCCTGGAACTCGCAGGTGATGATCACGCGGCGGTGCTTCAGCATCCGCATGACGATGACGAAGCGGTCGCCGGGCCGTACCATGCCGCGGAAGCGCACCTTCTCGAGTCCACCGAAGCCGACGACGCCGTCCATCAACTTGTGCTTCACACTGTAGTAGCTGGCCAGTTGGGCGGCGGCTTCGCACATGATGACGCCGGGCATCAAGGGCATCCCCGGCATGTGCCCTCGAACCCAAAATTCGTCGGGGCCCAAATCCTTGTATCCCACAACCACGTTGCTCTCGCGGTTCTCGTAGCATACCGCCGTGAGATGCTCCATTTCGTATCGCTGGCGGTTGTGCCGCCGGATTTCCTCGATATCGGCAACCACGTTGTCCAGGTCATACTCGGAGAACTCAAGGATGAGCGGTTTCTTGACCACACCGGGCTCCTTTGCAACGTCTGGGATATCAGGCGGGACAACTCACGTGCGGATCGCCTTGCGTCTTGATTTGCGTCCCCGGTTGTTCGCCGGGCGCTTACCGTGATTGGCTTTCTTGACTTTTCGGGTGGGCTTGGCCATCGTCGAATCTCCTGCCTGCCGGTATTGTCCTTCGCGGTTTCGGTCTGAGAATGTCCGAGTTTACCATCCTGGTTGCGGATTGTGAAGATTGGATGCCGGGCCGGAATGGTACCCCTTCGGGGGGAACGCCTTGCTACGCCACCCGGGAATCTCTTTTTTCGGGTAAACGCCTCGTGCTGTGAATCGGGTGGCAATCGGGCTTGGGCGGGTGACCGGGATCATGGCGGTAAAGGCGCGGCGGAGGGACTCTTTCGGCGGGCGGACCGTTGTTTTGGGTTTCCTCTTCTAGTTCCCTACGGTTTCGGGTGATCCAGGTCAGCAGGGCGGGAAGCACGACCATGGAGGTGAACAAGCAGCAACTGACGCCGATGGTCAACACCCGGCCGAGGCTTTGTAGGCCGCGGTGGCTGGCGATCATCAGGCTGCCGAACCCGATCATGGTAGTCAAGGACGTGATCAACACGGCGGAAGCGGTCGACGGGCTCATTCGATAGCGGCCCTTCTGGCGGCGAAAATCGTAGACCACGTGGACCCCGTCGTCGATTCCAATGCCCAGAATCAACGGGAGCACGATCATGTTGGCCGGGTTGCCGGGAATTCCCAGGATGCCCATCACTCCGAACAATTGCAGCATCCCCAGTCCCAAGGGCACCATTGCCAGCAGGGTGCAGCGGAGGCTGCGGAAGTCGAAATACAAGACAACGAGGATCGCCGCCAAGGCATACCAGGCGGCCTGTTCGTAGCTGCGTTTCATTTGCCGCGAGGCTTCGTACGTTTGCAGCGGGTTGCCGGTGGCCTTCGGGTCGACGCTCCGCACGTCGCGGACGAACTTTTCCATCGCTTCCATGTCCCAGATGTCGCCCTTGGCGTAGATTTTCAGCAGGTGGCGGCCGCGTTGGCCGACGAAGCGCGTGACGAGCCCCTGGGGCAAGTCGGTCAGTTTGGGCGGTTCGGGGTTCGACATCACCTGCAGGATGTGGAGGCGGTTGAGCAGGTCGCCGGCCATCCGTTGTTGGTATCGGTCGATGCGGGCGAAGCATTCGGCCGTGGACATTTGCCGCAGTTTGTCACGGATTTGTCCCAACTGCCGGTAAATGCGCCCGGCACGGGGATTTTCGGCCAGCAAGGATTGTCCGAAGGCCAGGGCGCGCCCCAGGTCGGCGGGCGCGTCGACGGGGATTTTCGGGGGCCGTTCGCAAAGGTCCGCCAGTTGCCGGTGGATTCGTGCGATGATCGGGAGCTTCTGCTCGTGACCGGTCGGGAAGAATCTCGCGATGTCCTCCACCCGCTCCACCGAGTCGAGTTGTTCGTATTTCCGTTTCAGCCGCCGCAGGTCTTCAGGACCGTCGACCATCGAAAGGGCAAACCACACGCTTTGGTCGGACTCGTTGAGCAGTTTCTTTTCGAGTTCGACGCTTTCGAGCCCGTCGGGTTGCAGATTGAGCAGGTTGTGGTCGTACTCGAAGCGGCCGATTCCCATCGCGGCGACCGCGGTACCGGCCAAGGTAATGCCCAGCAACAGACGCGGCTTGCCGAACAGCGGCCGCATCCAGCCGTAGACGTCCAACGGAGCGGGGGGAATTTCGTGCCGGTGTTTGGTGTCCATCAGGTAGATCATGGCGGGCAGCACCGTTAAGGTGGCCAGCAGGCAGAGAAGGATTCCGCCCCCGGCGATGATCCCCAATTCGGCCACGCCGGTAAACTCCGTCAACCCGGCCGCAAAGAACGCGATCGCGGTGGTCACCGCGCCGGTGAGGATTCCGGGCCCGACGCCGGAAGCCGTCTGAAGCAGCGATTCCCGGCACCGACGATTCGTGTTTCGCAGTTGCAGGTATCGAGCCGCGTAATGGACACCGAAGTCAATTCCCAAGCCGATCAGGATCACCCCGAAGGCGATGCTGAGAATGTTGAGGTGCCCGATCGCCAGGGTAATGTATCCGAAGGACCAGGCCATCGCCAGCAGCAGGGCCGCCACGGTCACCATCGGATGGCGCAATCCGCCAAACCCCGCCACGAACAGGCACGCAACGCCGACAAGCGCCAACAGGCTCGCCTCCATCATTGAGACCTGGCTTGCCCTCATCTCATCGTTTTCCATCACCGGCAGACCGGTCAGCCCGATTTCCGTGCCGGGATGCTCGGTGGCCGCGCTGTCAATGAGCCGGCGCAGCGTGTCGATTCCTTCGCTGCCTTGGGCAAAGCGGCCCTTGTCCTTCTTGGTCAAACGCAAGAGCACAAAACCGAGCCTGCCCTCGTTGGCCAACAGGTAACCCGAATTGCACTCGCTCAGCGCGACGACGGAACGAGACATGCCGGGCCAGGGTGACGCGTACTGCGCTCGTTCTCCCAACGCGGCCAGAAGGCTCGCCGAGAGCTGATCCAACTCCGCCTCGACGGCCGGGGATTCCGTGCTGTCGACATGCTGCAATCGTGCGAGGATCGTCCGCACCATCGTGCCGACGTTCAGCCGCGCCCACTGCCCGTGGGTGATCGGCCCGACGCGATTCAGAAAAAGCTCGACGTTTCGCAGATCCTCGAGATCGAGATAGTGGAGGCCCTTGCAACGGATTTTCGTCAGGTCCACTTCGTGCAGGACGGCGTGGAACAAGTGGCTTTGGCCTTCCAACTCCCTGGAAATCTCTTCCAGCACGGGGACCACCTGCTCGCGGCCGGCACCTTCGACCACCACGACCACATCGTCCTCCTCGCCGAACTCGTTGATGTAGTCGATCCAGAGTCGATTGTAGTTGCACTTCGGATTCAGCAGTTCGAGACGGCTGGTGCGGAAACCGAGTCGGCTACCGCTGAGCCCCAACGCAAGCACCGCTGCACCGATCGCCAGAGCCAGCACGGGCACGGGGAAGCGCAGCACCAGCCGGGTCAGCAGACGCAGCGGTGCGGCAAGCAGAGACGGTTCTTCCGGCGGCATCCCTTCCTTGGGCATTTGGGTCTTCCAGAGTCCCCCAAACGAGTTGCTTCCGGAACGGCGGGCTCAAAAGGGGTTGCCCAATCAACACCACCCCGGATTGCATTGGTAATACACCGCAAGAGGGGGAATAAATGTATTCTAGCAGAGCACATCCACAGTAGCAAGGCGAATCGAGCAAGGCGAATTTTGGGCCTGTTTCCGGGCGATTCCACCCGAAGTGGGGTTGGCGCTTGGGTAGAGGTAGCCCTCGCAATAACCTAAACATTCCCAAAACCCATTGGTATGCCCCCCGAATAGTTAAAGGCGATCCAACCTATAGGCGGGCATATCCTACGGCATTTTCTTGGATAATGCTTGCTGTTAATGTACTAATCACTATAATCAATACTATACCTTTCTTGGTCGGGATTGCAGCCAGTTCTTTGAGTTTGCGATCCTGGTGCATCGCGTCGCGACAGTTTTTGACTGGGGTTTGCAGTTGACGCCCAACGTCCAGGCAACAATTCGCCCCGTTGTTCAGGAGTTCTCTCCATGAAGACTCGCTACAGGAATCGTCTGCCGCTGCCGGCAAGGAAGGGCCGAGAAACGGATCGGCCCGCGCTATTGGAATCGCGGCAATTGAAGCTCGAACCGCTCGAGGAACGCCGGCTGCTATCGGTGACGCCGTTCAGCTCGGAACAGGCTGTCGACACCTTCGCCGGCGCGAAGTCGACCTTCGCGGCCGATATGGACCGCGACGGCGACCTCGACGTACTCGCCGCCGGCAGCACCGGCATCAGTTGGTGGGAAAACACCGCGGGCGATGGTTCCGATTGGACCACCGAGCACACGGTGGATAACACTTTTCTCGATGCGACATCGGTCCATGCGGCGGACGTGGACAGCGACGGCGACCTGGACGTGGTCGGAACCGGCGCCGGCGCGACCGACGAGGTTGCCTGGTGGTCTGACAACGGCGCGACGTGGGACAAGTACAGTGTTGCGATCGGGTTCGACGGGGCCTCCTCGGTTTCTGTGGCCGACGTTGACCGCAACGGCATGATGGACATCATCGCCGCAGCGACGGACGACGATGAAATCGCGTGGTGGTCGCACAACGTCGGCGAATCCTGGGACATCTGGAACAAGACCAGCGTGACCGATCTCTCTCCTTTGGACGGGGTGAAGTCGATCTTCGTGGCCGACATCGACCGCAACGGCGACCCGGACATCCTCGCCGCGGCCGATGGGGCAACGGACGAGATCGCCCTGTGGCGGAATACCGACGGGACCTTCGTTGAGGGCAAGCTGAGCGTGGACACCACGTTCACCGGTGCGAAGTCGGTCCATGCGGCCGATCTCGACGGCAACGGCAGCCTGGAGATCGTCGGTGCGGGAGGGGACGAGGTTGCCGTGTGGACGCACAACGCGGGGGACAACTGGGACGTTTGGGGCAAGAGCCTCGTGGGCGGCGGCTTCACCGCCGCAAAATCGGCCTACGCCGCCGACTTCGACAAGGACGGCGACCTCGACGTGGTAGGGGCCGGAATAGCCGGCGTCAAGTGGTGGGACAACGACGGTTCGTGGACCGGACGCACGATCGACAGATTCTTCACGGGTGCGACGTCCGTCTGCGTGGGCGATGTGGACCGGGACGGCGACCCGGACGTGTTCGGCTCGGCCGAGAACGCCGGCGGCAGGATCGGTTGGTGGGAGAACGAGACGTTCCACAGCAGTTCCGATTTCCTCCTTGCCGAGAGTTCCGAGGGTCCCGGCGCCAGCAGCCTGGCGCACCACTACATGCTCAACGGCAACTTCGACGCCGCCGACGCCGCCGGGGGCGACGACGGCGCCTTCAGCGGCGTGGTCGACGACGCGGCGGATCGCAACGATAATGCCTTTGGGGCCGTCGACTTCCAGACGGACGGCAGCTTGAATGCGACCCTCTCCTCGAGCATCACCGGCTCGTTCAGCACCTCGGCGTGGGTCAAGCATAGCGACCCCTTCCCGGATACGACGCTCGGTCCGGGCGCAAGCGTTGGCGATAACCGGTTCGACACCGGCAACCGGCTGATCATCGAGCGGGACTTCGTCACCGTGCCGGCGGGGATCTACTCGATCGACAGCTTTAACTTCGACGCAAGAAGCGCCGTCGGTACGGTCACGCCGTTTCTGGCAAAGGGCGCTCCTAGCACGTACACGACGCTTTGGGTGGGTCCGTCTTTCAATATGATAGTCGACGGCGGGGGGACCGGGGGCATGAAGTCCGTATCCTACGCCCCGGGGGCCGAAACCTATGTTTTGACGACAACGTCCGATGTGTTTGCGGGGTTCTACGTTAGGGACGGCGCCATTGTTGAGTACGACGACATCGGAAAGTCGGACTACGACGACAGTTATAACATTCCGACTGTCGGGAGTATGATCAACAACTTTAACCAAACCAATACGACCAAGAGCTTCGCGTTCGATATCAGCTTCTCCCAACCGACCGACGCTTTCCAACGGATCGTGGACAACACCTTCGACGAGGGATTTTTCTTAGGCGCCGACTCGGGTAACGAGGTGCAGACGTTGACCCTGCCGGCCCCGATGGCGCAAGGGTCGTTCACGCTGAAGTACGGCACGGACGATCCGGTCGTCGTTGCCGATCCCACGGCTGCTGCGATCCAGACGGCGCTGGAGGGCAGCCCGTCGATCGGCGCGGGGAACGTGTCGGTCGTGGAAGTGATCGCCAACCAGGAGTGGACGATCGAGTTCATCGGCGCCCTGGCGGCGACCCCCGTGCCCGACCTGGTCTACAGTGCCAACGTGCCCGGGATCAGCGGGCTCGTGAACGGCGACTGGGAGACGGATGCTGCGAACAGCAACGGCGCGTTCCCGGAGCCCTGGTACTCGGGGCACCCGAATAACAATTGGGCCGAGTTTCGATGGGCGGGATATGGCGGGTACACGGGCACGGCGGCGGCATTCGGCAACAACGACCCCACCGGGTATTTCTACCAGAAGGTCGGCTCCTACTCGGGCGAGACCGACATCACTATCGACGGTACCGCGTTTAACCGTACCAATGGAAATGTCTTTGGGGACTTCGACGTTGCCTTCTACTACACCCCCAACGACTGGTTTATGCCTAAGGAGCATAAGGACGTTTCGGCGGGCAGCGTGATCGGCATGGAATCGGGGTTCACGGTCCGGTACGTGAAATCGACCGGCGACGTCAACAACCTCGACAAAGTCGATCAGTTGCTTGCCGGAAGTAACATCAGAGGCGAAGCGACCTTTTACAACGTCGACGTGATCAACTACGGGAACAACGCCGGCGGCAACGACGGCCGCTTCCGCAATGACGATGCCTTCCCGCAAGGGCCCCAAAACGGCGACGACTGGATCCTGGACGTCACGGGCACGCTGGTCGTCGACGTGGCCGGCGAGTATTCGTTCGGATCGTACAACGACGACGGGGGCCGGTTGAAGATCGACGGCATCCAGGTTTGTGATAACGATGGCTTCGGACAGATCGTTCTGACGCAGGGTACGCACGACCTGGAGTTCGCCTTCTTCGAGAACGGGGGCGGCCAGCACGTCGAATTGTACGTGGCCCCGGGGCATTACACGGGCTGGGACGCGTCGGCATTCGATCTCTTGACGCTCAAGAGCGGCCTCATCGATTCGAGGCAGGTCTTTGAAGAGGACGTCAACCTTCCGCACCTAACGGGAACTGATCCGCTGAGTGCCCCGTTCTCGCACAACGTGAACTTCGCGGGGTCGGGGATTTCCGCCGGCGACGATATATGGGTCCGTTTCGGCGACGGCGACCGGACCGCCTTCGACGAGCCGTTTATCGACGATCTATCGGTCCCGGCGAACGTGCCCCAGCCCATACAAGGCGGAACCGTTGTCGAGACCCAAAAGGCCGGCACCCCGACCGATTTCATGTTCGTGGTCGACGACGACGACATGTCGGGCGCCGCGTACGGGGCCCTGTCGCCGGGTTGGCATTTGGTGACCGCGACATACGACCAACCAACGAACACCTCCACGCTCTACGTCGACGGCGTCGCCGTGGACACGGGCGCCTCGGACAATCCCACCGGGCCGGCCGGCAGCACGGCCCTGACCATTGGGAACAATGCGAACGAGGCTGGTGGCCAGTACGGCTTACAGCAATTTACCTTCGATGATCACACGACGGACCTCCTCGATGGGACGACGATGTCCGAAACGAGCTTATTGCCGGACGCCTACTACGATTTCGACGACTACAGCGGCTCGACCGTGTACAACCTCGGCACGCTACCCGGCGAGGACGGGACACTCAGGGACGGTGCGGCGATCACCGTCAGCGGGAAGTTCGGCAACGGCATGAGCATCGCCGACAACAGCAACCAGCGCATGGACGTGCCCAACGTCGATCTCGGCAGCGAGTGGACGATCGCGTCCTGGTTCTACAACCTCCACGATACCAGCAGTTGGCGGACGCTGTGCCGCGGAGCGGTCGGCGACCACCAGGTCATCGTGGAAAGCGGCAGCCACGACCTGGGGTATTACGAGAACATCGGCGGCGGCGGATTCCGCGACTCCGGCTTTGACCTCAACGACACGACCAACGGCTTAGGCTGGCACCACCTCGCCGCCGTCGGAAGCGGTGGAACCACGGTGTTGTACCTGGACGGCGTCTATGCCGGCACGAGCGACCGCCAAAGCACCTCCGAGGTCACCTGGATCGGCAATCATTCCGGCGGCCAGCCGTTTGCCGAGGTAATCGACGACTTCGTCATCTACGGTACCGCCTTGGACGCCGGACAAATCGACACGCTGTACACGTCGGGTGTGGCGGGCCTCGCGACGCCGCCGTCGGTCACCGAAATCTACAACAACTCTTTGCGAATGAACGAGGACGGGGCCAGCGGTGTCAAATCATCATTCAAGCTGCCGGATCTCGATCCCGGCGAGAAAGTGCAGGCGTTCACCGCGACCTTCGACTTGAACTTCTACAGCATGAATGAGCCGGGCGACGGCCTCTCCTTCAACTTTGGCGAACTGCCCGGCGACGACGGCAATGGCGAAAGCGGCTTCTTCGGCAGCGGCGGCGAGGGTTTGACGGTAGGCTTCGACACCTATGAGCCGGATGACGGGCGTGAAACCGAGGTCTGGGTGAACGGTAGCAGCATCGGGCTCAACGAAACCGATGTAGATTTTGATACCGACACGGGCGCCTTCCAAACCGTAACCGTTCATTGGGACCCCAGCGGTCTGGATGTCACTTACGACGGCACGGCGCTGTTCACCGATCTGCCAACCCCCGGGCTTACCCCTAAACCCGGCTGGCGTTTCGGCTTCTCGGCGCGGACCGGCGGAGCGGATGAGGATGCCCTCCTGGACAATCTAACGATCACTACCACCCGGGTCGGCAACCGGGCGTGGGAAGGCCTGATCGACGACGTGGCAATCGCCGGCGAGGTGTACAACCCCACGGAAGTCGCGGCGCTCTATAATCTGGGCCTCGGCAGCGCCAACGCCGCCGGATTCGAGTACGACGCCGACGCCGTGCAGATGCTGTTCGACTTGTACGATGACGGGGCGGGCAGCGGATCGGTCGACGTCAATGAGACGAAGTGGGAGTACGTCGACTCCGGCCTGGCAGGGGCCGAAGGGGTGCTGTTCGACGAAGGCGGCGGCAACTATTCGCTCAACCTCAACGCGGGCGGCGGCGTGCGGACCGTGCCGCCGGCCGGCGACCACGCGGGCGAACACCTGATCGACTACAGCTTCGACGGCGCCGCATCGCTCTACGCGGCCGACATCGACGCCGACGGCGACCTCGACGTGGTCGGGGCGGGGGCAAACGCCGACGAGATCGCATGGTGGGAGAACCTGGCCGGCGACGGCCAGACCTGGACCAAGCACGTCGTCACCGCCCTTCCCTTCGAAGGGGCGAACTTCGTCTACGTGGCCGACATCAACGCCGACGGCAACCTGGACATCCTCGCCGCGGCCGACGCGGCCGACGACGGCGAGGACGACATCGCCTGGTGGAGCAACGTGGACGGCGACGGCCTCTCGTGGACGAAGACGCCGGTGACCAGCGACTTCGAGGGGGCGGCCTCCGTCTTCGCGGCCGATTTCGACGGCGACGGAAACCTCGACGTGGTGGGCGCCGCCGCGGACGACAACGACATCAACTGGTGGTCGAACACGGGTCCGGGCGGCGACGGTTCAACCTGGGCCGCCCCGGCCAACATCGACGGCCCGGCGGCCTCGTACCAGCCGGGACTCTATTTTGGCGCCGTCGCGGGGTACGCCAACCAAACGACCCCCAACCCGAACGAGTACGTCACCGTCGACCTGCACGAGACCGAAATCGTGGGCGGCATTCCAGAGTACACGACGCACGTCTTTACTGGTGAGGTTTGGGATGCGGATGGCATAATCTCCTTCAGCGAAGACATTGACGACAACGCGCGCCTTTGGCTCGATGGCACCAAGGTGCTCGACGGTAATGACTATACCGGCCAGTTGGACATCGGCATGGGTGATGGGGGCTGGCACGACATCGAATTCCGTCCTTCCAACAACGGCGGTTCGGGCGGCCGGCGTAACAGTCTCGGTTTTGGCTACGACCCGGCCGGCCTCTCCAACCCCGGAATCCACCCGGAGGACCCCGGCGACATGTCGCTGTTCCGGGTTTTTGCGACCAACCCGGACGATTTCTTCGGTGCGGCGTCGGTCTACGCGGGCGACATGGACGGCGACGGCGACGTGGACGTGCTGGGGGCCGCTTCCGAGGCCGACGAGATCTCCTGGTGGGAGAACGCCGGCGACGGCTCGGCCTGGACGAAGCACATCATCACGGAAGCATTCGACGGGGCCGCCTACGTCGCGGCCGCCGACATGGACGGCGACGGCGACCTGGACATCGTCGGCGCGGCCACCGACGCCAACACGGTTACCTGGTGGGAGAACCGTAGCGAGGAGGGCGGGTCGATCGCCTTCAACCACACCGGCGGCGGATTTCCGGTCGGCGAGTCTGCCGGCGTGGTACCCTACCCGAACTGGAACAACATCAGCGACACCAGCGGGTCGACCGGCACCATTATTAACGATGACGGAAACGCAGTTTCGGGCATGTCCGTCACGTGGGCGGCCGACGACAGTATCGCGCACGTTGCGCAGATCGAGGGCGCGCATTTTGAAGCGTTTAATGCTACTAACATGTGGACCGCGCGGGAGGATGCGCCGATCCTATGGACGCCTACCCCGGCGGGCGACTTCTACTTCGAGACGCACGTAGTAATGAGCACCTCGCAGGGCGGTGCGCAAACGGGAATTACCGTGTATGGGGACGGGGTCGACTCCGATGACGGGGAAATGCCGAACTTCATCCTCGGCTTGGACCACTGGGACGTGAATAACCGGATGGTCAAGATTCAAGGCTTGGGAACCAACAACCCGAACGTGAGCCAGCCGGCAACCGGCGGAGAGGCCTGGCTGAGGCTGGAACTCATACGAGGCGGGGGCGCCGGCGGCGAAGATCGATATGTAGCCAAGTACAAACTCAACGAAGGGGACTCTTGGGCCACGCTATATACTCTTGACCGCAACGTGAACAACGCGCGGATCGGCCTTTACTTCAAGACCAGCGGCGGAGGGAGATCCGCCGACTTTACCTACGCGGCAACCGATACTTGGACCGACAATTTCGACGGCGACGCCTTTGATCCCCGTTGGGGCGAGGACGAGCCTAACCCAAGTGACGGAACCGTTTCGTTTGTCGACATTTCTGAAGACAAAAAGCTGTTCTTCGGCGGGGCCGAGTCGTGGGACACCGATTTCAGCTCGAGCAACCGGGTCTCGATCACGGGCATCCCGTACGAAGTGTACGACGTCTATATGTACGTGTCGGGCTGGACCGACGACCGGACCGGCCATACCCGGATTAACGGCGACAACGACACCATTGTGGGCTTCAAGTCGTTGGAGGAGTTTTCGGGCACCTACATCGAAGCGGTCGACACCGGCACCTACGCGAACTACGTCCTCTACAAGAGCCTGACCGACCCGGACTTGACGTTGGAGTGGAGCCCGGAGGCCTCCAGCGTGATTCTCGCCGGGTTCCAGATCGTGGCCCCGGTATGGGCCGAGCGCGCCGTCGACGGCGACTTCGACAGCGCGTGGTCGCTGCGGCCGATCGACATGGACGGCGACGGCGACCTGGACCTGGTCGGCGCCGGTACGTCGCCCAGTGTCGGGGGCGGCGGCACCTCGACCGAGACCCTGGTCGGCCACTGGACCTTCGACGGTCCGACGGACGCCAACCTGGTTGCCAACGGCTCGTTCGAGAGCGGCGGCGAAAACGAAAGGGACGACACCGAGGGATGGATCAAGGAAAACAGCCCCTTTGGAATCGAGAACGACAGCCCCCACAGCGGCGAGTGGCGATACCGGCCCAACGACGGCAACAACCTGACGCGGGGCGTGTACCAGACCCTGGCCGCGCCGCTCGAGGCCGGCAAGGAATACGTCCTGAGCTTCTGGGCGATAACCCGGGGCGCGGGCAACGCGAACGACGTCCGCATCGGGGTCAATGCGGGGACGGGGCCGCTCGATGATGTCGGCAACTGGACCTCGCTGACGCTGAACGTCGTCGATGTCCCCGACAAATCGGCGTACTTGTGGAGCCGGCGGGTCTACACGTTCACGGCCGCCGGCGGCGAAGACACGATCTACTTCGGAACGGCCGCGGGGGGCAACAACAACGGTTACGACATCGACGACGTCGTCCTGACCGAAAACCTGATCAGCAACGGCAGCTTCGAGAACGGACCCGTCGTCAACGGGGACGATGCCGACGACTGGAACAAGGACGGGGCCTACGGGGCCGACGACGAGGCGGCCTACGACGGCTCGTGGGGTTACTCTCCGGGCGACGGCAGCGACGTTACCGACGGCGTCTACCAGGACATCGGCCAACTCGAGGAGGGCCAGGCCTACACGCTGACCTTCTGGGCAAAGGCCAACGGCGTGGACAACGGGCTCGACATCCGCGTAGGCGAATACAGCGGAACCGGCTCCCTCGACGATCTCGGGAATTGGAATTCGCTGACCATCGACGAAAGCGAGATCGTCTATACCCCGGTCGACACCATGAATCCCGGCGACCCCGTCGTGCGGCCGCTCGGCGGTTCGCCCGTATGGGGCGACGGAACGATCTACGCGATCGACGACACCGGGATGAAGTACTACATCAGCCCCGGGATCGACGGCGGGCTGATCGTCACGCCGACCGGCGTCCACTACCGGATGGGCGAGGACGACCTGGGCGTGGGGATTAGCGGGTACGACCTGACTACGATTACAGACGTAGGCGGCTACGGGGCCCTCGGCTGGGACGTGGGCGACCGCTTCACGCCCACTGCGGATACCGACGTCACCGAACTCGGTTTCACCGGGTGGTCGGTGGACGGCGACGTGCCCGCCGGTACGACGATTACGGTGCAACTGTACGACTTCGACAGCGCGGACCCCGCCAATTCCACGCTGCTGGCCACGGCCGTGTTCGGCGAGGGGACCGCCTCGTCGGAGACCTATACAGTCGACTCCCAGGACCACTACGTCTGGTGGTCCGCCCTCGGCGCGCCGGTGACCGTCAACGCCGGGAACGACTACATGGTGGCGGCCTACGGTTACGACGGCAACCTGAAGTATCTGGATACCCCCGGCGGCATAACGGTCGATCCGGGAATCACGCACCACGACCGCTACTGGGGCAGCGGCGGCGTAGATTCGGCGCCCGACAACCTTGACATGACCGCGAGCCCGTTCGCGGGGGCGACGTTCAAGTGGGAAGCCGGCAGCCAGTACGGCTTGCAGGAATTTACCTTCGAGGACGGCACAACGGACCTCCTCGATGGGACGGAGATATCGGCTTCGGCCCTGCCGGAGAATCTTCTTCTCTATTATGCACTCGACGAGGGTTCGGGAACTATTGCCGTCGACTCCAGTGGGAATGGTTACGATGGGACAATCACCGGAAGTCCGACGTGGACTTCAGGGCAACTGGGCGGCGCGTTGGATATCAATCAGGCAGGAGACATCGTAGTCCCGGCGGCGGCCATTTCCGGCATAGATAAGGAAGTGACCGTCGCGTTCTGGGCCTACGGTGACACGAGTCTGCCCAAAAACACGTCGGTTTTCGTTGCCAGGCAAGGCGGCACCCGCAAGCTCAATGTCCATCTCCCATGGGGCAATAGCAATATCTACTGGGACACGCCCAATCGGATCAACAAGGTCGCCAGTGCCGCCGACTACGAGGGACGCTGGACTCACTGGACCTTCACCAAGGACGCAAACGCCAACGTGCAGAAGATCTACATAGATGGCCAACCGTGGCACTCCGGCGGCGGCAATACCAGCATGGCCGGCCTCACTTCGATGATCATCGGTAGTGAGTTTGGCAGCAATAGGTGGGACGGCATAATTGATGATTTTCAACTCTACGACCGAGCACTCACCGACGGCGAAATCCTCGACATCTATGGTAACACCGGAGGGGTCGCCGAAGTCAACGGCAACTCTTTGCTCTTGAACCAGGACGGGGCCGGCGATGCCACGTCGTCATTCAAGCTGCCGGATCTCGACCCCGGCGCGAAAGTGGAGGAGTTCACCGCGACCTTCGATATGGAGCTGTACAGCGTGGATGAGGCGGGCGAAGGCGTCTCCTTCAACTTCGGCAACCTGCCCGACGACAACGGCGAGGGCGAAACCGGCTTCTTCGGCGCCGGCGGCCAGGGGTTGACCGTGGGCTTTGATACCCACGCCGTTACATCCGCGTCGGTCCTCTTGCAGGACGACTTCAACGACGACAGCCTCGATGCGGCCAAGTGGAACGTCGTGCTGACGGGAATCCCGCAGGACCCGAAGAGCGTTACGGAAACGGGCGGACGAATCAGGCTGGAGGGACGTGGCCACCTGAATACCGTCGACCAGTTCGACCCGAACGACGGTGGGCTGAATATCACGGGCACCTGGCAGTTCGGCGCCGACGACATGCTGGAGGTCTTTACTCGCAGCGACGGTATCCCGGGTGGCTCCTATGGCGAGACCAGCAACGGGATCGAGATGTTTGCGATGACGGGCAGTGGCCTCCAGATCATCGGCCGGGGCGCTGCAAGCGTTACGGGCGGCGCCCAAGTGAATCTTCCTGAGGGCATATCGGCAAACGATACCTTCTATTTCGAGTATGCCGACGATGGAACGAATCTCACGGCGACCCTGACGGAGGTGGGCAACCCCAGCAATACCGCCACTGTCACCGCCACCAGCAGTTACGCCCCGGCGACCAACCTGATCACCTTCCACAACCGCGAGTCGGGTAGAGTTTCGTATCTGGATGATGTGGTGATCGGATCGTATGCCCCCAAAACCGAGGTGTGGGTCAACGGCACCAGCGTTGGGGTCAACGAGGCCGACGTGTTCAAGGTCGAATCAGACGACTTCCCAGACGCTCTCCAAGCCGTAACAGTTCATTGGGACTCCAACGGCTTGGACGTCTTTTACGATGGCACGCCGCTGTTCACCGACTTGGCGACCCCCGGACTCAGCCCCGAACCGGGCTGGCGTTTCGGCTTCTCGTCGCGGACCAGCTCAGTGGACGAGGACGTCCGCTTGGACAATCTAACGGTCAATACCTCCGCGGCTTTCGCCGGGTATAATTATACGACGATTGCCGATATGGGCGTCGCCGGGGACTTCGGCACGGGCATAGGCAACCGCTTTACGCCCGTTGCGGACATCGACGCCACCCGGCTCGGCTTCGCGGGGTCGTCGGCGGACGGCGACGTGCCGGCGGGTTCGACGATTACGGTGCAGCTCTACGACTTCGACAGCGCGACCCCCGCCAATTCCACGCTGCTCGCCACGGCCGTGTTTAACGAGGGGACCGACTCATCGGGGAGCGCCGGCAACGGCCAGTACGTCTGGTGGTCCACTCTCGAGACGCCGGTGAGCCTCAGCAGCAGCAAGGACTACCTGATTGCCACCTACGGATATGACGGCAATTTGACATTTCTGGATGCCCCTAACGGCATAACGGTCGATCCGGGAATCACGCACCACGACCGCTATTGGGGCGCCGGCGGCGTGGGTTCGGCGCCCGACACCCTCGACATGAACGCCGACCCGTTCGCCGGGCCGCTGTTCCAGTGGCACGTGCCGCGCGTCATGGACGGCCCGGGCAGCGACTTCGCGGTCGACAGCATTACGAGCCACAATCTGGGCGTCACGACCGGCACGCCGCCGGTGAGCAGCCTGGTCGGCATGGACCCGGTCGACGGATTCACCGTCCGGCAAGTGAAGGCCACCGCTGCTTTCGGGGACGTCAACAGCATTGCCAGGACCGATGAGTTGCGTGCTTATACCGCGCCCGATCCGAACATCGAGCAAGAGCAGACCGATTACAACGTCGAACTGATCAACTACGGGGGCGGCGGCAGCTTCGGCAATGACAGCGACTTTCTGTTCGGCGGCGGCGACCCCGGCGAGGACTTTATCCTGGAAGTCACCGGCACGCTGGTTATCGAAGAGGCCGGCTGGTATTCGTTCGGATCGAAGGGCGACGATGGAAAGCGATTGAGGATCGACACGAACTTCAACGGGTTCGATGATAACGACAACCTGTTTTCGGTGAACGGGACGGGTGAGGGGTACGGTAAGATCCAACTGGACGCGGATTCGTATCCCCTGGAGTTCGTTTTCTACGAGCGCGCGGGCGGCGACTGGGTCGAGCTGTTCGCAACCCCCGGGGAATATACGAGCTGGAACTCGGCATTTGAACTCTTGACGCTCAAGACCTCTATCGTCCCCTCCGACGCGGTCTACAGGGACCCGACTCTGACCGGGGGCCCCAGCGGGAGCACGTACGCCATGGAATTCACGCCGGCGGGGGAATTCTATTCGGCCGCGCCGGTCACCTACCTCCAGGACAACTTCGCGATCGAGGCCTGGGTCAAGGCGGATACCGCCAGCGGCAACGCCATCATCGCCCACAACGGGACGTTCAACTCGTCGGGGTTCGGGTTGTACCGCGAGGGGGCCAAGTGGAGAGGGCGTATTAACAGCACGAATATCGGCGATGCCAACGTAGTGCTCGATACGTGGACGCACTTGGCGCTGGTGCGCGACAGCGGGACGGCAACGCTGTACGTGAACGGCGTGCAGGCCGGCGGCACCAATACCACTACCCCGAACATTCCGGACGGGAGCATGGCGATCGGCGGGAACCCTTACGTCGCGGGGCAGGTCTTCGACGGGCTCATTGACGAGGTCCGCGTGTTCCGTTTCGAGCCGGGCCAGTTCAGCACGGATGATTTGCTCAACGACGGAGTTCTTGCGCCCGACTTGCCCGATCCGGCCAGCGCTCAATCGACGGTGATCGGCCTGCGGATCTACACGGCCAACGACAACACGGGCCGCGACCCGACCAGTTACGTCCTCGAAGGGTCGAACGACGGCGGCATGACGTTTATCCCGATTTCGTCGGGGGCGCTCGATCCCCCGACGGGCCGGAACCCGGACAACACGAATCCCGTAATGCCGGACCTGGACCTGTATCACGAGGAGGTCACGTTTGCGAACAGCGAGGCCTACCAGACGTACCGCCTGACGTTCCCCACGGTCAGAAGCGGCACCGACATGCAGATCGCCGAGGTGGAATTCCTCGTGAAACCGGTGGTGCCCCGCTGGGAAGAGCGGAGCTACACGTTTATCGCCACCGGCAACGAAGACACGGTCTATTTCGGCACGGCCGAGGCGGGCGACAATACGGGCTGCGACATCGACCTCGTGACGTTGATTCCCGTCAACCACCCGGACACCCTGCTTTACGACACCAGCGTCAACGGGTCGGACAACAGCGGTACGTTCATCGCGGGGAAGACGCCGCTGGCTGCGGACAGCAGCGTGATCGGCGGGGCGATCGAGCTGTTCAACGATCAGACGATCAGCGTGGGAAGCTCCGTCGATTTCGACACCGTGAACTGGACGGCGTCGATGTGGCTCTACAACGAGGGCCTGGACGACTGGGAGACGGCGTTTGGAAGCTGGGGCGACGGCGCGCCCAACTCGATCCGCGTCGGAAGGCGGGACAACGACGGATGGTGGAGCGACCAGGCCGGCGGGGATACCAAGAGCGACGACACGCTCGAACTCGGGATGTGGACCCACGTCGTCTCGCGCCGCACCGCCAGCGGCAGCGAGAACTCGCTCTGGATCAACGGCGTAAAGCAGACGCAGACTTCCACCAGCCAACCCGGCATCCCGGGCGACTGGGACGTCTATATCGGCACCAGGAGCGCGGCCAACGATGACTGGAACGGGAGGATCGACGATCTGGGCTACTGGAGCGGAGACCTTTCCGACGGTCAGATCCGCGCGATCTACACGCTCGCGACCTCCTCGTACAACTACGACCAGGCCGCGGCGGAGCAGTTGTTCAGCGTCCACAACGCGGGGCCGGGCGCCTCGACCGTCGTTGGCACCGAGTCCTGGCAGTATGCCGATAACCTCAACGCGATCGCGGGAGCCGCGGGCGAGGGCGATCTGTTCGGCAACAACGGGTTCGTCTACCTGCTGCTCGACAGCAGCGGCACGGGGACCGGCGTGGTGCAGAGTGCGGAAATCCAGACGGCCAATTTGCCGGTCGTCTGGTGGGAGAATACGGCCGGGGACGGCACGGCGTGGACCCGCCGCACGGTAGACGTCTTCGGAGAGGGGTCGGTTGCGGTCGGCGACATGGACGGCGACGGCGACGTCGACATCCTCGGCGCGGCCAAGATGAGCGACGAGGTTACCTGGTGGGAAAACATGAGGAAGCAGTTCACCGTAACGGCAACCGACAGCGCGCCGGCGGCCGGAATCGACGAACGACTGATGGACGACGTGCTGGCCGTCGAGGTGACCCATCTCGGCCGCCCGGGCGACAACGACCTGGAGCTGGTCACGCTGGAACTCCTGTTCGACGACGGCGCCGCGGAGCCCGCGCCGCTCACCTCGCCGCAGATCAACAGTTATATCGCCAACTTGCAGATCTGGCGCGATGCGAACGCCTCCGGCGTGTTCGAGCCGCAATTCGATACGTTCGTGACGGAGATCAGCACCCTGACGCTGACGCCCGAGGGCATCCAGACGGTGACCTTTGCCGACGGCGATCCCAACGTGTGGGTGGCGCACGGCGCGCCCGCCACGTTCTTTGTCGCGGTAACCGGCCTAAGCGGCGGCCCCGACTCGCAGTTCCGAATCACCAACCTTACGAAGTCGTCGCCGGTCCCCACGGCCGAGGACAGCGTCTGCGATGTGCCGCTGGTGTTCCGGCGCACGGACAACGTTACGTCGTCGGTCGTGGTGATCAACGACATACCGACTTTGACTCCCGTCGGCGACTGGCAGGAGATCACCGAGGACTTCGACAACACGAAGGCGATCTCCTGGGCCGACATGGACGGCGACGGGGACCTGGACGTCCTGACGGTCGGAAATTACGACGACGGTTATGACAGCGTGAGTTGGTGGGAGAACAAGTACGGGGACGGTTCGTCATGGGGAGAGCACCTGATCGACGACGCCTATGTCTGGGACGGCCGATCGGTCTCCGCCGGAGACATCGACGGCGACGGCGACCTGGACGTCCTGGTCGCCGACTACGGGTATTACAGCACGTGGCTGTTCAAGAACGACGGCGGCGGGTCCTGGTCTGTGGTTGATGTAGTGGAAGGATTCAACTGGCATAACGGCCCGAGTTCGGCCGTGCCGGCCGATATTGACGGCGACGGCGACTTGGACGTGCTGGTCACCGATTGGGTTGAGGGGGCGGTGTTCTGGCTGGAGAACTCCGGGGACGCCTTCTGGGAGGATTCGTGGATCGATCATCCGGTGGACCCCGAAGCCGACTTCTACGGTGCGATGTCGGCCCAGGCGGCCGACTTCGACGGCGACGGCGACCTGGACGTCGTGGCGGTCGCCGACAGTCCTTCCGGCGACGACGGGGTGAGCTGGTGGGAGAACACGTCCGGCGACGGCACTACTTGGGAGGAGCACTCGTTAAGGGACCACTTCGACGGTGCGACCTCGGTCTACGCGGCGGACGTCGACGGCGACGGCGACTTCGACGTGTTGGCCGCGGCCAAGGACGCCAACTCGATTGCCTGGTGGGAGAACACGGCGGCGGACGGGGCGTTGTACCGGGAGGATTTCGTCAGCGCGAGTTCTCCGGTGAGCAGCATCGGTTGGCAGGTGTTTGGCAGCAGCGGCGAGGATTATTCGGATGCGGGGGCCCCGCCCGCAGTCATCTACAGCGGAAGCGGCGGCCACATGGAAGTAGGGTGGGGTATGCACGGCAAGCTGGTTGCCGTCTCCGACGCGCCGAGGATCAGCTCGACGAACCGGAACGAATACTTTACCGTGACGCTCGAACACGACGACGTGTTCATCGGCGGCAACTACCGGGTGCTGCTGGAGGTGGACGGCAAGTGGTACGCTTCGCAGACGATTGCCGCGGCGGCCGACGCGACGTACAACCTGGCGGTGGAAGGCGTCAACTGGACCGAGTGGGTGGGCGAGACCGATTTCTCGAACGGCTTTAACACGGCCGGTATTTCCGGGCCGACCGGGCCCCTGCCCGCCGGCGATATTTCCGGGGTGGCCGTCTTGATGAACATCGTCGCCAACAATGACTACTTCCGCTTGTTGGAGTTGCGGGTCACGCCGAACTGGACCGAGCACATCGTGACCGACGATTTCACCGGCGCGGCGTCGGTTCACGCCGCTGACGTCGACAACGACGGCGACGTGGACATCATCGGCGCGGCGGATTCGGCCGTGCCTTCGGACAACGACGTTGTCTGGTGGGAGAACGTGGGCGGCGACGCCCTTGATTTGGACAGTCACGTCGTCGACGACGGTTTCGCCTCGGCCGTGTCGGCCTACGCGGTCGACATCGACGGCGACGGCGACCTCGACTTCCTCGGCGCGGCGAACACCGACGTTGCGTACACCGACGACGTCGTCTGGTGGGAGAACGAGAGAATCCACAGCAACGCCTACTTCCCGAACAACGACTTCCCCGGCGAGGGCGAGCAAAAGGTTGACAACTTCACCGGGGCGACCTCGGTCGACCTGGCCGATGTGGACGGCGACGGCAGGCTCGACGTGGTGGCCGGGGCCACGGATGCCGCGGATGACGGACACATCTTCTGGTGGAAGAACGGCGAGACGGGTTGGACGTCGGAGGCGGTCAACAACGATTTCAACGGCGTGGCGTCGGTCATCGCCGCCGACATCAACGACGACGGCGAGATGGACGTGGTCGGGGCGGCCGCCGCGGACGGCGTAAGCTGGTGGGAGAAAATCGACGGTTCGTGGACCGAAACCGCCGTCGATTCCGGCTTCAGCGCGGCGACGTCGGTCGACGCGGCCGACATCGACGGCGACGGCAAGATAGATGTTGTCGGCGCATCGACGACGGGCGGCATCGCCTGGTGGGATAACGCAGACGGCTGGAACGAGGACTCGTTGGGTGTTCAAGGTCCCGCCTTCACCGGTGCATCGGCCGTCGACGCGGCCGACATGGACGGCGACGGCAGCACGGACATTTTGGGTGCGTCGACAACGGCCGGCATCGTCTGGTGGGCGAACGACGGCTCCTGGACAGCGGACCCCGTCAGTGCCGCCTTCACCGGCGCGACTTCGGTCCACGCGGCCGACATCGACGGCGACGGTGCGATGGACGTCCTCGGGGCGTCCTCGACGGGCGGCATCGTCTGGTGGAAGAAGAGCGGTACGTGGAACTCAACGGACGTGGATGCCGCCTTCACCGGCGCGGCGTCGGTCTACGCCGTCGACTTCGACCGCGACGGCGACCTGGACGTCGTGGCGGCGAGCAACAACGGCGCGGATACCGGCGTCGTACGCTGGTGGGAGAACACGGCCGTGACGGGCGACGGCTCGACGTGGACGGCGCATACCATCGACGGCAGCTTTACCGGCGCGGCAGCGGTCGACGCCGGCGATATCGACGGCGACGGCGACCCGGACGTGGTGGCCGCGGCCGGCCTGGCCGACGAGGTCACCTGGTGGGAGAACATGGGCGGCCAGGTTTCCCTGGCGACCACACCGCTTGCAGAGGTCAACTGGGCGGACGGGCTCGGCGAGTTCCTGACCGGCGACGTGTTGAAGATCGTTATGACCCATAACGGTCTGACCGGAGAATACAACGAAGAGCTGACTTCGGTGCAGCTCCTTTTCACCGACGAGTTCGGCACTCCGCTGGACACGGCGGCGCTGGACAACCTCGTCGAAAATTTGCACATCTACCGCGACGACGACTCCAGCGGGGAGTTCGAAGTGGGCAACGATGTTCTGGTAACGACCCTGGCGAATTTCGATCTTGCCCTCGGCGTCCAGACGCTGACGTTTACCCATAATGATCCGAACGTCCAAGTTACGCCGGACGAGCCCGCAACGTTTTTCGTCGTGCTGGACGTCCTCTCCCAGGGCACGCTCCGGGTGACCCATCTGACCGATTCCGGCACGGCCGACGGTCACTATCCGGTCGAGGGCGACGCCCCCATGTTGCTGGAGTACCGGGGTGACGTCGGATCGACCCTGAAAATCACAGAGGTGCCGCCGCTGGTTCCCTTCAGCAACGGGCAGATTATCGACGGGGACTTCGACGGGGCGGATTCGGTCTTCACGGCCGACCTCGACGGCGACGGCGACCTGGACGTCGTGGCGGCCGCTTCGGACGCCGGCGACGTCTCGTGGTGGGAAAATACGGCCGGGGACGGCTCCGCCTGGACCGTACACGACATCGACACGAGCTACGCCGGCGCCTCGTCGGTCTACGTGGCCGACATCGACCTCGACAACGACCTGGACGTGGTGGCCGCCGCTTCCCAGGGCAACTTCATTACCTGGTGGGAGAACGCGTCGGGAGACGCTTCCTCGTGGACCAGGAACACGATCGACGGCGATTTCACCGGTGCGAGTTCGGTGTACGTGGCCGACCTCGACTGCGACGGCGACCCGGACGTCCTCGGCGCGGCCGAGGGAGACGACGAGATCGCGTGGTGGGAAAACGGGGGCGTCCCCGCAGACCTCTACCCGACCCTCGTACTCGGCGACCTCCCAATCCTTTACTACCAGCTTGAGGAAACCGCGGCGACGTACGCGGGCGCCATCGACGACGCGTCGGTGAACGCCAACGACGGCATGTACGTCGGCGACGTGCAGCGGCTCGATGCCCCAGGCACGGTGGTGACCGGTTCTGCGGTCGAATTCACGAACGGCGGTCCCGATAACTCCATAGCCGTGCCCGACCTCGGATCGCAGAACCTGTTGACCCTCGAGTTCCTGGTCTGTGCGGACGACTACCGGGATAACGACACCGTGTTCTGGACCGACAGTTGGGTCGGCGGCAACTTGCGGGTGTTCTTCCGCACCAGCGGCAATTTGCGGTTCGACATCAACGGTCCCGGCGACCGCGAATTTACGGCCCCCGCCCCCATCGGCAAATGGACCCATATTGCCATTACCTACGACAGCGCGACGGGCAAGGCCGACCTGTATTCCAACGGCGTATACAAGGAGACCGAGACTTTTGCCGCCGGGACGTCCATCTTGCTTTCCCCGGGGCACATCGGCGCCGAGGACGGCACTAAGAACGAGTTTGACGGGCTGATCGACGAATTCGCGTTCTACAACTCGGTCCTCTCGCCCGAGGACATTGCCGAGCACGCCAATGCGGCTCTCGGCGTCGCACCGGCGCCGGGCGAAGTCTGGCTGAAGCAATCGGTGTCGACTACGTTCGACGGGGCAAGTTCCGTTTACGCGGCCGACATCGACGGAGACGGCGACATGGACGTGTTGGGGGCCGCCAAGGTCGCCGACGACGTCGCCTGGTGGGAGAACACTGCCGGCGACGGTCCGGACCCGGCCGCCAAGCACGTCGTGGACGGCGACTTTGACGGCGCGACGGCGGTCTGCGCGGCCGACGTCGATAGCGACGGCCGCGTGGACGTGGTCGCCGCCGCCGCCGATTCCGATCGGATCAAGTGGTGGCGGAACTCCGCCGGCACCGGTTTGGACTGGAGCACCGCGTATACCCCGGCCACCGGTTTTGTCGGGGCGAATTCGGTCCACGTGGCCGACATCGACAGCGACGGCGACATGGACATCCTCGGCACCGCCCCGGGCACCGCGGATGTCGCCTGGTGGCAGAACACGGGCCCCGACGGCGACGGCTCGACCTGGGATAGGGACTTCGTCGATCTCAACGCCGCCGGCGTCAGCGCGGCGATTACCGCCGATATCGACGGTGACGGCGACCTGGACATCGTCGGCGCCGCGAACGCGGCCGACGACGTCCTCTGGTGGGAAAACGAGACGATCCACCGGAGTGCGTATTTCCCGATCGCCGACTACCCGGCGGTAGGCGAGGCCACGGTCGGCGGCTTTGCCGGCGCGGACTCGACCTACTCGGCCGACGTCAACGGCGACGGCTACCTGGACGTGGTGGCCGTGGGCGTCAACGAGGTTAGCTGGTTCCAGAACATGGGCGACGGTTCATGGACCAAGCGCCCCGTCGATACCGGTTTCACCGGCGCGGCATCGGTCGTTGTCGCCGACCTCGACCTCGACGGCGACCTGGACATCATCGGCGCCGCGAGCGTGGCCGACGACATTGCCTGGTGGGCGAACGATAACGGCGACGGCCTGTCGTGGACGAAAAACACGATCGAGAGCGACCTCGACGGCGCGGCGTCGGTCCAGGTGGGCGACGTCGACGGCGACAGCGACCCGGACATCATTGCCGCCGCCACGGATTCCAACGCCGTTGTCTGGTGGGCGAACCCGGTCAGGGGCCCTGCTTCGAGCAAGGAGCTTATCATTGACCAGGACACTCAGGGAGACTGGGTTGGAGTATATGGCAACGATGGTTACATCCTTGCCAACTTCAACGACGGCTCCGACGAAATCTCGATACCGAGTTATCTGGATACTTACTACTGGACCGGCACCGATCCCTGGAAGGTGATGGGGACCGATATGCTGGATCCTTCGGACCACGTCGAGGGCGGCCGGGTAGACGTAAACAATGGGATCGTGAAGGCGATCGACGATACGACGTCGAAGTACTATACCAACTGGGCGCTGCCGTCCGGCTTTATCGTCACCCCGAACAACCCCTTTGTCACAGTGATCGGGGCCTCGTCGGAGGACGGCACGTTCGTCGCGGAAAACCTTGTAGACGGCGTCATCGGCTCCGGCAGCGATTGGGCCGGCGTCGGGGCGGGTCCGAACTACGTCGATTTCGATTTCGGCCAGGAAGTCACCCTGAGCAGCATCGACTTCACGCAACGGCACAACAGCGGATCGGTGAGCGACAAGGTCGGCATGGACCCGGCCACCGGGTTTACGATCCGGCAGGTCTGTTCGACCGGCGGCGTCGGCAACCTCGCCGCCGTCGATGCCCTGGTCGACAGCGGTTCGCCCGGCATCAGCTCGGAAATAACCCTCTACAACCAAACGGAGGTCAACTACGACGGCGGCTATTTCTCCCCGGACAACTCGTGGCTGCTCGGCGACGCGGACAACTATGCCGTTCACGTTACCGGCACGGTGATGATCGAGCAGGACGGCGATTATACGTTTGGAGTGCGGACCGACGACGGAAGCCGCATGAGGATCGATGACGACGGCGACGGGATCCAGACCGACGGCAGCGACGACGTATGGGTAGACGATCGCACGCACGGCGACGAAAACCATTTGGGATCGGTCTACCTGACGGCGGGTCCGCACGAGATGGATTTCCGCTACTTTCAGGGTGGCGGCGGCCGCACGCTCGAGATGTTCGTGGCCCCCGGGGTTCACGGCAGTTATAACTCGTCTTTCGATCTCTTGACGCTCAAGACCCCTGACGTGCCCGTATTTGCCGATAGCATCGAACTGTTCTTCAGCGATACGACCACGTTTGATTTCTACCCCGACGTGACGTTCGACGCGGGCCTGGTCATTCAGGACCTCGATACGCACAACTACTCGCTGGGTGGGAATCACACGGGCCGGTACGTCCGATTTCAGGTCAGCGGCCCGGACGGCAACGTGGGCGCCGCCGAAGTCGGCTTCAATGAGTATACGGAGATCCTCAACCCCGTCATCATTGGCTCGCAACCCCCGGGAGTTCCGGGCAACGTTCTCGACAACTCGCCGAGTTGGGACGAGAACGACATCCAGTTCGCGGTGCTCGACAACGACGAGTATGAGACGGACGGGATCGGGGTGGACGCGTTCATCGACTTCGACTTCACCGCGGAGGTCGGGGGCGGGGAGTCCATTGATTGGCAGCAATGGGCGATTATCGACGCCAACCGGGCCGGCGACGTTCAGCACGTGGCCGGCGAGCTGATCTTCAGCGCCGACGCCACCTTCGGCGACCCCGACGACGTGACGGTCGGATACACGATTGCGGACCAGGCGGAGCTGGTCTCCTACTGGGACTTCGACGAGTCGGACTCCGGCACCGACCCGGCGATTGATCAACAGGGCAACAACGACGGCACGTTCAACGGCGCCGCCGCGCGGACCACGGGGCTTATCGGACTCGGCGCCGCCAACTTCACTCACACCGGGGGCGACAACGTAAACGTCGGCGACGGCGGCGGCGACTTCTCCTTCACCAGGGGCGTTACCATCGAGGCCCTGATCGACACCAACTGGGACGGCGACTCTACTGACGAGATCTTCCGCAAGGAGGACGGCAATAACCGCCTCCTGCTCTCGCTGCAGAGCGGCAACATTATCTCGTTCGGCATCAACGACGGCACCGGCTACGACGAGCTGGACGTGGTGCTCAACGGCAGCGGCAACACGCTCACCGTGGCCGAGCTGGCCGACGGCACACACCACGTCGTGGCCACCTACGATTCGGAGACCGGCTACAAGGCCATCTACATCGACAGCATATTGCAGGGCAGCAAGATCCGCAGTGCGGGCACCGACATGATCAGCGGCGGCAGCGGGGTTGCGTACATCGGCGCCTACAACGGCAACAGCGAGCCGTTCGACGGCGTTATCGACGAGGTGGCCGTCTACGACGGGGCCCTTTCGACCGAGGAGATCGCCCAGCACTACGCCAACGTCCAGGGAGGCAGTGACTACTTCTCCGTTACCATTCCTATACCCGTAAACCGGTTCGATCTGTCCACGGTGTCGAATATCTTCGGCAAGCACTACGTCCGGTGGCAAGTCACCGACGTCGGGAACAACGGCTTTTATGAAGGGGCCGACGCCATCGCGTTCGCGGGTTTCGCCACCACCGTGGTTCCGCCCGCGCTCGACGTGGTCAACGGCCTGCGGATCTACACGGCAAACGATACTACCAACCGCGATCCGACCAGTTATGTCCTGGAAGGGTCCAACGCGGGGCCGGACGGGCCGTGGATCGAGATCTCCCAGGGGCCCCTCGATCTCCCCCTGGAGCGGAACAGCGGCGGCCAGGCGATTCCCAATCTGTCCCTAAATTATGATGAGGTCTATTTCCCGAACAGCACGGCGTACCAGACGTACCGCTTGATGTTCCCCACGGTCCGCAGCGGCACGGACATGCAAATCGGCGAGGTGGAGTTCCTCCAGGCCCCGGACCCGATCGGCGCGGACCCGCGGGCGGTCGAGGCCCCCGACGAACTCAGCCGCGAGGCCGTGGGAGTGTCCCACCACGACTCGTTCTCGCTGACGCTGGACGTGAATCAGGACCAGGATTTCCGGCTCGGGCTCTACTACCTCGATTGGGATAACACGGGCCGGACCCAGCGGGTGACGGTCACCGGCGGCGACGTGGCCGGGGTCGAGCAGGTGTACGGCTTCGGCCAGGGGAAATGGTATCTCTACGACATCTCTGCCACCACGGCCGAAGACGTGGTCGTTACGGTCACGCACACCGCGGGCGGGCCGAATGCGATGCTCAACGCGGTCACGTTCGATCCGATACCCGTGGAGGAGGATACCTCGTGGACGCCCCACTGGATCGCCGGGGCGGGAGATATCGAGATGCCGGGCCTCTATTACGGCACCGTCTCGGGCTATGCCAACGATACGACTCCCAACCCGAACGAGTACATCACGGTCGACCTGCACGAGACCGAAATGTCGATTCCGGAGTACACGACGCGGGTATTCACCGGCCAGGTCTACGACGACGACGGCCACCTCTCCTTCAGCGAGGACATCGACGACAACGCGCGCTTGTGGATCGACGGCATCCGGGTGCTCGACGGCAACGATTTTACCGGCGACTTGTACGACACTATAGGGCTGCGGGGAGGCTGGCACGACTTCGAGTTCCGTCCTTCCAATAACGGCGGCCCCGGCGGCCCGCGCAGCTTGCCCGGTTTCGGTTACGACCCGAACGGCGCCGCTAACCCCGGGGTTCACCCGGAGGACGACGGCCGCATGTCGCTGTTCCGAGTCCAGACGACCCAGGAGGATTTCATCGGGGCCTCGTTGATCCACACCGTCGACTTCGACGGGGACGGCGACCTGGACATCATCGGGGCCAGTGCCTCGACCGGTGAGGTGGCCTGGTGGGAGAACACGATGGGCGACGGCTCGAGGTGGGAAAAGCGGGTCGTCGAGAACGATTTCATGGGGGTGAGTTCGATCTATGCTGCCGACATGAACGACGACGGCAGCCTGAACATCGTGGGCACCAGCGACGTCGCTGACGAGATCAGGTGGTGGGAGAATGATGCCGATCCAGGCGCCCAGTCAGGTGTCACCACGCTTACCGGAGGCGACGCGAGCGACGGGCTGGACCTCTCCGGCGGCAACGTTGTGTACGCGGTCGACTTCAATGGAGCCGGCGGAACCGTTCAGGGAGTGACGTTTGAGTCGGAGGCCAGCGCCACCGCCAGTGGCAACGTAACGATCACAACAACTGACGGTGGCATAAACAGCTACGGGTCGACCACCGCCATGAATCTCGGCAGTTCGCCGGACGATGACGCCTTGGACGCAATTCTGGGGCTAATACGCTGGGAAGGTGCTCCTAACTCCCTATTGCTCGACTTCAACGTTACTCCCGGCAAAACGTATAACCTCAGTTTGTTGTGCACTAGCTCCAATGCCAACAGTCGGACACAAGATGTTCTCGTTGAAGGGGCCGTCGCCGCAGATAACCTGGTGCTACCCCAAAGTCAAGCCCGCCTCGTGACGTACCTGTACACGGCGACTGATGCGGTAACCAACGTCCAGCTTGGGCCCACCGGTCTCGCCGGCGGCAATGCTGTGGGCGGCGACAACAACGCGTGTATCGCCGGCTTCGTATTGCAGGAGGTGCAGGTGTCAGGGACCCGGCACACGGTGGCCAGTGACTTTGACGGGGCATCATCCGTCTACCCGGTCGACCTCGACCGCGACGGCGACATGGACCTCGTCGGGGCGGCCGCCGACGCCGACAGCATTACCTGGTGGGAGAATGTCGACGACGTGGTGCTCTCGGACGACTTTGCTATAGACCACGACTACAGCGGCGGCAACACGGCGGGTACGATCTGGTCCGGCGTCCGCAATGCGGCCAATGCCGATCTGCTCGACTCGAACACGACCACCCCGGGCGGCCTGCACTTCGAGGTGTCGGCCGACAACCTCTACTGGGAGGACAATAACAATACCGCGCCGTTCCTGTACCGGACGGTCGAGGGGGGCAACGACATCGATGCCTGGATCGAGTTCGACTCGGCCACCGTCGGGGACTTCAGCACCGTGGCGCTGATGCTTCGTGCGGCCGGCGATATCGGCGCCGGAACCGACGAGAACTACGTCTTTGTCAGGACGCACTGCCTCAATCAGGTTCAATCCGCCAGCAAGGACGGTGCCACCTTTGAGTGGGGGGCGGACTCCTTGGGCGCCGATCCCTTCGTCCGGATCACCCGCGACGCGGCCACCAACGACGTCTCTATATATTATAAGGAGTACGCCTCCGATCCGTGGACGCTGCTGGATACGTGGAACCGGCCCGATCTGGCCGGCGACGTGGAGGTGGGCATCTGGTACGGCACCGGCTCCGCCCTGGACGGCACAGGGGACGTTGCCCGGTTCAACATGGCGGTTACCCCGCAGGCGTCGGTATCGGACGCGTTTGCGGCTGCCTACGATTTCAGCAACGGGGATACGGAGGGCACGATATGGACCGGCGTCCATAACCAGCAGAACGTCGATCTGCTGAACTCCGACACCACCGTCGCCGACACCCTGCACTTCGCGGTGTCGGCCGACGACGTCTATTGGGAGGACAACAAGAATAGTGCCCCGTTCCTCCACCGGACGGTCGAGGCCGATACCGATCTTGATGCGTGGATCGAGTTCGATTCGGCCAGCATCGTGAATTACAGCACCGTGGGGCTGATGCTCAGGGCGGCCGGTCCCATCGACGCCGGCAGCGCCGAGAACTACGTCTACATCCGCACCAACGGCACCAATCAAGTTCGATCCGCCAACAAGGACGACGCGACATTCGAGCTGGGGGCCTCCTTTGCGGGCGCCGATCCGTTCCTGCGGGTCACCCGCGACGCCGCCACCGACGACATCAGCCTGTATCACAAGGCGAGCGCCGGCGACTCGTGGACGCTGTTGCAGACGTGGAACCGGCCCGATCTGGCCGGCGAGGTGGAGGTGGGTATCTGGTACGGAACGGGGACCGGGCAGGACGGCTACGGGAACGTTTCGCAGTTCAACATGACCGTCGGCAAGACGTTCGACTGGATTGAGCACAGCGTCGTTACCAATTTCAACGGGGCGTCGTCGGTCACGGCGGGCGACTTCGACCGCGACGGCGACGTGGACATCCTGGGCGCGGCCGGCCTGGGCGATACGATCGCGTGGTGGGAGAACATGGGCGGCCAGCTTGCCCTGACCACGACCGGTTCGGCCCTGCCGGAAGGGATCGACGAAGGAAAAATCGACGACGTGCTCACCATCGTCATGGATCCGCTCGGCCGGCCGGGAGATCACGTCGAGGGGCTGGTCACGATGGAGCTGCAGTTTGCCAACGGGGACGACAGCCCGCTTTCCAGCGAGGACGCCAATGCCTACCTCGACAGCCTGCAACTCTGGCGGGATGCCGACGGCGACGGCGAATTCGATATCCAGTTCGACATGGCCGTGACGGTCCTGGCGGATCTCACCCTGACGGGCGAAGGCATCCAGACGCTGACCTTCGGCAGCATTCTCGACGATATTCCGGGCGATTTCAACACGCAGGCCGCCCAGGACACGCCCGCCACGTTCTTCGTCGTATTCGACGCCCTTGACGTTCCCGATGAGGGTGCGACCATCAAGATTACGCATATTACGGATGCGTTCGGGCCCGACAGCATCAGCACGGCCGAGGACGGGGAGGTGGCCGTTCCGCTGTTGCTGGAATCTGCGGGCAACGTGACCGCGGTCGTAGAGATTCACAACGTGCCGGCCCCGGTTCCCTTCATCGGGCCGACACCCGTGGACCCGAGTTTCGACGGGGCGTCTTCGGTCTTCGTGGCCGACGTCAACGGCGACGGCAAGCGGGACGTGCTGGCGGCGGGGTCGGCCGGCATCACCTGGTGGGACAACACGGCCGGCGACGGCTCGGACTGGACGAACGAGTACGGCGTCGTGGATCCGTTGGATCCCACCTTCGCCGGCGCAACATCGGTTTTCGCGGCCGATATCGACGGCGACGGCGACCTCGACGTGCTCGGGGCCTCGGCAACGGACAGCAAGATCACCTGGTGGGAGAATGACGGGACGAGCCCCGTCCCCAACTGGACCCGGGGGGACGTGAAGACCGCCTTCACCGGTGCCGCTTCGGTCTATGCGGCCGACGTCGACGGCGACGGCGACCTGGACGTGTTGGCGGCGGGCTCGGCCGGCATCACCTGGTGGGAGAACAAGTACGGCGACGGTTCGGACTGGACCATCGAGCACGACGTAGTCGACCCGTCCGATCCCACCTTTGCCGACGCGTCGTCGGTCTTCGCGGCCGACATCGACGGCGACGGCGATATCGACGTGCTCGGTGCATCGAAGACGGACGACACGGTCACCTGGTGGGAGAATGACGGGACCGGCGCCGGTTGGACCAGGGAGGACATGCCCACCGTCAACCCCTTCGACGGCGCGTCCTCCGTCTTCGCGGGCGACGTCGACGGCGACGGCGATCTGGATGTGATCGGCGCGGCTGCCGACGGCAACCAGGTTACGTGGTGGGAGAACCGCCTCAGCGACGGCTTGTCCTGGGTGGAGACGATTGTGGACGGCAGTTTCAGCGGGGCATCGTCGATCTTCGCGTTCGACCTCGATGCCGACGCCGACCTGGATATTATCGGTACGGCTGCCGCGGACAACAGCCTTACGTGGTGGGAGAATACGGCCGGGGACGGCACGGCCTGGAACGTGCAGCCCGTGGAGAGGAATTTCGAGGGCGCACGGGCCGTTTACGTCGCCGACGTCGACTCCGACGGCGACCCGGACGTCTTCGCCGCCAACGATGGTACGACGGACACCGTGGCCTGGTGGGAGAACCGGACGATCCATCGCAGCGCTCATTACGAGAGTGTCGAGGCCTCCGCCGGCAGCGACGACCTGATCCACCAGTACATGCTCGACGGAACGGCCGACAGCCAGGACGCCGGCACCGAAGGCGCCGACGGCGCCTTCCACGGCTCGACCGCCGACGCGGCGGACCGCAACGGCAATGCGGCGGGGGCCGTCGATTTCAACAGCAATCCCTACCTCATTATCCCGACGCTCGACGGGAGTTCGGCCCCGGATACGTGGGCCAGCTCCGACCCGGCCCATCTGACGGACGGTTCGGGGCTTTCCTCCCCCGTTGTCGACGGCGACACGCTCGCTTTTGCCCAAACGGTCACGCACGTTTACGGTTCGGACTACGCAGATTCGTGGGTGAGCGAGTCCCGGGGCGCCGATTACTTCACCTCGGAATACACGCCCACCTTCGTCTGGGACTTGGGAAGCGACGTCGATCTGACCAGGGTCGCTCTCTGGCAATATGAGAACTCGGGTGGAGGCGGCAACCGGGTGGGCAACCATGCCCGTACGGTCGAGTTCCGCATCAATACCGAACTCGAAGGCACCGGGAGCTTTGCCGGCGACCCCACGATCATCACGCTCAAGCCCGTTACCGACGGCGACGGCGACCCGACCAACGACCTCGGCGGCACCAACTCGGCCCAGGCGTTCTCCCTGATGGGCACCGGGCGGTATGTCGAAATGAAGATCACCGACAACTATCGCGACTTCCAGGGCATTACGGTCGGCGGCGATCGCGTGGGGCTCGGTGAAATCCGGTTCGACATGGTTCCCCAGCACGGCTACATGGACGCGACAATCTCGCCCGTTACCGGGTCGTTCAGCGTGTCGGCGTGGGTGAAAAACGACACACCCACGTCCTACGACGGTTCGATCGGCGCGGGTGCGGGCACGGGCGCCGGCGGCGCCCCGATAAGCCAGGGGCGCCTCATCTGGCACTCCGATCTGGACGGGAACGCCGTCGATACGGTCGGAGGGGTCGACGGCATCTTCAACAACGATCCGGAAGCCACCACGGACCGGTTCGGCAACGCCGGCAGCGCACTGGATCTCGACGGCGACGACAGCGTGTGGATCGACCGCACAACCCTCCCGGACAGCTTCACCGCGGGCACCCTGACCGGCTGGGGGCGGCTCGTGCAAAGGACGGGGGACCTGGACGCCCTGGTTAGTGTTGCTCAAACGACCGGCGGCCAGGCGGAGTACTTCAACGTCGGATCGGATGACACCGCCGGTTGGCGCGCCGATGTCGACGACGGCGACGACGGTATCGGCCGGACGTCGCCGGAGAGCAATACGAACTGGAACCTGAACGAATGGCACCACCTGGCGAGCACGTGGACCGCGGACGGCACCGTCCGGCTCTTCCTCGACGGCGAGCAGATTGCCTCCGTCAGTCGCGCAGGCGGCGAGCCGACGATCGACCCCACGACGGGCGGCTACTGGTTCGTGGGCGCCGGGGAAACGGACAACCGTTGGTGGACGGGCCAGGTTGACGACGTGGGCATTTGGGACGCCGAACTCAGTCCCCTGGAGATCAAGGTGCTCTACGAGGTCAGCAGCCATCCGTCGCTCCAGTATTCGGCGAAGGAGGCCGAGCAGCTCCTCGATCTGTACGAGGCGGGCACGGGCAGCGTCGATATCGACGGGCAGATCTGGACACTCACCGGCGACGCCGGCGGAGACCGGGGCGATCTGGTCGACGCCGGCGGCGGTGTTTTCACCGTGAACATGGGCAACCTGGTAGGCCACTGGGATGCCGACGACTACACCACGGGCGGATGGCTCGACCGCGTCAGCAATCTCACCGCGACGCCCTCGGGAGATCCGCAGGCCGACCCGGATGGAGTGCTGTTCGACGGGGACGACAGCTTCTCGGTGAGTGCGGGTGAGAATCCGCTTGCCGGCCTGAGCGATTTCACCGTAACGGCCATCTTCAGCGCCAGCGGCACGGAAGGCGGCGCCGGCGGCACCGGCAGCTTCTCGGAGGCCGCCCACCTGGTAGGCATCGAACAGGACGGCACCGGCGCGGGAGACTGGGGCGTAGGCATCAACGGGTCCCAGCAGATCGCCGTTGGCGTCGGCCTGGAAGGCGACAAGTCGTTGTTCGACACCAGCCAGTCCTACAACGACGATCAGATCCACATCGTGACGATGGTGATGGACGGCAATGCGGTGCCCGCATCGCAGAGCGACCTGGTGGCGCTTTATCGGTTCGAGGACTCGGGGGGCGACGTGGGTGTAGACTCCAGTGTGCGCGACAACGATCTTGACGCCAAGGGAGATGCGGTCACCCAGACGGCCAGCGGCAAGTACGGCAAAGGGTTGAGCCTCGGCGGCAGCGACGACTACCTCGGCATGGCCGGCGACACGGGCGGCGACTATTCCGGCAGCGTGCCGGACGGACTCCCCCTGGGGAACGAGTCGTACACGCTGGCCGCCTGGATCAAACCGACAGATAGCAGCGACGGCATCATCGGCTGGGGCAACTACGGATCCACCAGTCAGGTCAATGCATTTCGGCTGGATGGCACGACGAACCTTCATAATTACTGGTGGAGCAACGATCATAACTCCGGCAACGTCGGGAGCCTCACCAACGGCGAGTGGTGGCACGTGGCGATCACCTACGACGCGGCCACCGGCCAGAGCATCTACTATGTGGGCGGCGCGGCGGGCAGCACGAAGACCCGCAGCGGCCTCAACATGCAGGCCGAAAATTTCCGCATCGGCACGACCAACGGCCTCAACGAGGATTGGCACGGCCAAATGGACGACGTCGCCATATTCAACCGCCCGTTGAGTCCGGGCGAGATTCAAGACGTCATGAACGGCGATTTCAGTGCATACCTTACCGGCCCCGAACCCGGCACGCTCGAATTGTACGTCGACGGATCGCTGGTCGATTCCACGACGATATCGCCCGACACGGTCGTCGACGAGGGATTCTTCTTCGGTTTCAACGGCGATACGAGCTACTACCAGGGCCACATCCTGGGAATCGGGCTGCACGACAAGGCCTTGGATCAGGCCGAGGTCGAGGCCATGCACGCCGCCGGAACGCCGGTCGGAATGAACGGTCTCCAGATGATGATCCCCGGCACGGAAGGCATGTACATCGAGCGGGACTCCGAGACCCTGCCGGCGATGACCTACAACATCGACAGCTTCTCCTTCGACGCGCTGACCGCGGGCGGCACGGTCACGCCGTTCCTGGCCACCGGCGTGGTCGACGGGCGAATCGCCGACCTGTTCAACACGGGCGTCGACGGGACGGGCGCTGCCCTGACCGGCGGCGAGCCCGGCAACAAGGTCAACGATCCCCACTACACGGTGCTTGCCGTTGATAGCGGCGTGACGCACGTCGGCACCCTTCAGGCGGGGGGCGATACGATCGGCGCCGAATGGCGGACATCTTCCAACGTCAAGCCACTCGACATCGACGGCGATAACGTCCTGGGCACCGACGGGTACATCTGGTACGGGTACGATACGGCGGGTCTCGGGGTGAACAAGGCATACGACCCGGCCGACGATTCCGTGTCGGTTCCGTCCTATATCAGTTCGATCTCCGGTCCGACGAATACTTGGTCTGGCGACAACGGCTGGGCGTTGTTCGACGACCCCGAGAGTCCCGGCGATCCCGGCGCCCCCACGCTCGACCACCAGAGCACCTACGCCTACTCCGGAAGCGACTTCTCTCTGACGATCGACCGCGCGACCAGCGAAGCATTTCGGCTGACCGTGTTCGGCAGTGCCGGCAGCGGCGGCGGCGCATTCATCAACGAAACCATCACGGTCTCGGCGGGGGCGGATTCGGACTCGACGGAGGTCAACATCACCAACGGCCAACGCTTCTACGCCTTCTTCGACGTGGCGCAGGGGCTGGACGATGTCCAGATCAACATCCAGAGAATCGGCGGCGATCAGCGGGGTATAACCGGGCTGGCGTTTGACACAAATGCCGTGCCGCCGGTTGGCGAACTCGCGTTTGCGGCCGAGGACGACGACTTCCCCATCGACGACGTCGCCTCCGGCTACTCGGCTTCGGTTGTAGGCGACTTGCCGATCGTCTACTACCCGTTCGACGAAACCACCGGCACAACGATCACCGACGCGTCGGGTAACTTGAACGACGGCACCTACTCCGGCGACCAGACGCGTCTCGACGTCGCCGGCGCGGAGGGGACCGGCTCGGCCATCGACTTCACCAACGGCGCGCCCGACAACACCGTGGCCGTACCCGACCTCGGCATTTTGTCCCAATCGACCATCGAGTTCCTCGTCAGGCCCGAATCCTTCACTACTTATGACTCGGTTTTCCACACCGACGCATGGTCGGGGGGGAGCCTGCACCTGTTTTTCGTCACGGGCGGCGATCTGAGATATTGCGTCAACGGCGGCTCCGAGCCCTATTTTACTACCCCCGCCCCGCTCAATGAATGGACGCACATCGCCATCACCTACGACAGCACGACCGGCGCTATCGAACTGTTTGCCAACGGCGCGTCCAAACAAACCAGCACCATCGCCAATAACCGGACCCTCGTCCTCACGCCGGGCGATATCGGCACCTGGAACGGGACCGACCGGGAATTCGACGGGCGGATCGACGAGTTCGCGGTCTACGACAGGGTGCTCACGCCCGCAGAGATCGAGGAGCACTCCAACCGGGCCTTCGGAGGTTGGCTCGCCAACGACGCCGACTCGCGGTGGATCGATCCCAACGGCGAGGAGGACAGTGCGGCGGCCGCGGGCAATTACGCCTACAGTACCACGTTCACGGTACCGGACGATGCCGACTTGTCCACCGTCGTGGTCTCCGGCAAGTGGGCGACCGACGCCGGCGGCATCGACATCCTCATCAACGGTGCTTCGACGGGGAACACGTCCGCCGGTTTCGGCGCGCTCACGCCGTTTAGCATAACCGACGGCTTCGTGACGGGTCAGAACACGCTCGATTTCATCGTCACCAACGACGTGCTCGGTCCCACGGGCCTCCGCGTCGACGACATCCAAGGGACGTATTCCGCTCCCTACACGACGCTGTGGGTAGGGCCCGAATACACCATCACGTCGGCCGGCGTCCAGACGGACGTCTACGGCCCGGGGATGCAGACGATGACCCTGGACGAGCCGGCAAACGTGTTTGCCGGGTTCTACTTGAAGGACGGCGCGCAGCTCAATTTCGATAACTACGGGGGGACCGACGCCGCCCTGCCGACGGTAGGCGGCGACGTTACGTCGCCGGGCGATCCCATGTCGGGCGGCCCGACCGGGGGGGGCCAGACGATCGAGAAGGCGATCGACGATACCACGGACAAGTACTACAACAGCACCGCCCCGCCGCAAGGTTTCATTGTCACGCCGGACACAGGCGGCATCTTGCCGAAACCCTCGGTGATCGACCACTCGCTCGAGTACGGTACATTCGTCGCGGAAAACCTGGTGGACGGCGTCATCGGCGCCGACGGCGATTGGGCCGGCGACGGGGCGGGCCCGAGCTACGTCGATCTTGATTTCGGCGGCACCGCTTTTATTGGCAGCTTCGACTATACGCAACGGAACGACACGGGACAGCTCCTTTTGCAGGACGACTTCGACGACGACAGCCTCGACGCCGCCAAGTGGAACGTTGTGCTGGCGGGGGTCCCGAACAGCCCGAGTGTTACGGAAACGGGCCAAAGAATCCAACTGATCGGACGCGGCCATCTGAATACAGTCGACCAGTTCGACCCGGATGACGGCGGGCTGATCATCACGGGTACCTGGCAATTCGGCGCCGACGACATGATACAAGTTCTCACCCGCAGCGACGGTACTCCGGGCGGCACCTATGGAGAAACCAACAACGGGATCGAGATTTGGGCGATGACGGGTAGTGGTCTCAAGATTCATGGCCGGGGCGGCGCAAGCGTCACGGGCGGCGCCCTAGTGAGTCTTCCCGAGGGCATAGCGGCAAACGACACCTTCTATTTCGAGATCATCGACGACGGAACGAATCTCTCGGCTACGCTGACGGAGGTGGGTAACCCCACCAACACCGCGACGGTCAACGCCGCCAGCGATTTTGACCCGGCGACCAACCTGGTCACCTTCCACAACCGCGAAAACGGTCGCACTTCGTATCTGGATGACGTGCTGATTACGTCGAACGCCCCGGCAACGGACAATGCCAACAAAATCGAGTTGTTCTTCAGCGATACGACCACGTTCAACCCCGTTCCCGATGTAACGATCAACTCGGTCTATCAGGATTTCGGTACGCACAGCTACGACTTGGGCGGTAGTTACGCGGCGCAGTACGTCCGATTCCGGGTGACCGGTTCGAGTGGCAACGTCGGTGGCGCCGAAGTCGACTTCTATGCCTCACAGGCCGTCGAGGCCCCGGTGGTAACCGGCCTGCGGATCTACACGGCGAACGATGTCCAGAACCGCGATCCCACCAGTTATATCCTGGAAGGGTCGAACACGGGTGAGGCCGGGCCTTGGACCGAGATCTCGCGGGGCCCGCTGGCACTTCCGGCCGGACGGAACAGCGCGGGCCAGGCGATCCCCAATCTCTCGTTGTATCACCAGGAGGTCCATTTCCAGAACGGTACGGGCTACAGGACCTATCGCCTGATGTTTCCAACGACCCTGGGCGGCAGCGACGGCCCGCAAGTCGCCGAAGTGGAATTCCTCGAGGGCGTCAAGGGCTTCTCCTTGCCCGTGGTTGACACCACGATCGAGGGGATCAACTATCCCGAACTCTCGAGAACCTATGCGTTTGATATCGCCCTCTCGAAGCCGGTCGAAGGTTTGCAGCGGATCGTGGACAACACGTTCGACGAAGGGTTCTTCCTGGGCATCAACGACGCCCCGGACACGTACATGTTCGTTGTCGACGACGACGACATGTCGTCGGCGGCCTACGGCGCGCCGGGCGACTTCACGTCGGACTGGACGCTGGTCACCGCCACGTACGACGCCGTAGCGAACGTCTCGACGCTCTACGTCAACGGCGTGGCCGGCGGGCCGGCGGGTAGCTCCGATAACCCGGGCGGGCCGGTCGGCAGCACAAGCCTGACCATCGGGACCGACGCCTTCGGCGCCCACCCGTGGACGGGTAAGATCGACGACGTGGCAATCGCCGACCGGGTGCTCAACCCGGCCGAAGCACTCGCCTTATATCATATGGGCATGGCCAGCGCCAATCCCGCCGGATTCAAGCTTGACTCCGCCAGCGTGATGGGGCTGTTCGACCTGCACGAGGCGGGCAGCGGAATGGGCACCGCCGGCGGCGTGTTCTGGGAATTCGTCGGCTCGGGGCTGACGGGGCCCGAAGGGGAGCTGTTCGACGAGGGCGGCGGCGTCTACTCGCTCAATCTCAATGCGGGCAGCGGGGTGCGGACAGTGACCTCCGTCATCGGCGAATATCCCATCGACAGCAGCTTTGACGGCACGGCGGTCCGGATGGTCGACCTCGACGGCGACGGCGATCTCGATGTGCTGGGCGCCGGCAGTGCCGGTAGCGGCATCAAGTGGTGGGAGAACACCGCGGGCGACGCCTCCGCATGGACCAAGCACGCGGTGGACACCGCCTTTGATGCGGCATCGGTCCAAACCGCGGACATCAACGGCGACGGCAACCTGGACATTGTCGCGGCGGGCGCGGCCGGCATCAGTTGGTGGGACAATACGGCCGGCGACGGCTCGGACTGGACGAACAAGTACGACGTCGAGGATCTGGGAGATCCCGGCTTCGCCGACGCATTATCGGTTTTCGTGGCCGATATCGACGGCGATGGCGACATGGACGTGCTCGGGGCGTCGGCAACGGAGAGCATGGTCACCTGGTGGGAAAATGACGGGACGAGCCCCGTCCCCAACTGGACCCGGGAGGATGTGCAGAGCGGTTTCGCCGCGACATCGGTCGTCGCGGCCGATATCGACGGCGAGGGCGACTTGGACGTGGTGGCGGCGCTCGGCGCGGACGGCATCCGTTGGTGGGAAAACCAATTGGACGTGCCGGCAGCTTGGGCGGAACACGAGGTGGATAACACCTTCACCGGTGCGACCTCGGTCGACGCGGCCGACATCGACGGCGACGGCGACCTGGACGTTGCCGGCGCCGGGGGTAACGAGGTCGCCTGGTGGGCGAATGCCGGGGCCGGTAGCTTCGGGCCCGCGCAGAAGCAGGTTGTGGACGACGACTTCACCGGCGCTTCTTCGGTCTACTTGACCGACATGGACGCCGACGGCGACACGGACATCGTTGGGGCCGCGGGTGGTGGCGATGGCACGGTGACCTGGTGGGCGAACACGCCTGCCTTCGTGGCTTCGGACGACTTCGCTGCCGACTACGACTACACGAGCGGCAACACGGCCGGCACGATCTGGACCGGAGTTCGCAACGAGACGAACGTCGATCTGTTCGATTCCAACACGAGCATCCCGGGCAGCCTGCACTTCGCGGTGTCGGCCGACGACGTCTACTGGGACGCCGACAACAACACGGCGCCGTTCCTCTATCGGAAGGTCGAGGCCGGCGTCGATATCGATGCTTGGATCGAGACCCCGAGCGCTTCCGAAGGGGCCGTGGCGCTGATGATCCGCGAAGTCAGCCCCATCCTCAACGATAGCGACGAGAACTACGTCTACGTCCGGACGCACCAGGACGGCGAGGTTCAATCGGCCAGCATGGACGACGGGGTATTCTTGGAATCGACGACGCCCTTCGGGACCCCCGATCCGTTCGTGCGGATCACCCGCGTCGGTAACGTGATTACCCTCTATCACAAGGCGAACGCCGCCGACCCGTGGACGCAGCTCCCGGACACGTGGACCCGGGACGATCTTACCGGCGAGGTGGAAGTGGGTATTTGGTACGGGACCGGGTCTGCGTCGGACGGTTCGGCGGACGTTGCCCAGTTCAACATGTCGGTTGGCCAGGCGGGCTGGGTCGAACATACCATCGACGGCAGCGTCGGCGGCGCAGAGGCGGCCCATACCGGCGACATCGACGGCGACGGCGACCCGGACACGGTGGCCGTGTCCAGCGGGGACAAGCAGGTTGTCTTGTGGGAGAACATGGGCGGCCAGTATGCCTTGGCGGTCACCGGCACGGCCCCGGTTGACGGAATCGACAAGGGGAGCATCGACGACGTGCTGGCGATCGACATGACGCATCGCGGCCGGCCGGGAGACGATGTCGAGCAACTGGCGACGTTGGAACTCCTGCTTACCAACGCCCTCGGCGTCCCGCTTACCACCCTGCAGGCCAATACGTTCATCGATACCCTCGAGATTTGGCGGGATGTCAACAATAACGGCGTGGCCGAACCCGGAACCGACACGCTCGTTACGAGCGTAGCGGATCTGGACCTCACGGCGGGGGTTCAGACGGTGACCTTCGCCGAAAGCGACCTCAACGCCAGGGTTGTGGTTGGTGCGCCGGCGACGTTCTTCGTCGCGCTGGGTGTCCGCAACGGCAACACGACAGTCAGCGTTACCCATCTCGGACAGTCGACCGTGGCCGAAGGCCTCTACGACGACGGCAATCGGCCGTTGTCGTTGGAGCATCTGGGCGATGATGTGACCTCTACCGTAACGTTTAACGAGTTGGTGGTGACGCTTCCGTTCGGGACCGGGCAGGTCGTGGATAGCGACTTCGACGGGGCCTCGGCGGTCTATGCGGCCGACATCGACGGGGACGGCGATCTGGACGTGGTGTCCGCCGCCACCGATGCCAACCAGGTAAGCTGGTGGGAGAACACGGCCGGCGACGGATCGGCCTGGACGGAATATCCCGTTGCGACCGACTTCCTCGGGGTGGCGTCCGTCTACGCTGCCGACATGGACGGTGACGGCGATCTGGACGTGTTGGGGGCGGCCGGCACCAGTAACGACATCGTCTGGTGGGAGAACGGCAACGGCTGGGCCCCGCACGTCGTCAACAACGATTTCGTCGGCGCCGCTTCGGTCTACGCGGCCGATGTCGACGGCGACGGCGACATGGACGTGCTCGGGGCGGCCGCCAGAGACGGCATCAGTTGGTGGGAGAACGACGGCCTGTGGACCGAAAGGTCCGTGGACGACAAGTTCAGCGGCACGTCGGTTTACGCGGCCGACATGAATGGCGACGGCGACCTTGACGTGCTCGGTGCATCCCGCGGAGTCAATCAACTCACCTGGTGGGAGAATGCGGACGGGGAGGGCTTGAGCTGGACCAAGGAGATCGTCGAGGCCGACTTCGACGGGACCGACGTCTACGCGGCCGACGTGGACGGGGACGGCGACCTCGATCTGCTCGGCGCGGCCATGAGCGATTGGGACATCGCCTGGTGGCGGAACGACGGTTCGAGTTGGACGAAGTTCCTCGTGGCCGGCGCCTTCAAGGGCGCCTCGTCCGTCCGCGTCGGGGACATGGACGCCGACGGCGACCTGGACATCATCGGGGCTGCCGTCCAGGGTGACGATGTCGCCTGGTGGGACAACACGGCTGGCGACGGCTCGGATTGGGACATGTATGTGGTTGACCCCAACTTCAACGGCGCGGCATCGGCCTTGGCGGCCGACATCGACGGGGACGGCGATCTCGACGTGCTCGGCGCAGCCGGCCTGGCCGACGACATCGTGTGGTGGGACAACCTGAGGATCCACCGAAGTGCATGTTTCCCGACCATCGATTATCCCGCCGTGGGCGTAGAGGTCATCGACGGCAGCTTCACCGGCGCGGCCTCGGTCATGGCGGCCGACATCGACCGCAACGGTGTTATGGACGTTGTAGGTGCGGGGACGGACGGCATCAGTTGGTGGGAGAAAGTCGTCGATTCTTGGATCGAAACCCCGGTCGACGCCGGCTTCACCGGCGCGACGTCGATCTACACGGCCGACATCGACAGCAACGGTTACGTGGATATCCTCGCCGCGGCGGGGAACGAGGTTGCATGGTGGGCGAATACCGGTGGTACCTTCTCGGGGGGTAAGCTGCCTGTGAACAGCAGCTTTGCCGGCGCGGCGTCGATCGTGGCTGCCGACTTCGACGGCGACGGCACCTTGGACGTCGTGGGCGCGTCCCCGACAGAGGGCATCAAGTGGTGGGCGAATAACGGTTTCTGGTCCGAATACAATGTGGATGCGGGCTTTACGGGTGCGGCGTCGGTCTATGCTCTCGACCTCGACAGCGACGGCGACCTCGACGTCCTCGGCGCGGCGGGCGACGAAATCGCCTGGTGGGCGAATACCAACGGCGTATTCGGGGGCAAACAGCCCGTAGACGACGCCTTCAGCGGCGCCGCTGCGGTCTACGCGGCCGACATGAGCGGCAACGGAAAGATGGACGTCGTCGGGGTGGGGGCGACGGGCGGGCTCAGTTGGTGGGCGAATGGTACGTGGGTCGAGACTTCCATCGATGCCGGCTTCAGCAATGCGACCTCGGTTTACGCGACCGACATGGACGCCGACGGCGACATGGACGTGATGGCCGCAGCCACCGACGGCAACGTTGCCTGGTGGGAATACCGGGCGCCCGAGGGAGCGTTGTACTCGGAGGATTTCGTGGGTGGAAACGCCAAGGTGAGCAGTATCGGTTGGCAGGTGTTCGGAAATCTTGGAGAGGATTATTCAAACTTGGGATGGGATCCGGCGATCCTTTACAGCAGTAACGGCGGCTATGCGGAAATGGGATTGGGGCTGGTCGGCCCGCTCGTTGCGGTCTCCGATACGCCGGTGATCGGTTCGGAGCACCGAACCTCGTTGCTCACTCTCTCGTTCGAGCACGACGATGATGTGGTTGCTGAAAACTACTACCGCGTACTGTTGGAGGTGGGCGGCAAGTGGTACGTTTCGCCGACGATCGACACCGCGGCGAGCACGGTGGACGACGTGCTCGTGGAAAGTGTCGACTGGACCGAGTGGGTCAACGAGTTCGAATTCTCGAACGGCTTTGACACGGGCGGCATTTCCGGGCCGACCGGGCCCCTGCCCTCCGGCGACATTACCCGAATCGCCACGTTGATCAACAGCACCACCGGTACGGATGCATTCCGGGTGTTGGACGTGCAGGTCACGTCGACTTGGGCCAGGCACGTTGTGGCCGCAGACTTTGCAGGCGCGGCCTCGGTCCATCCGGCCGACTTCGATGGCGATGGGGATTTGGACATCCTCGGTGCAGCCTCGACGGACAATGCCGTTACCTGGTGGGAAAATATGGGCGGCCAGTACTCCCTGGTAACCACCGACATCGCTCCACCCGAAGGGATCGACGGGGGGCAAGCCGATGGCGTCATGACCATCGATTTGGAGCACCTTGGTCGGGCCGGGGACCGCGACGAGGAGTTGGATTCACTGGAGTTGTTGTTCACCGATACGTTGGGTATCCCGCTTTCCGAAGCCGACGCCAACCTCTTCATGGAGGCGGTACACTTCTTCCGCGATGGCAATGACAACGATACCTTCGAACTCGGAGCCGACATCTATCTTAGGAGCATACCGGTCATTACCTTCCCGGGCGACCCCGGCGTCATGACGTTGCCGATGAATGATGGGGACAGCGCGATGCAGGTGCCGTACCCCGGCGGAGCGACGTTCTTCGTCGTCATAGACGCGATGGAGGAATCGGAGTTCCAGATCACCCACGTTACGCCGGCCGCTACGGTCGAGGATCGCGATACCGACATGCGGCTGTCGGGCGAGTACGCCGAGAACATTACGGTAAACGTGAAGGTCAACGAGACGCCGCCGGGAGTTGCCACGGGTGACGGGGAGATTATCGACGGGGACTTCGACGGCGTGACGTCCATCTACACGGCCGACATCGACAATGACGGCGACCTGGACATCGTCGGTGCGGCCGCAGACTCCGGCGAGATCAGTTGGTGGGAAAACAAGGCGGCCGACGGGCCGTTGTTCTCGGAAAATTTCGTCGGCACGCCGTTGTACTCCGAGGATTTTGTGAGTCCGCTTCCTGAAATGAACAGCATCGGCTGGCAGGTGTTTGGAAATCTCGGAGACGATTACTCGGCCACGGGATTCGACCCGGCGATGCTGCTGGGCGGCAACGGCGGCTACGCACAATTAGGGGTGACTTTGGATACGCCGCTAGTGGCGATCTCCGATGCACCGACCATCGCTTCGGCATACCGGAATTCCTTCCTCACCATCTCGCTCGAACACAATGACGCAGCGCCCACCGGCGAGTACCGCTTGCTGCTGAAGGTGGGCGGCACGTGGTACGCTTCGCCCGTCATTGCCGCGGCCTCCAGCACGACGGATATCGTAGCCGTCGAGAGCACCGACTGGACTGCGTGGAACGATCCGTTAAACGATCTCACGGACGGCTTTAGCATGGGGGATATTAACGGGATACCTGGAGCCCTACCCGCCGGCGACATTACCGAAGTGGGCGTGGTGGTGAACAACACCGACTGGGACGACCGGTTCTGCTTGTTGGATGTGCAGATCGCGTCGACTTCCGAGATGAGCGACATCGGCTGGCAGGTGTTCGACGGCAATTTCATTGATGATTATTCGGATACGGGGGCCGATCCCGCGTTCGTTTACGGCAGTTACGGCGGCGGAGCGGTGATCGGCAGCGGGTCGGCGACGCCGATGGTGGCGATCTCCGACACGCCGACGATCAGTTCGGCGGACCGGAATCCCTTCCTCACGATCTCGCTCGACCACAATGACGATAACGTCAGCGGAACCAGCACCTACCGCGCATTGTTGGAGGTAGACGGCACCTGGTACGCTTCGCCGGCGTTTGCCGCAGGTCCGAGCACGACGGACAGCCTGGTCGTGGAAAGCGCCCTGTGGGAGGAGTGGGCCACGCTGTCCCTCCAGGACCTCTTCTCGCGGTCCGGCGATCTCGACGGTTCGACGCCGGATACCGGTCTAGGATCTTCGTGGAGCGTGCCCAATGCCGATTACGGCGCCGGCGGCATCAGCGCTCACACCACGGACGGTTCGGTGCTCCACATGTCGCCACAGAGCGGTAATGAGAACACACGCGCCAATCTTGCTTTCACCCTTCAGACGGGCTCCATCTACACGTTGTCGGCCGACGTGGATGTCACCGATGGCCGGGGTATAGACTTCCTGGCAATCGGCTTCACGTCGGATGTGACAGGGGATCATGCGTATGGTGAAGGTCTCCACGCGTGGATGCTGCTTCGTTCGGAGCACGTGGGTGCCGACGACATTCGGACGTTTGCCGGACCCGACACCGGCGGTGCAGCCGATCACAATCTTGGGCCCTTCACCAACGCGGGCAGACTGACGGTCGTTCTCGATACGACCAACCCCGCGGACTATACCGCGGAGTGGTTCTTCGACGGCGCATCTCTGCGCGGCCCGGTGAGCATCGGCGCGCCTGCCATCGAGGGCCTGTTTGTCAGCTCGCTTGCCGGCGGGACCGTCGACAACGTCACGCTCGTTCGCAGTCCTTCCGTACCCCTACCCGCCGCCTTACCTGCCGGCGACATTACCAGGGTGGGCGTGCTGATGAGCAATGACGGCGCTACGGACGTGTTCCGGTTGTTGGACGCGCGGATCACGACCAACTGGTTCGAGCATCTGGTGGAAGCGGACTTTGCCGGGGCGGCGTCGGTCTATGCGGCCGACATCGACCGGGACGGCGACGTCGACATCCTCGGCGCCGCCAGCGAGGCCGACGACATCACCTGGTGGGAGAACCGGCTCAACGAAGGCAGCGTGTGGGCCGAGCATACCGTGGCCGGCGACTTCGACGGTGCGGTATCCGTCTTCGCGGCCGATGTGGACGCGGACGGAGACCTGGATATCCTCGGCGCTGCTGATGACGCCGACGACATCACCTGGTGGGAGAACCGGTTGGATGAAGCGGCGCCCTGGTCCGAGCATACCCTGGATGGGGAATTCCGCGGCGCGGCAGACGTTTATGCGACCGACCTCGACGGCGACGGAGATCTCGACGTGTTGGGCGTGGCGTCTTCGAGTCATGAGATTGCCTGGTGGGAGAATACGGCCGGCGACGGCTCGGTGTGGACCAAGCACACCATCAGCACGGAGTTCTGGGGCGCGGCTGCCGTCTACGCGGGCGATGTGAACGGGGACGGCGCCGTGGACATCATCGGTGCGGCCGGACAGGGGCCCATGAGCTGGTGGCAGAATAGCGGCGACGGCTCGGCATGGACTCAGCGGATCTTGGACGCCTACTACGACGGCGGGAACTCGGCCTTTGCCATCGATATGGATTCCGACGGGGACCTCGATGTCCTGGCCACGGCTTCCGGCGCCGAAGACATCACCTGGTGGGAGAACTCGCTCGGAACGGGGCTCGCGTGGTACGAGCACGGTGTCGACCGCGATTTCGTGGGCGCCGCAGACGTCCACGCCGCCGATCTGGACAATGACGGAGATATCGACATGCTCGGCGCATCCCGGGCGGACGACGATATCATCTGGTGGCAGAACGAGACGATCCACCGGACCGCCTACTTCCCGAACGGCGACCCGCTCTATCCCACGGTCGGCGAGCACATCGTCGACAGCGATTTCTCCTTCGCGCGATCGGTTTACGCGGCCGATGTCGACGGCGACGGCGATACGGACCTCGTCGGCGCGGCCAAGGGCGAATATGACTCCGGCAACAATGAGTTTGTCGGCAGCGAGATTGCCTGGTGGGAGAACATCGCTGGAGACGGATCGGTCTGGGACGACCACGTCTTGGCGTCCTTCACCGGCCCCCAGTCGGGCGCCACGTCCGTCTATGCGGCCGACGTAGACCACGACGGCGACATGGACATCCTTGGGACCACTTCCCACCCGAGCGGGAACGACAGCGTTATTTGGTGGGAAAACGAGGCTGGAGACGGTTCGACATGGACCATGCACGTCCTTGATTGGGCCACCGATGGGGCGGAGTCGGTTTCTGCGGCGGACGTCGACGGGGATGGCGATTTGGACATCCTCGCCGTTGCCTCCACGGAGAACGAGATCGTGTGGTGGGAGAACACGCGAGGACCGACGCTCTCGGACGATTTCACGGCGGCTCATGATTTCAGCGCCGGCGACACGACGGGAACGATTTGGAGCGGCGTCCATAACGCGGGCGGTACGATTGTTTCCAACCCCGGCGGTACGGAGCGGCTGCACTTTGACGTAACGGCAGACGACCTCTATTGGAGCGAAACCGCCAATACGGCACCATTCCTGTACCGGACGATCGAGGCCGACACCAGCTTTGAAGCGTGGATGGAATTGGATTCGGCGACCTCGGGAGCCGACAGCACGGTTGCGCTGATGATTCGTGCGGCCGGCCCGATCGGCGCGGCTGCCGACGAGAATTACGTCTTTATCCGGACCCACTTGAACAATGAGGTCGGGTGCTCCAGTATGGCGAACGGCACGCTGGCGGACGGTTCCACCGTTGCGGGAGCGGATCCGTTCCTTCGAATCGTCCGCGACGTCGATACGGGCGACATTTACCTCTATCACAAGGCGAATTTGACCGACGACTGGACGCTTCTGGGGTCGTGGTACCGTCCCGATCTGGCCGGGGAAGTGGAAGTCGGCATCTGGTACGGTACCGACACCAGCCTCAACGGCTCCGCCGATATTGTCCAGTTCAGCGTATCGGGTTGGCTGCAACGCTCCGTGACCTACCCGGTCGGGTTCGCGGGCGCGCGAGAGGCCCTTCCGGCCGACTTTGACGGCGACGGCGACCTGGACATCCTCAGCGGGTCCGACAATGAAGGCTCCGGGGCCGTTGCCTGGTGGGAGAACACGGCCGGAGACGGCTCGGCCTGGACCAGCCACGACGTGCCCCAGCAGTTCAACTGGCTTGGGATCGGGGTCGACGCCGCGGATATCGACGGCGACGGCGACCTGGATATCCTCGTGGCGGACGAAGGTGCGTACTACAGCCCGGGTATCACTTGGCACGAGAACGAGGTCGGCGACGGCTCGAGCTGGATTTCCCACGACATTGACTATGACATCTATGCGGGCCCGCTTTCGGTTTCCGCGGCCGACCTGGATCGGGACGGCGACATGGACGTGCTGGCAACCTACTCGACAGCGGGCGCCGATCCCGATGTCGTCATCTGGTGGGAGAACACGGCCGGAGACGGATCGGCCTGGACCGACCACATGGTCGACGATGTTTACGGGTGGGGGTTGTCGGTTTCCGCCGAGGACATGGACCATGACGGCGATCTGGATATCGTTGCGGTGGCCAGCGATGACGGAGAGGTTACGTGGTGGGAGAACATGGGCGGCCAATTTGCCCTGGCAACGAGCGCAGAGCCCGCTCCGATCAACATCAACGAGGGGGAAAGCGTTGATGTCATGGAGTATGTCGACATGAGCCACCTCGGGCGGCTCGGCGAGCACGACGAAGAGCTCGTTACCGTCCAATTGCTCTTCGACGATGGTATCACGCCCTACGCAACGGACGAGATCAACGTTATTCTCAACAGCGTCTCCATCTACTATGACACGAACGGAAGCGGCGACTTCGACCCCCCGAACGACACGGCCCTGGTGACCGTGACGGACTTCCAGCTCCTGGCCGGCATCCAGGCGGTAACCATACCGGACGACACCTTGGAGGCCCAGGTCATCCAGGGTGCGACGGAGAAGTTCTTCGTCGTGGTGGATGCTGCCAACGGTGCGGCGACGGTTCACATCACCCACCTCACGGAGCCCGGCGCTGTTTCCAGTGTGGCCGAGGACAGCACGGCCGACCAACCGCTATTGCTCGAATACGTTGAAAACGTGACGGCAACGCTCCAGATCGGCAACTTGCCGCCGACGGCGGACGCCGGCGGGCCCTACACCATTGATGAGGGCGACCCGCTGACTCTCGATGCCGGTCTCTCGGTCGATCCCGGCGACCTCCCCGGCGAAAACCTGACGTACCGTTGGGACCTGGACGGCGACAGCCAGTACGACGATTGGACGAGCACCACGCCAATCGCCACGCTCACCTGGTCGCAGCTTCCGTCGGGACTTCCGACGGACGGCACCCCGGTGACTGTCGGCCTGGAGGTGGAGGATTGGGGCGGGTTGACCGCTGTCGCGCCCACGACAACCCTGGTCATCAACAACGTCGCACCCATTGTAGACACCGGCGGGCCGTACACGATTACTCAAGGCGACTCGCTGACGCTCGACGGCACGGGCAGTGCTGATCCCGGCGGAGATCTGCTGGTCACCTACCAGTGGGACCTGGACGACGACGGATCCTACGACGTAACGGCCTCTGCTACCACGCTTACGTGGACGGCTCTCGAATCGCTGGGTGTTGTCCCCGATCCCCCGAGCGGCACGCCGGTGACCGTCACTCTGCGAGTGAGCGACGGCGAATTCTGGGGATACGGGACCACAACGCTGACGATCAACAGCGCACCGCCGGCGGTGACGATCGGCGACGTCGACCCGTTTGACGAGGGCCAACCGCTGACGCTTACCTCGAGCGCGGTGGATCCATTCGGCGATGCGATGAGCCTGTACGAATGGGACCTCGACAACGACGGGCAGTACGACGATTGGACCGGCGGGCCGGACGCTACGGTTACCTGGTCGCAGCTTCCGCCGGGGCTCGTATCCGACGGTGCGACCCCCAACACCATCGGACTGAAGGTGACGGACGTAAACGGCGGGGTTGGTTACGACACGGCCACCGTGATCATCAACAATCTGCTTCCGACAGCGGATGCCGGCGGTCCGTACGCGATGACCGAGGGCCAATCGCTGCCGCTCGACGGCTTGAATTCAAGCGATCCGGGCGACGATACCCTGGCGTATGCGTGGGATCTGGACGGCGACGGTTTCGACGACGCCTTCAATGCCAATCCCGTGGTTGCCTGGTCGGTTTTGGAGGCGCTCGGACTTGCGAGCGACGGTTCGACGTTGACGATCCGTTTGCAGGTCGACGATGGGGACGGCGGCGTGGTCATCGACAGTACAACGCTGACGATCGCCAACGTGGCGCCGGTGGCGGATGCCGGCCCCGCCCAAACCATCGATGAGGGCGACTCGCTGACATTGAATGGGGCCGGCTCGCTCGATCCCGGCGATTCGCTGACGTATAAATGGGACTTCGTAGGGTTCGGGGACCCTGTCGACGTGACGACCACCAATCCGACGCACGTGCTCACCTGGTCGGAGCTTCCGTCGGACCTCCCGTCGGACGGTCAGACGGTGACGATCAGCCTGACGGTGACCGACGATGTGATGACGAGCGACCCCGCTACGACAACCTTGAGGATTACCAACCTCGCGCCGGCGGTGGATACCGGCGGTCCGTACGTGCTGACCGAGGGCAACCCGTTGACGCTGGACGCGGGCGGAACGGCCGATCCGGGGGATGACACCCCGCTGACGTACGCGTGGGACCTGGACAACGACGGGCAGTTCGACGATGACGTGTCAACTTCGTCGAGCGCGGTGGTTCTCTGGACGGTGCTCGACCCGTTCTTCCCGACACTTCCGACGACGGCGACGATCCGC
>Ga0180432_10000342_pt1 | contig 74773 bp, 52 predicted proteins | sample SS_ome_10_FD_132414 | JGI IMG/M metagenome (GOLD analysis project Ga0180432, IMG submission 132414) | Hypersaline lake sediment archaeal communities from the Salton Sea, California, USA - SS_1_MS_2 metaG | ecosystem: Environmental > Aquatic > Non-marine Saline and Alkaline > Hypersaline >...
AGCGCGCGGGAACCTGGCGACGCCGCCCGAGGTCCTCGGCATCGGCCGGGTGACCGTCAAGATCGCCGACGGCGTCCCGGCGGCCCAGAAGGTGGACTGGGCCCAGTACTGGGACAAGGACAGGAAGGTCGTCGTCAGCATGACCGGCGAACTCGCCTGGGACTACGGCAGGCGCGTCGTCCTGGTGGGATCCGAGAAGACGCAGGCGGTCATAGGGTTCGCCGGCGGCGGCCAGTTCGAGCTGCCGGGCGCCACCGTCGCCGTCAGGACCCCGTTCGTCAGCCTGATCTTCACCCCGCTGGACGATCTGCCGCTGGTCGAGTCCAAGCACATCCTCATCACTGCCATGGCCCGCGACAGGCAAACGGACACGAAGTACAACGAGGACGGCACGGAACTGGTCGAGATAGGGATGCCGCCGCTGCTGCTGGAGCCCGTCCAGGCGACCATCACGCTGAAGGGGGCGGACGTCACGTCGGTCAAGAGCGTGGACATCTACGGCGTGCCCAAGAAACGGCAGGTGCAGCGCGAAGGGAACACGTTCGACATCGACGGCCGTTACAAGTGCTATTACTACGAGGTGAAGCGCTGAGGCGCCGACGCGGGGACCGGAACGCGGGAGGAGGGAAGCACGGATGAGAGTGGTGGGGGTCAACGGCAGCGGGAGGCTGGACGGCAACACGGCGGTCCTGGTCAAGGCCGTGCTGGAGGGCGCGGCGGAGTCGGGGGCCGAGACCGATTTCATGCAGGTCGCCCGGATGGAGATCGCCGGCTGCAACGGCTGCCGGGCCTGCAAAGAGGACCAGCGCTGCGTCATTCAGGACGACATGTACCGGTTCTATGACGTGGCCGGTCAGGCGGACGTGCTCGTCCTGGGCTCGCCGATCTACCTGGACCACGCCACCGCGCAGATGAAGGCGTTCCTGGACCGGCTCTATTGCTACATAGGGCCGCGGATGGAGAACTGCTACCCGCACAAGGGGGCGCGGGCCGTGCTGTGCATCACGTACGGCGCGTTCGACATGGGCGTCTACAAGCCGGTTCTCGATTGGATGAAGGGCCGGCTCAAAGGCTACTGGGGGATCGAGACGATCGAGACGTTCACGGCGCACGGGACCGCGCACGAACCGATCATCGGCCCGGACGAGCCGCTGGTCCGCCGGGCGCGGCAGTTCGGCCGGGACCTATACTGAGCCCCCTGGCTCAGCCTCCCAGCAGGCTGCGGACCGTCTGCACGAGCGTCTCGGGTTCGATGGGCTTCTCGACGTAGGCCTCGGGCTCCGCGCCGATGTAGTCGCCCATGTCCTCTGCCGAGAAACGGATGCCGGTCTTCTCGCCCACGCCCGTTAGCATGGCCACGGGAATGCCCTTCAGGTCCGCGTTGGCGCGCATCTCGGCGAACGTCGTGAAGCCGTCCTTCCCGGGCATCTGGACGTCCAGGATGATCAGGTCCGGCCTCTCGGCCAGGGCGGCCTGTATGCCCTCGTCGCCGCTGGAGGCGCTCACGACTTCGTAGCCGGCCTCCTCCATGACTGCCCTGACGAACTCGATGGCATCCGGCTCATCGTCAACGACAAGTATCTTCCGGTTCCCTCCTTCGCCCATACGGCCCTCCTTCCTGATGACAGCGTAAAATGCACTGCTCGGGCCTTCGGCTATTCCACCGACGTTTCCTCTTCCTCGCGACGGGTGGAGATGATGATGTGGAACGCCGCGCCCTCGCCGGGCTCCGACTCGAGTTCGACGCGCCCCCCGTGCTCTTCGGCCATCTTGTGCACGAGGGCGAGGCCCAGGCCCGTCCCGCTGCTTCCCTTCGTGGTGAAGAACGCCTCGAAAAGGCGCTCCCGGACGTCCGGCGGGATGCCCGGGCCGTCGTCCCGAACGGAGATGCGCAGCAGGGAACCCATCTCCTCGGTCCCTGCGGACACGGTCACGCGGCTGCCCTCCGGACAGGCCTCGATCGCGTTCGTCAGCAGGTTCAGCACGGCGCGCTTTATGCCTGCCGCGTCAAGGTGGACGACGACCGGCTTGCCGGGGCCGTCCAGCGAGACCTCGATTCCCTTCTGGGCTGCGGACTCCCTGACCATCAGCACGGTTTCGTTCAGCATCTCCCCGACGTCGGTCGGCTCGCGGCGCAGCCCGCCCTTGCGGCAGTAGGCCAGCATGTCCCTGACCAGGTCGGACATGAAGGCCGTGTTGCGCTTGACCATCTCCCAGCCCTTGCTGATCCTTTCGGGCTCCTGCTTCTTGATGCCGAGGTCGAGGATGTAGGAGCCGCCCTTGAGGCCGTTCAGCACGTTCTTGATGCAGTGTGCGACGCTGGAGACGGCCTCGCCCACGGCGGCCAGGCGCTGCTGGGCGACCATCTCGCCGTGGAGGCGGGCGTTCTCGGCGGCCGTGGACGCGTGGCCCGCTATTGTCACCAGGAGCTGGAGGTCGTCCTCGTTGAAGGGCGCCCCGGCGCTGGCCGTGTCCACCTGGATGGCCCCCAGGGCCCTGCTGCCCACGACAAGCGGGCAGCACATCATCGAGTTGAGGCTATGGCCCACGATGCTGGCGGCCACGCTGAGTTCCTCGTTCTCGCCGACGTCGGCGGCCAGGACGGCCCTCCGCTCGGCCAGCGCTATCTCGAGCAGCGTCCGGGACATGCCGGGGCCAGTTCCGTCATCGCCCGGGCTGGCGGCGGACAGGCTCAGGTCTTCGTTCCCTTCACGCAGGCCCAGCAGGAGGGCGTGCGCGTGGTCGGCCTGCGGATAGACGCGCAGCAGTTGCCCGAGGATCAGCCGGACCAGACCGTCGATCTCCAGTGCCCCGCACGAGGCCTCGGCGATCTCCTGCAGGACCTCCATGTGCATCCGCAGCCTTGCCGCGGCCAGGGGGCTTGCCAGGGCCTCGTCCGTCAGGGTTCCGCCCAGGTCCACTGCGGCCATCACCGTGGGCCTGCCCGTCTGGAGGGCGGCAGGGCGCGGCGCAGGTGCTTCCTCGTCGTCGAGCTGGAATGCGAACTTGAAGTGCCCTATGCCGATCACGTCCCCGTGGGCCAGGTCCAGCGTCTGCACGGGCTGGCCGTTCACACGCGTGCCGTTGGCGCTGCCCAGGTCCTCGACCGCGTAGCCCGCCCCGTTGCGGATGATCCTGGCGTGACGCCTGGAGACGGACGGCCCGCTGACGGTGACCTCGCAGTTCCTGGACCGCCCGATGACTGCCTCGTCCGCCAGCGCGAACTCCTGCTGGTCGGTCGTCCCGCTGATGACCACGAGCTTCGCCACGACGCCCCCTGGCACGTTTCGGATGCCCCCGTTGGGGCAACACCGTGATCGTGTACCGGCTGGCGGCCCCCGCGGCACGTTTCCGCCGCCCCGCCGGCGGTTGAATGGCGCAGAATGTAAGGGATTGTCGCTGTCTTGTCAAACTCGTTCCCGACGCCCCGCACGGGCGGCCGGACCGGCCCTGCCCGGCGCGAAAGGGTGATCGCACTTGCAGCGCGGCCGGCAGGCACCCATACTGTGCTGCTTCCACAACTGAGCGTCGGCGGCGCTCCGGGGCCGGATGGATTCCCAGACGAGGAGACGATGATGGCGGCAGGACCGAATGTCCTTTTCATACTTACCGACCAGCAGCGGTACGACGGGCTTTCCTGCCGGGGCCACACGCCGGCCCGAACGCCCAACCTGGACCGGCTTGCCGCGCAGGGGACGCGCCTGGACTCCTGCTTCGTTCAGTGCCCGCTCTGCGTGCCGTCGCGTCTGTCGATGCTCACCGGGACGTATGTCCACACCCACGGCGCGTACATCAACGAGCACCCGATCGATGAGACGCTCCCCACCTGGGCGGAGAGCCTGCAGCGGGCCGGCTACCGCACGGCGGCCGTCGGCAAGACGCATTCGGTGCACAAGGGCTTCGACCGCGTCCCGATCAACGCCAGGGGCCACTCGGAAGGGGCGCCGTGGCCGCACGGCCGGACGGTGCGCAAAGTGGACTATCCGAAGGAGCAGTACCTCGACTTCCGCATTGCGCGCCAGGCCGTTGTCATGCTGGAGGAGTTCGCTCGGGGACCGGACCCCTTTGCCCTGTTCGTGGGCGTCAACGCCCCGCATCCGCCCTATCTGCTGCCGGAGCCTTTCGACTCGATGTACGATCCGGCGACGATACCCATGCCGGCGTTCGAGGAAGGGGAGCTTCGGGACAAGACCTCCGGCCAGCGGGAGATGTACGATAAGTTCTTCAAACCGCTGCCCCAGGAGCACATCCGGCGGATGATCGCCGGGTACTGGGCCAGCGTCGCCATCGCCGACGCTGCCGCGGGAATGGTCCTGGACGGGCTGGAAGAGCTGGGGCTGGCGGATGAGACGCTCGTCTGCTTCACCTCCGACCACGGTGACCTGAACGGCGAGCACGGGCTGTTCTCGAAGTTCACCTCCGCCTACGATTCCGAAGTGCGCGTGCCGATGATCTGGCGCTGGCGGGGGCGCATCCCCGAGGGGCAGGTCGTGCCGGACCTGGTCGAGTCCATCGACCTTGTGCCCACGCTGTTGGAGGCGGCGGGCCTCGATGTGTTCCCGGAGAGCCAGGGCCGCTCGCTCTGGCCGCTGCTGCGGGGCGAGCCGCTCGATGAACCACACCGCCGGTTCGTCACAACGACCACGGGCTGGATCGGCATGGGCATTCGCCCGCAGGGACACATGATTCGCACCGAGCGCTGGAAGCTGGTCTATTACCCCCTGGAGCAGTGGGGGGAACTCTATGACATGACAGACGATCCGGGCGAGGTCCGCAACCTTTACCGCGATGCGCAATGCGACGAGGTGCGCGCGGAGCTTCAGGCCGAGTTGCTGCGCTTCCTGACCACGTCCACGTATCGCCCGCACCAGGGACATCCCCGGTTCACTGTCAAGGAGTTCTGAGGGGACTGACGAAATGGCGCATGAGCCTGGAAGGGACCGGACGGGTCGCAGTCGCGGCTTCGACGTGTTCCGCGAGGAACTCGCACGGGAGGGGCGCGTTCGTCCCCGCCCCCGCGGGCAGCGCGAAGACAAGACGCCCGTGCGGCACTGGCCGGACCGCCCCAATGTCTTGTGGTTGATGGCCGATCAACTCCGCGCCGACACGTTCGGATGCATGGGGCACCCGACCGTTCGCACGCCGAACATCGACCGCCTCGCCGCCGCCGGCGCGGTCTTTACGAACTCCTACTGCACGTCGCCGGTCTGCATGCCGAGCCGGGCGGCTTACATGACGGGCCACTACGCCTGCGGGCACGGCGTGGTGCAGAACGGCTTCCGGATGCGCGACTCTGAGGTGGTCTTCCCAACGCTGCTCTCGGAGGCCGGCTGGCGTACGGCCAACGTCGGCAAGAACCACCACGGCCGCAGCCCGGCGCAGACCTGGGAGCACGACGAGTTCGTCGAGGACGCCTTCGGCGCCACCAAGCCCTCGAAGGTCCCGTTCGACCCGGACATCTTCCCGGGCGTGAAGTTCATCGCCGACGAGGTCTGCGACGACAGCGATCGCGTGCTCTACGGCTGCTATCCCGGCCCCGTGCAGACGACCAAGAGCTACCACCTGGCCACCCGGGCGATGCAGTGGCTCTACTGGCACGACGACCCGCGCCCGTTTTTCCTGCGCGTCTCCTTCGACGATCCTCATCCCCCGGTAGTGCCGCCGGAGCCTTACTACAGCATGTACGCGGCCGACGACGTGCCGGACGATCTGCTGGAGGGCTACCGGGAGAGCATCGCCTCCAAGCCGCGGGTCGTCCAGGAATACCGGCGTTTCACGGGCATGGAGCGCATCACGGAGGAGGATCACCGGCGGCATGCCGCCTGCTACATGGGGCTTGTCTCGCACCTGGACGCGCAGATGGGGCGCATTCTCGACTACCTGGACGAACTGGGGATCGCCGAGGACACGATCGTCATCCTCAACAGCGACCACGGGCACATGATCGGCGAGCACGGCTTCTCGCACAAGGGCGCGTTGTGCTACGAGGGTGTGGCGCACATACCGACGATCGTGCGCTGGCCGGGGCGGGTCGAGCCGGGGACGCGCACCGACGCCCTGGTCGAGGGCGTTGACCTCATGCCGACCGTGCTGGAGATGCTCGGCGTGCCCGTCCCGGATGGCATGCACGGGCAGAGCCTGGTGCCGGTCCTGGATGGGACGCAGGAGGGCGTGCGCGAGCACGCCTTCATCCGCTGGGACGACTTCGGCTACTGCGTCCGGGACCGGCGCTGGAAGCTGACCTGGTGGGACTGCGACGACGACGGCGAACTCTACGACCTGCAGGCCGACCCGCTGGAGAAGGTCAACCTCTTCGGCGACGCGACCGTGGCGGCGGTGCGCGACGGGCTCCTTGCGAGGCTCAAGGCCTGGCGCGAGCAGTTCGAACCGACGCCCCAGGAGTAGGCACAGCAGTCCCGCAAGGGGATCAGTGCCGGCGGCGGCGGGCGAAGGCGCCTCCGAAGGCGAGGGAGAGCAGGCCGAGCAGGGCCGTCGAGGGCTCCGGCACCGCCCCGGCTGCGGCGTACTTGAGGTCACCGTTCGTGGCGTCCCAATAGCTGATCTGCGGGTATCCGCTGCCGTCCAAAGCGAGGGAGGTATCTCGGCCCACATTCCCGGCGCTGTCCACCGTCTCAATGTCCCACGTGTACGCCCCGCGCGCAGGACCGGCGGAACCCACCAAACACAGGATCCCACAGAACAGCACGACTCTATATCGCTTCATGGTCCGCCACCTCTCCGCATAGGAACCACCGGTAGTAGCTGCCATTCTGCCGTTTGTTGCGGCATCGATTCTGCCGAGCAATAATGGCAAGTCAAGGCTCTTCTTCCACGAAACGACGTGGCGCCGGTGACGCGCGGCAGGAAATCGCCGGCCGGTTGCATTCCGGCGCTCGTGCCGTAGAATTCGGGTCCGGTGTCCGCCGGATGCCGGGACCACGCGTGGATGCATACTGCGCCGGAAGGAGCAAAGGATGCTGGAGATAAGGGCTGAGCGGAAGCCTGTGCGGCCCCTGGACACCGTGTCGGTCCACGGTGCGGAGGACGGGTTCGTGGTTGTGCGGGACGGATTGGGTCGGCAGTACGTTCGGATGCCGGCCGCCGAGGGGGTGTCCTTCCGCGTCTCCGGCGCGCTCGGGCACCATCTTGTCTGCCACGAGGACGACGAGGGAAGGGTCCTGGAGGCGGCGGGCTTCCCCGTTGACTGCAAGACCGGCATCGACGACGGCGGCGCCGGATACGCCCGGCTGCTCGACATGCTCTACTGGACGATGGTCGCCCGGTGGGGCAGCGGCGGCAGGTTCCGGCACGACGGGAAGGTCTACAGGTACTTCGTCGGGTGGCTGCGGGACCACGTCCACACGCTGAAGGGCATGAAGTACTATGACGGCGACCTGAAGACGGCCATCGAGCTCTACGCCGACACCCAGCGCGAGGACGGGATGATCTGGGACAAGACGGACAGGAACTGCGGGCCGCGCCCGGGCTGGCGCGACTTCGAGTTCGGCCGGACCGGCTTCATCCGGCCCGCCGACGGGGGGCTGAGCCGCATGGAGCGCATCCCCGTCGAGAACGACGTCGAGTACCTCTTCGTCGAGGGCCTCTACTACACCTGGAAGGCCACCGGCGACGACGCCTGGATGGCCGGCCTGCTGGACAACGCGATGCGGGCCTACGCGTACAGCACCACCGACCCTTACCGCTGGAGCGAGGCGTACGGCCTGCTCAAGCGCGGGTTCACGATTGACACGTGGGACTTCCAGTCGGCCGAGGACACGGCGATAAGCGGCACGGGCATGACCGTGGACAAAGACAGGACGCGCTTCGGCGTGATGCACGGCGACAACACGGGCTTCATCGCCGGCTGCCGTTACCTGGCGGAGATGCTTGATGTCGCGGGCAGGGCCGAAGAGGCGGAGAAGTACCGCCGGCTCCGCGCCGAGATGAAGGAGCGGCTGGACGGCGTGTCCTGGAACGGCGAGTTCTACACCCACCACGTGCCGGAGGACCCGGACCTGGTGCGGGACCTGGGCGTGGATCAGTCGCGGCAGGTTTCGCTCTCGAACGCCTACGCGCTGAACCGGGGCCTGACGCACGAGCAGTGCGTCGCGATCATTCGGACCTACCAGCGCATCCGCGAGGAGATGCCGGACAGCTCGCCCGGCGAGTTCTACCAGATCTACCCGCCGTTCGAGCGCGGCTTCGGCGGACATAACGCCAGGTGGGAGTATATGAACGGGGGCGTCACGACGATCGTCGCGGGCGAGCTGGCCCACGGCGCCTTCGAGCATGGCTTCGAGCAGTACGGCGCCGACATCCTGAACCGCGTCCGCGGCTGGGGCGAGAAGCACGACGGCTACCTGGACTGCACTTACCGCGGGGCTATGCCCGACCCGCCGGAGCGCTCCTTCACCGTGCTCGACCTGCAGGAGGCCGCGAACGTGGACTTCGGCGGCGAGAGCGCCGAGGGCGTGCCCGGGTGGTGCCAGGACCCGATCCCGGGCAATGACATGGCGGGCATACCCACCGGGCGACAGGTCTGGCAGGATATCCCGTTTGACGTCATCGACCCGGCCGGTAACGGCCGCCGGGCGTGCATCGGCCTCTCCGCCCGGGAGGACTACCTGGACGAGTGCTCCGTCCCGGTCGGTGGGAAGGCGGCCTCGATCTACTTCCTGCACACCCTCTCCGGCGGCGGCCTGGCCGGCTGGATTACGCTGCGCTACGAGGGCGGCGAACACCACACGCAGTACGTCACGAGTGGGCGCGAGATAGGCCCCTGGTACATGCCGCGCGACCCGCGCGGCGGCCGGCGCGACAAGCCCGGGTGCAAGGTTGCCTGGTGGGGTCCGAACGGCTACTTCCCGAACGTGGGCGTCTTCGCATACGGGCTGGACAACCCTCACCCGGACCGGGCCATCGAGCGGATAGAGTTCCACGCGGCGGAGAGCCGCAGCATCTGGTTCTTGCTCGGCGTCACGCTCTGCGACGCGCCGGTCTTCTTCATGCCGGGCGACGTGTCCTTCGGCATCCCGGACAACTGGGGCGCGGCGGCCGTCGTCTATGCGCTCATCGAGGGACTGGCGGGGATGGTGGACACCGGCCGCGCCTACGACAGGGCGCTGCTGGCGCCGCGCTGGGTGGCGGCGGGCGTGCGCGAGGTGGCCGCGACGGCGAGGTACGAGGCGTCCGGCGGCTACCTGCGATACACCTATTCGCTGGATGAGCCGGGCAACTCCCTCTCGCTCCGCGTGGCGGGCAATGCCGACGCGACCAGGCTGGAACTCCTGCTGCCCGTCGGAAAGGAGCCTGCGACTGTGGCACTCGACGGCGAGGAGGTGCAGTTCGAACTGAAGACCGTCGAATCGTCCCGTTACCTCTGCCTGGACCTGGCGGGCATCGGCGCCCACACGGTCGAGGTCAAGCTGCAATAGGGGAGAGCCCGGGGCGTCCCGGCCTTGAAGGAGGAATGAGATGACCAAGGTTTGCCTGCTGGTGGTACTTGTGGTTTGCCTCTCGTTCCGGTCGGCCACCGTTGCGCACGGCGAGACGGAGTTGCCCTCCGTCATCGGGGAGAACATGGTTCTCCAGCGCGAGACGGATGCGCCCATCTGGGGCTGGGACGCGCCGGGCACGGCCGTCACCGTCTCATTCCGGGGCCGCACGGCCTCCGCCGAGGCCGGCGAGGACGGCAAGTGGATGGTCCGCGTGCCCACCGGCGCGGCCGGCGGGCCGTTCGAACTCGCCATCCAGGGCACAAGCGCGGTGAATCTCGCCAACGTGCTCGTCGGCGAGGTGTGGGTCGCCGGCGGACAGAGCAACATGTGGTGGCACCTGGCGTCGTGCAAGAACGCCCGCGAGGAGATCGCAGCGGCCGACTACCCGGACATCCGCATGTGGGATGCGAACACGCACCCGCGCCAGGCCGGCTGGTCGGCGGAGACGCCGCAGAGGACCGTGAAGGCTGAATGGAAGCCGGCCACGCCGCGGGTGGCGGGTAACTTCCCCGGCGTCCCCTACTTCTTCGCCCGCGAGCTGCGCGACAGGCTCGACGTGCCCGTCGGCATCGTTCACATAGCCGTGCCGGGCTCCGCCATCGAGCCGTGGCTCAGCGAGGAGTTCGGCCGCGCCCACATGCCGCAGCTCTTCGGATACTGGGAGTGCCGCAAGAGGATGTATCCCGACGAGGTGAAGCAGCACGAGCAGGCGCTGAAGGCCTGGGAGGAGCAGAGCGCGGCGGCCGAGGCAGAAGGCCGCCAGGCGCCTGCCAAGCCCGAGCCGCCCCGCGAGCCGGGCGGCGCGCCGACCGGCGGTTTCTGCAACGGCATGGTCCTGCCGACCGCCCCTTACGCCGCCAGGGGCTTCATCTGGTGGCAGGGCGAGAGCAACGCCTCCCGCGCCCTCCAGTACCAGGTGCTCTTCCCCGCGCTCATCGAGGAGTGGCGCTACTGGTGGGGTATGCCCGACGCGCCCTTCCTGTTCGTGGAACTGGCCGAGTTCCTTGCTGAGCAGCGCAACCCGGTCGAGGACGATCCCTGGCCCGCCCTGCGCGACGCGCAGCGGGTGGCCCTGCGCCTGGCGAACACCTGCATGATCTCGACGATCGACATCTTCGAGCCTGGCGAGTCTGTCAACAATATCCACCCGCCAAACAAGCAACTCGCCGGACTCAGGCTCTGCCTGGCTGCCATGGCGAACGTCTACGGCGAGCGCGACCTGGTCTGGTCCGGGCCGCTGTATCGTTCCGCTGAGTTCACGGGCGGCAAGGCGGTCGTCTCCTTCGACCACGTCGGCGGCGGGCTCACGGCGAAGGACGGCGCCGGACTGACGGGCTTCGCGCTGGCCGGGCCGGACCGGCAGTGGCATTGGGCGGATGCGAGGGTGGTCGGCGATACGGTCGAGCTGACGTGCGACGCCGCCAAAGAGCCCGTGGCCGCCCGCTACGACTGGGCCAATAATCCCATCGGCAACCTCTATAACCGGGAGGGCCTGCCGGCCTTCCCATTCCGCACCGACGACTGGCTGCTGATGATGAAGGGGAGGTAGCGGCAGCGTTGCGTGCAACGACAGTTCCTCGATGATTAGGGGGCTCAGGATGGCGTTCCGTGCGAAGTCGAGGACGGCTGCGCTCGTGGTGCTGGGGCTTGTCACGTGCGGTCTGGTCGGAGGCGCCGGCGTTGCGGATGCTCAGCGTAAGCCGTGGAAGGCCGGGTCCGCCCCGGCGGACGCGCCCCTGGTTGCCCACCATGTCCGTGTCGTGGACTACGGGGACGATTACGCCTGGATGTACCCTGACCAGTACGGCTGGGGCGGCAAGAGCGTGCGTGCGGGCGACCTGGACGTAGATGGCGACGGCGAGAAGGACGACGCCATGCACTACATCCAGTTCAACCTCTCTCAGCCCATGAGCCCGTCCTTCCCCCGCTGGGACACCGAGGGGACCAATGCCGTCTTCTACGGCGGCCTGACGGGCTTCTTCATGGACGACTGCAAGCAGCCGTACTTCATGGAGTACGGCGGGCCGAACATCGACCACGCCTCCCGCGACGACCTGAACTTCATGGTCTTCTCCGGCGGCTGCGAGGTGGAGGTCTGGCCGACCCGCGTCTACGGTGTCTGGCTCTGGCAGAAAGAGGACTTTGTCAACGGCGGCGACGCCTACCGGGTCTCCTTCGACGCGGCGAGCATGATATCCTTCCACTACCAGCGTTACTGGCACGGCGTGGACGAAGGACGGTTCGTCGTGCAGGACGGCGACCGGTTCTACGTCTCCGAGTACACGTACGCCGGCTGGCCGGACGGGGGCGTTAGCCGGCCGTGCGGCGGCTACGGCGCGGCGACCCGCATCGTCCGGCCCGTGGACACTCGCTGGGCCGCCTACGACCCGAAGCCCCCGCACGACATCATCTTTGACAAGGAGGCGGCCCGGTTCGAGCCGCACGACTTCACCGACGTGCGGGCGGCGGGCTACTACTTCGCCAAGGACGATCCGAAGCCGAACTCAACCTGGGTGAAGATGGGTGGCTTCGAGGTCGAGGCCACGGTGCACCGGCCCGAGCGCCCGAGCGAGATGTTGGCCATGGCCCGGGTGGAAGGCGGGGACGGCGTGCCGGCCTTCCACATAGGTCGGACCGAGGTCCCCTACGTCGTCTGGCAGCAGGTCTATCGCTGGGCAGTCAGCAACATGTACTGCTCCGTCCCCGGCTACATCATGGACCGCGACGGCGACATGGGCAGCATGGACTTCTTGCCCTCCGAAGCCTCGGCGAAGGGGGGCGGGGCGCGTGAGCACGACCCGGACGAGCCGGTCACCGACGTGTGCTGGCTCGACGCCGTGGCCTGGTGCAACGCGCTTTCCGAGAAGGAAGGCAGGGAGCCGTGCTACTACGCCGACCCGGAGTGCAGGAGGGTCTTCCGCAAGGTCAGGGAGCGCTATCTCCCCGATCGCCCGTACTTCCCGAAGGTCTACGTGAAGTGGGAGGCCGACGGGTACCGGCTGCCGACACCGGCCGAGTGGACATTGGCCGCCGGGGAGGCAAAGCCGGGATGGGTCGCTGAGAACAGCGGGGGCAGGACGCATCCGGTGGGCGCCCTGGAGCCGAACGGATACGGGCTGTACGACACGCTGGGCAACGTATGGGAATGGGTCTGGCCGGCGGCGCGGGATGCCTGGGATGCCGAGGCCCCCGACGGCGAGGCGGTGCACCTCGCCCTCGGCGATGGCTTCAGCCATCCGGACGACCCGATGGCGCACTCGGCCTCGCCGTACGGCGACGAGCCTTACGGCGGGAGCTTCAACATCGGCCTGCGCGTCGTGCGCAGGGAGGCCGGCCTGGCTCGGCCGGGGGGTGCCGAAGCACCGGACGTCCCGACGTGGCGGGTCGTCAGGGGCGTGAAGTCCGCCCCGCGTCCCGCGGCCGGCGCCGCTAAGCCAGTCCCCGATCTGGTGCCGGTCCCGGCGGGATCGTTCCGGCGCTCGGACGGGAAAACCGTCGGCGTCTCCGCGCTGCACGTCTCGAAATGCGAGACGACCTATGCGCAATGGAAGGCCGTGCGCGACTGGGCCGTCTCGCGCGGTTACTCCTTCAACGGCGACGGCGACATGGGCAGCATGGATTTCCAGACGGGCCTGCACGCGCACTCGCCCGATGAGCCCGTCACCGGTATCTGGTTCTGGGACATGCTGGCCTGGTGCAACGCCCTCTCGGAGATGCAAGGCCTGACGCCCTGCTACTATGCCACCGAGGAGATGACGGAGGTCTACCGCGCCGCCTGCCCGTTCCGGCTCCCCATGTGGCACAAGGACGAGGAGTCCAGGGAGGCGCGGACGGTGGACCATGTGTACGTCCGGTGGGAGGCCGACGGTTACCGACTGCCGACCGAGGCCGAGTGGGAGTACGCCTGCCGTGCCGGCAAGGGGACGCGCTTCTATTGGGGGAACGATCCCGATGGCGACTGCTGCTGGCACTGGGAGAACAGCGGCGGCAGGACCCATCCCGTCGGCACCAGGAAGCCCAACGCTTCCGGCCTGTTCGACATGGCGGGGAACGTGACTGAGCGCGTCTGGGGTACCCGGGGGGCCTACGACCCGGAAGACCTGCAGGACCCGAAGGGCCCGCAGCGCAGCGGAGAGGGCCGGTGGTCCGTGCGGGGCGGGTCGTTCAAGTATGGGGTGAAGGGCGTTAGCCCGGGCTGGGGGGTCTTCGCTTCCGGCGACAGGTGCGCTGCTACGACTCTGGGCGCTTACCCCGAACTCGGGTTCCGGGTCGTGCGGCGCTGAGGCGCTGGAACGGTGCGACAAAAGCACGCATGAGGGAGAAACACGGATGCATCCGCTTTACGGCATGGTCCGGGAGGCGCTCAAGACCGACGCCTCCCAGATGGTCGAGGAGGGCCACGACGAAGAGGCCCTGCTGGGCGAGCTTCGGGAGGCCGAGTCGGCCGGCGGCGTCGCGGCGCTCGTCGCCCTCCAGGAGGAGTGGTGGAAGCGGCCCTCGCCGCCGGGCTTTGCCTACGAGGAGCCGGACGACTGGGAGACGATCTCGGCCGCGTTCCCCGATCCCGGCTCGCACGCCCGCTTCGACGGCGGCGAGGCGGAGCTGGCGGACCGCATCCTGGCCGCCTGGCAGGGGCGCTGCGTCGGCTGCCAACTGGGCAAGCCGCTGGAGGGCACCATGTGGCCGGACAAGATCCGCCAGGTCCTCGAGATCGTCGGCTCCTGGCCCCTGACCGACTACATGAACCCCACGCCCGGTGGCATTGACCGGGACTCGCTCCCCGACTGCAACTTCTTCGAGCGCGCCTGGAAGGACAGCCAGACGAAGGGGCGCTTCGACGTCGTCCAGCCCGACGACGACATCCTCTACGCCATGATCAGCCAGAGGGTGCTGGAGGACCACGGGCCGGACTTTACCAGCGAGCAGGCGGCCGAGAAGCTGGCGCAGTTCGCGCCGTTCTCCTGCCTGTGCGCCTCGGGGCGGAACCTGTTCCGCACGTTCGTCTTCGGCCTGCGCCCGCCGCAGACGGCGGTCTTCGGCAACCCCTGCCGGCAGTCGCTCGGCGCCCAGATACGCTGCGACCCGTGGGGTTGGGGCGCGCCGGCCAACCCGGCCTTGGCGGCCCGCATGGCTTACACGGACGCCGTCAACTCGCAGGTGCGCAACGGCATTTACTCTGGCATCTTCTTCGCCGTGCTGATGGCGGACGCGCTTGCCCACGGGGACGTCGTCCGCGCGATCGGGACGGCCGAGGCATACGTGCCCCCGAGGTCGCGCTTCGCCGAGATGATACGGTTCGTCAGGGACGAGTGCGCCCGGACCGCGGACTGGCAGGACGTGAACGACGCCATCCTGAAGCGCTGGCCGACGGAGTCCGAGAAGTTCAATCACTCGATCCCGAACGCGGCCATCGTCCTGCTGGGACTGCTGAAGGGCGACGGCGACTTCACCCGCACGATCGGCATCACGGTGATGGCAGGCCTGGACACCGACTGCACCGGCGCAACTGCCGGCTCCGTCATGGGCTGCGCGCTCGGCACGGCGGGCATACCTGACTACTGGACGGCGCCGCTGAATGACACGGTCCGCTCGGACGTGAAGGGCATGCCCGAGGTCCGCATCAGCGAGATGGCGGCGCGGATGTTCGGGGTTGCGAAGGAGAACGCGCGGTTCCGGCAAGGCGAAGGGAGGCGAGCGGCAAATGGTGCGCATTGAACGCAGCGAGTTCCGGCAGAGGATCGAGCGGATCCGGCAGGTCATGGAGCACGAGGGCCTCGACGCCCTGGTCGTTTACGGCGACGAATACCGCAAGGAGAACCTGCGGTACGTATCCAACTTCTGGCCCATCTTCGAACGGGCCGGTTGCTTCATCCCTCGGGAGGGCGAACCGATCCTTGTAGGGGCGCCCGAGGGCGAGCAATACGCCCGCGAGATGTCCGCCTGGGAAGACGTTCGCGTTGTCAAGGAGTTCGTCTGCGCGTCCGTGCCCGAGGAGATTGACTATCCCCTGGCCACGTTCTCGTCTCTTGGGGACATCCTGGCGGAGACGCTCAAGGGCGGCAGGTGCCTGGGGCTGGCCGGCTGGCTGGACATCCCGGCGTTACTGCTGGAGCGATTCCGCGACGCGGCAGGGGACGCGGAGGTCGTGGACGCCGACGCCGTCCTCCAGAACGCTCGCCTGATCAAGAGCGACGCCGAGGTCGCCTGCCTGCGCGAAGCGGGGCGGCAGGCCTGCGTCGGCTACGAGAAGCTGATGGCGGCCTGCGTGCCGGGCAACACCGAGCGGTATGCCGCCGGCGCCGGCGAGGGAGCCGCCCGCATGGCCGGCGCCGAGGACATCAACTTCATGGTCATGGGCACCGGGCCGAGAGCCGACACGATCATCGGCCGCCCGACCAACCGCGTCATCCAGGACGGCGACATGGTCATGGTCTCGCTTGCCGTCCAATACGAGGGCTACGTGGCCACGGTGGAGTTCCCGTTCGTCGCCGGCAAGGCCGGCGGCGAGCAGCAGGAGTTCCTGGCGGCGCTCTTCGACGCCGCTGACGTGCAACTGCGCTATCTGCGCGACGGCGTGGTATCCGGCGAGATGGTCCGCGCGGTGAAGGACGTCTTCAGGCAGCGCGGCCTGACGCAGTACGACGTCTATCCGCCCATGCACGGCATCGGCCTGGCCGAGGCGGAGTCGCCCTATCCCGATGAGGAGAGCACCTATCCGCTGAGAGCAGGGATGTGCGTGAACTCGGACATCAGCCTGTTCGGGCATCCCGCCGGCTCCAACCGCATCGAGGAGGGGTTCGTCATCACGGAGCACGGGCCAGAGTCGCTCACTCCCCTGATCCGGGGTCTGGTGGAGAAGGCGGGTTGACCTGCGCACGCAGCGTCTCCCGTGAGCGGGTCCTCCCGGCACGCGGGGCCGAGACCTCAGCCGGGACCGCCGTTCGCCCGGCCGAGGTAGGTCGCCTCGAAGAGCTTGGCGAAGTCCAGTATGTGCGGCGGGCACCCGGGGACGCGGCGCACTGCGCCCGGGCCGGCGCGGGGGGCCAGCGGGAGGGCGGCGCTGCAATCGCCGAAGAGCCAGAGGTCCCCTTCCCACGTCTCCATGGGGTCGGCGCCGGGCAGTGGCACGCCCACGTAAACGGTGATGGGACAGGGTTCCCCCAGGGAGCCGTCCCTGTGGAGCTTGTCCAGCGAGTGCCGCAGGTTGGACAGGCACCCGCTGCACGCCCCGCCCTCGATGCACGTCACGGTGGGGAAGTGCCCCGCGCTGCTGATGATGGCGCGCCGGAAGTGGCGTCGGACGTCCTCGATGCGCGGGCCGACGATCTCGATCTCCTCCAGGCGGACGGCGCCGAGGCCCCGCGCGCCGGCGATCTGAATCATCGGCACCTCTTCGGGCGCAATCCCCATGACGGCCGCCGTGACGGCGTCCACCGCCACCACGTCCTGCCCCGCCACTATGACGTTGAACCCCTCCAGCGCCGAGCCGAAGAGCGGCGCCTGGCCCTCAACGGCCCAGATCCCGTCCACGACCGTCAGGTCGGGGCGCCGGTATGACAGGATGTCTACGAGCTTCTGGTGGACGTCCTGCCTGTGGAACGGCAGCCTCTCGCCGTCGGGGACCAGCCCGTGCAGGTTCTTGATGCCCAGGCTCACCATCGTCTGCACGTGGGTCTTCATCTTGGGCACGTTGATGAGCACGTCGCAGTCGACGATCGCTTCGGGCAGCAACGTCCGCCGCAGCAGGAGCGCCGTCGGGCTCTCGCACGCAACCATGGGTTCTTCGTCGAGGTAGCACGCCTCGAGGTCGTGCTCTGCGAGGAGCGCCTCCACCTTCGACGAGCGCAGCGCGTCCCGGGACGCCACGCCGTAGCCGGGATTGTCGCCGACCAGGATGTGCGCCGCCCCGGCCTTCCGCGCCAGGAGGGCGACCGCCAGTATCACCCGCGGGTCCGTGATGACGGCCGGGCAGTTGGGCAGGTTCGGGCGCACGAGGTTCGGCTTGACGAACACCTCTTTCCCACCGACCAGGTCCGTGAGGGACAGCGCCCGGGAGACGGCGTCCGCCACGAGGGTCATGACCTCATCGAGGCTCGCGTCGTCGAACTCGTCGGGCGAACCGGATATACCCGATCCCTTCGCGACGCCGACGCGGGGTTCCCTCCGCGTAGCCTTGCGGCTGTCGGCCCGCTCGCTCATCCTGCCGGTGTCCTTTCTGCCGGTGGGGCAAGGGTCCCGATAGCGTACTGCAAACCATTTCCCCTGGCAAAGCGCGGCTCGCCGGGACTTTGAAAACCCCGTGCCCGCCGCGCTATCATCGCCCTCTCCGTGCGAGGAAGCCAGCAATAAGGGAGAGCGAAGTGGCTGCCAGGCCGAACATCCTTCTGATCACCGGCGACCACCTGGACTGGAACACCATCTGCGGCCGCTCCGTCTGCCGCACGCCGAACATGACACGGCTGGCCGGGCAGGGGCTGCGCTTCGAGCGCAGCTACACGGCCGTCAGCCTCTGCTGCCCCGCCCGGGCGATGCTGCTCTCGGGCGCCTACGGGTGGCACAACGGCGTGTTCAACCAGGTGCACGTGCCGGAGTCCGTCCACCCGGACATGTTCCCGGACGTGGTGACCTATCCGCGGCTACTGCGTGACGCGGGCTACGAGACGGGCTACGTCGGCAAGTGGCACGCCAGCACGCTGCGCGGGCCGCGCGACTTCGGCTACCGCGAGTTCCCCGTCCAATGGCGTCGGAGCGAGGGCAGGCTGGTGGACCCGCAGTACGTAACGTGGCCGGGCGGGGACCGCTTCCTGATGTGGGCGGGCGTAGACGGACGGCTCGAAGACCGGCACGAGAAGGCCCTGGCCGACGCCGCCGTTGCGGCCCTCGCCGAACTGGCCGGCGGCGGGGCCCCCTGGCTGCTCGAGGTGCACTTCCCCCAGCCGCACGATTCCTACACGCCCTTGCTGCAATTCCTGGAGCACTATCCCCTCTCGGAGGTCGAACTCCCGCGCAGCTATTACGAGGAGACCTTCGAGGGGAAGCCGGACCTCCTGGCGCGCGAGGCCGGCCTGTGGGCAGAGCTGGGCGAGGAGGAGTTCCGCCAGGGGCTGCGCCACTATTACGCCTACTGCGAGCAACTCGACCACTTCATCGGGGGCATCCTGGCGGCGGCTGACGAGGACGGACTCGCCGAGGATACGCTCGTGGTGCTGGCCTGCGACCACGGGGACATGGTCGGCGCGCACCGGATGTTCATCAAGGGCTGGATGCCTTACGAGGAGACGCATCGCATCCCCATGGCGGCCCGCTGGCCGGGCGTGATCGAGCCGGGCGGCTCGACGGACGCGCTCGTTCAACTGCACGACTGGGCGCACACCTTCACGGCCCTGGCCGGCGCCGGCCTGCTTCCCTACCCGGACGGCAAGGACCTGACGCCGCTGCTGCGCGACCCAGCCGGCGCCGAGGCCGACATGCCCGACTATATCCTCAACGCCTACTACGGCGGGGAGCTGCTCTACACCCAGCGCATCGCCATCGGGCACCGCTACAAGTACGTCTTCAACGGCTTCGCCCGGGACGAGCTGTACGACCTCGAGGAAGACCCGGGTGAGGTCCGCAACGTGATTGACGAGCCGGCCTGCGCGGAGGCCGTGCGCGAGACGCGGGACGCGCTCTGGGAACTGATGATCAAATACGACGACCCGTACGCGATGCACCGCTACGGCGCCGCGCGCTATCTGAAGGGGCACAGCGGGGGCGCGGACCTGGAGTACCGCGCGCAGGGGCGCGGCTGGGGACGGGAGGGCCGGCCGGCGTGGTTCGAGAGATGGAAGTAGGGCCGGGCTACTGCCTGGGCCGGTCGTACTTCTCCAGGGCCATCGGCAGGAAATAGGGGAGGCGGAAGTCCCAGTACCGCGCCGCTTCCTCGACGCTGCCGGCGGAGATGGAATACACCTTGGCGTCCTTTGCTTCGATGCGGAGCCGGACCTCCCGGTTCGCCAGGGCCGGGTGGTCCGGGTCGCCGCGCCACCTGAGGACGTGCCGGCATGAATCGCCCGTGACGGGCACCGAATCCTCCATCGTGAACCCGGGGACTTGGCGGGCGGTCTTCGCCCAGGGGTTCTCCTGGTCCATGACCTCCGCCCGCAGGCCGCCGCCCGGCGCGATGTCCGCGTTGACGAAGAACTCCGCCGTCTCGACCCAGAAGGGGCGGGTCAGGATGCGGCCCGCGTCCCCGCACGCGACGGAGACGAACCGGTCCGGTTTGCAGGAGGCCATGCGTATCGCCCACTGCGGCGGGCCGCCCGGCACGGGGCGGTCTTCCCCGTGGCGCGTCTTGCCGGCCGCGTAGTAGTAGCGGATCTCGTCCTCCAGCAGCACGGGCTGCGTGGCCACGTGGACCTGGCCGGAGCCGAAGTCGTCCTCGTCCTCCTCCAGGGCGATCCAGGGCTTCCCCTGCGCCGTGCGATGCCAGGCGTACCCGCCGCGCGAGTGGACGAACTCCGCCTCCAGCACGCCGAGCCCCTTCGACCAGCACATGTCGTCGCGGTCCGTCCTGTAAACCCAGAGCGTCCCGATCTCGTAGCCGCCGTAGGGGATCGAGCCCATGCCGTAGAACTGGACCTGGGCCGGGTCGTCCTGGTCGGGCTCGAAGACGACCTTCGGCTCGGACCAGTGGACGAAGTCCCACGACTCCGACCGCGCCACGCGCCGGTCGCCCCAACAGGGGCGGTGGTAGGCGACGTAGCGCCCCTCAGCGTCGCGCATCAGGCACATGGGGCAGTCCGGGTTGGTGCCGATGACGGGGTTCTCGGCGGCCGGCTTCCAGTGGACGCCGTCCGGGCTGCGGAAGGCGCTTATGCGGTGGTGCGGGTCCGGGGCGCAGATGAGCTTGTAGCGCCAATCGGGGCGCCCCTCGCGTTCGTCCCGGATGACGGCGGTCCCGAAGACGCGGTCCGGAATGACGACGTTGGTCGGGCGGCCCTCCCACTCGTGCACGTCGAGTTCGGGGCGCCGCCACTCGACGCCGTCCGCGCTCTCGGCGCAGGCGACCTTCAGCCCGTCGGCGCTCCAGCCGCCGCAGGTGTACCACATCTGCCACCCGCCGTCCGGCCGCCGGACGACCGAGCCGTACATGCCCAGGGCGTTGTTCTCCCAGGGCTGGTCGCTCACCAGGAGCGGCTCGGGGTGCTTGCGGGGCGGCTCCAGGCGGCGCGTGAACCCCTCGACGGCCTCGAACTGGCGGTAGTCGAAGAAAAGCCACTTGATCACCGGCGCTCCTCCCCTCCGCGGTTGCCCGCCCTTCTATCCGAGCGCCGGTGCCGTGTCAAGACGCGGGGCGTCGGCTTGACAACGCGGGCCCGCCCGCGCAGAATCACTTGCGTGTACCCCGGAAGCCCTCCAGGGAAGCGATGATGGAAGGAGGAATCTGCGTTGTTGAACCGATCCGGTGTGGCGTTGATGACAGCGATGGTTTCCGTGCTGGCCGGCTTTGGGGCGGTGTGCGCGCAGCAGGAGGCCCTCCGTGACAGCGGCGCCATCGGTCCCGATGGGATGACGGTCGATCCGCTGTCCCTGCCGCGGGACAGACAGGTGTGGGAGCCGAAGGCACCCCCGGCCGACGCGCCGACGCGGCCCTACCGTTGCCGAATCGTCAGTTATGCGGACGACATGGCAAAGTCGCCGTCCGCTTACCCCTGGACTCGCATGAGGCACACCGACCTGCCCTTTGCCACGGTCCAGAGGATGCCGGAGCACTATCCGTTCGAGTTCTTCTCCGGTGTCCTCGATGTCGAAGGGGATGGACAGAAGGATGACGATTACGTTGCGTCGCTGCCTTTCAGCCTCGAAGAGCCCTTGAGCGCGCCCAACTGGCCTAGAAGCGGGATGCTGCCCGAGCGCAACAACGGTACCTTCTACGGCGGGATGAGCTGGTACGTTGCCAACGCCGTGCCGAAGACGCACTCCTTCCTCGCCGAGATCGGCATCAACCCGGATCACCAGGGGCCTTTCTGGGACGACCGCGCTGAGGACCACCCCCTGCAGGGCCATTCGGACGCCGACAAGCCGGACAGCGTTCACCGGCACTACCTGGTGTTCCTCTGGAAGAAGCAGGATTTCCTGAACGGCGGCGACGCCAATCGAGTGACCTTCGACGAAACCAGTCGGATCGCGACGCTTCTGGCCCGATACTGGTACGGGTATGACGACGTGCGTTTCGTCGTCCAGGACGGACAGCAGCTCTACATCTGCGAACAGGAGCAGGATCTGCCCGAGAAGAATTTTGGCTGGACCAATGGCCGGGTATTCCAGGTCAGGCCGACGCAGACGCGGTGGGCCAGGTATGATCCGGAAGGATGGAGGCTCGACTTCGATCCCGGCACGGCGAGGTTCGAGGATCACGAGTTCAAGGACGTTCAGGCCGTCGGCTGGTACATAGCGAAGAACAACCTGGACAAGGGTACGAGCCACACCAAGTACTACGCCACCGAGGTGGATGCCGTCGTGGACCGGCCCGGACGCCCCAGTGAGCACATCGACATGGCGCAGGTTGCGGCGGTCGACGAAGTGCCGGCCTTCTTCATGAGCACGTGCGAGGTGCCGTACTCATTCTGGAAGAAGGTCTTCCGCTACGGCGATTCGCCTATCTATGCGCTTGAGCCGCGCTACAACTTCCTCAAGCACGGCGACATGGGGAGCATGCGCTTCGGCGACACGGCGCACCAACAGGAAGAACCGGTCACAAACATCACCTTCTATGACGCGGTGGCCTTCTGCAATACGCTCTCGGAGATGGAGGGCCGGACCCCGTGCTACTACACCGACTCCGAGTTCGCGACGGTGTTCCGCAACCAGCACCTATGGACGCTGGCCAAGGCTCGGGGCGGGTGGATCCCCCCGGAATATGAGCCCAGGCCTGTCCCGAAGCTGCACGTGAGGTGGAATGCCGACGGGTACAGGCTGCCGACGGGCGCCGAATGGGCGGCCGCGGCCGCGAAGGCGGCATCGGGATGGACCGCGGAGAACAGTGGGGGAACCACGCATCCCGTAGGCACCTTGGAGCCCAATGGGTGCGGGCTGTATGACATGATCGGGAACGTGTGGGAGCTTTGCTGGTCGTACGGGGATGCGTTCGCCCCGGAAGGGCATGACGCTCTGACCGCCATGGGCGGCGACTTCAGCTACGCGGCCGGCACCAAGGCCGGCTCCACTTTGCCATACCGGAATGAGCCGTACAACGGCAGTTGCAGCATCGGCATCCGCCTTGTCCGCCGGGAGGCAGGCTTGCCGGAACCGGCCGCCGGGCAGGCAACCGCCGCCGGCGCGCCCGTCTGGAAGATCAAGAAGGGCCAGATGCCGGGCGTCGCACTGCAGGCCGGGGAGGAGCCAGTTCTGGACATGGTGAAGGTTCCTGCGGGTGAGTTCGTCCGGTCTGAAGGCAATGAGACGGTAAGCGTCAATGCGTTCGAGATGGCCAGGTTCGAGATGACCTACGCGAAATGGAAGCGGGTCGCCGACTGGGCTGTGGCGAACGGCTACGAGTTTGATCGCTCGGGCGCCATGGGCAGCATGTACTGGTACAACTTCTCCCACGGACCGGATGAGCCGGTCACCGATGTCACCTGGCACGATGCCGTGGTCTGGTGCAACGCCCTCTCGGAGATGGCGGGCAGGACACCCGCGTACTATGAGGATGAGGCGCTGAGCAGCGTGTATCGCAAGGCGTTCATGATGCGGGACATCAAGATTCCCGGGCCGGAACTGGTCCAGCCGAGCCACCGGTATTCAGATTACGCCCGCATCCGCCGGCGGGAGCCTTACGTGTTCGCCCGGTGGGACGTGGACGGCTACCGGCTGCCGACGCTGGCCGAGTTCGAATATGCGATGCGCGGCGGCAAGAAGGATGCCTTCCCGTGGGGCCGTGAAGCCGGCGGCAAGGACGAGCACGTCTGGGACGTCGAGAACGCCGGCGGCAGGACCCACCCGGTCGGCAGCAAGGCCGCCAACCCGTTCGGTCTCCATGACATCCTGGGCAACGTTTACGAGTTCAGTTGGAGCACCACCACGGCGAGCAAGTCCCGTCCGTTCGACCGTGATCTGAACAACCCGAAGGGGGGCCGGTTCGACGATTACAGGCAGGTGGGGGACGACTCGCTGGGCTGGAAGACGGCCCCAGCCATCTGCGGCAGCTCCTGGTACTGGGGCCTGAGGGCCAACGGTCTCGTCGCCGGCATGCAGGCCTACCAGTCGTATCCCGACGTGGGCTTCCGCGTTGTCCGATGCGAAGCCGGCACCCATCCGCGCGACGGCCGGGAGGAACTGGCACCGATACCGATCCTCCTGGAGTTCGATCCCAACGATTACGACCCCCTGGAGGGTGCCGCCTACCGGGGCAGCCTGCGCCGTGACGGCGTCTTCAAGACGCATGGCGTGGAGAGCCTGAAGGGCGTCAGGTGGAAGGTTGACCTGGGCGGTCCCGTCAAGGGTTCGCCCGTCGTCGTGAATGGCATCGTCTACATCGGTGGCAGTGAGGGCCTCTATGCCCTGGACGCTGCCACCGGCCAGGAAAAATGGAAGGTTGCTGTCAGGGGCGGCGTGGACTCGTCCGCGTGCGTGGCTCCTTCGACGGGCTCAGGCCAGGCCGTCGTCTACTTCGGCGGGAATGACGGGCGCCTCTACGCCGCGGACGCCGCCTCGGGGGAGGTGAAATGGAAGGCCCCCCTCGGTTCGCCTGTAACCGAGTCTCCCAGCGTTGCTTACGGAGTCGTGTTCCTCCAGAAAGAGGACGTGATCGGGTTCGACGCCGAGACCGGCAAGGAAGCCTGGCGCGCCCGTATGGGGAGCAGCGGGCAGTACGGGCGGTGCGCCGCCACGCTTCACGAGGATCTGGTCTTCTACCAGGGGCGCGCAATAGACATTGCGACGGCGCGCGTGAAGTGGAGCGTGGGCATCGTTGTCTGGGCGTCCCCGGAGACTGCCCAGACATCGGCCGTGTCCGACGGTAGCATCTACGCGACCAGTTCGGGCGTCGGCGGATATGAGTACGCCCGGCTCGGTTGGGCGGATATCGCCGCCAGACGCGTCAAATGGGCCCTGCGCGTAGAAGAGCACCTGCCACGGAGCCAGAGGACCCCGGTGCTCTGCTCTCCGACCGTCTGGGACGGGAAGGTCTACATCGGCGCCGACTCGGGTTACCTTTACGCCTTCGACGCCCTCAGGGGCGAGCGCGCCTGGAGCTTCAAGACCGGCGGCGCCGTGCGTTCCTCTCCGGCCGTCTCCTCAGAGGACGGCGTCATCTACTTCGGCTCCAACGACGCCTGCCTGTACGCCCTGGACGCCGGGACAGGCGAGGAGAAATGGCGATTCCAGACCGGCGGCAAAGTGACTTCCAGCCCGTGGGTGGCGGACGGCGTTGTCTATGTCGGCAGCGATGAGGGCTTCCTGTGTGCACTTTATTGATGGCGGGGGGTTACAAGCCTTACACCAGGAGGATGCGGGAAATGGTCAACTGTGATGGGAGAGATCTGGCAAGGTGGGTCTTTGCGACCATGGTGGCGGCAAGCTGGGGCGCCGCCACTTGATGCCGTCCTCGCTCTCCGCGCAGGCGACCTTCAGCCCGTCGGCGCTCCAGCCGCCGCAGGTGTACCACATCTGCCACCTGCCGTCCGGCCGCCGGACGACCGAGCCGTACATGCCCAGGGCGTTGTTCTCCCAGGGCCGGTCGCTCACCAGAAGCGGCTCGGGGTGCTTGCGGGGCGGCTCCAGGCGGCGCGTGAAGCCCTCGACGGTCTCGAACTGGCGGTAGTCGAAGAAGAGCCACTTGATCACCGGCACTCCTCCCCTCCGTGGTCGCGCGCTCTTGTAGCCGAGCGCCGGGGCCGTGTTAAGACGCGAGGGCGTCGGCTTGACAACGCGGGCCCGGCCGCGCAGAATCAGTCCCGCAGGATTGCAGAAGTCCGGGCACACGAAGAGAGGGGGTCACGAAATGTCGGAGTTGCTTGCGCTGCGGGGCGGGAAACGGACCGTCCCGGAGGGTGCCGTCAGGCCTTGGCCGGAGGTCACGGAGGCCGACCGCCGGGCCGTCATGGAAGCGCTGAACGCCCCCAACATAGCCGCTCAGCAGTGGGTCCAGGCGGAGGGGCTGGCGCGCGAGTGGGCCGAATACATGGGCGTGAAGCACTGCATCCCCGTCAACAGCGGCACGGCCGCCCTGCACATGTGCGTGGCCGGGCTGGGGATCGGGCCGGGCGATGAGGTGATACTGCCCGCTTTCACCTTCTGGGCGAGCGCCGCCGCCGTGCTCCACCACAACGCCATCCCCGTCTTCGTGGACATTGATCCGCGCACCTATTGCATCGACCCCCGGTTGATCGAGGCCGCCATCACGGAGCGGACCAGAGCCATCATGCCGGTGCACATCCACGGCATGCCCGCCAACATGGATCCCGTCCTCGAGATCGCCGGGAGGCACGGCCTGGCTGTGATCGAGGACGTGGCCCAGGCGCACGGCGCCAGGTACAAGGGCCGTCTGTGCGGGTCGATGGGCGACGCGGCGGGCTACAGCACGCAGGCGTCGAAGACCCTCAGCAGCGGCTGCCAGGGCGGGCTGTTCACCACGGACGACGACGAGGTCCACGAACGGGCGTCCCTGCTCCAGTACTTCGGCGAGCGCGTCACCGTGGGGCGGGAACGCCAGGAGCAGCAGTACAACGCGCAGGGGCTCGGCTGGATGTACCGGGGCGACATGCTCAGCCAGGCTTTCGTCCGCAGCCAGATCAAGCGGCTGGACCGGAACAACGCGCTCCGCGTCAAGAACTGCCGGTTCCTCACCGGGCAATTGAAAGACGTGCCGGGCATCCAGACGCCCTTAGTGCCCGAGGAGTGCGAGCACGTCTACTACAACTACGTCGTCGGGTTCGACCCGGCGGCGCTCGGCCTGGACGTCTCCCCCCGCACGTTTCGCGAGAAGGTCCAGGAGGCCCTCCGGGCGGAGGGAGTCTCGGTCGGCCAGTGGCAGCGACTGGCCGTGCCGGCGCAGGAGGTCTTCCAGAAGCGCGTCGGCTACGGCCACGGCTGTCCCTGGCGGTGTACGGACTCGACCGTCACCTACAACCCCGCCGACTACCCCCACTCCAACGCGTTCATGGATTCCCATTGCTATGTCTTCGACGTCAATCCTCCGAACGGCCTCGATCTGATGGGCATGTACGTGGAGGCGTTCCGGAAGGTGATGGCAGGGCTCGACCAGGTGCTGGACTGAGCTGCCCTCCTGGGAAAGGGGCGTGACATGCAGATCGGTTGGGCGGCTGCGGACGTGACGCCGGACAGGCCGGTGCTGCTGCAAGGGCAGTTCTACGCCAGGGTTTCGGAGAGCGTGAACGACCCCCTGACGGCCACTGCGCTCGCCCTGGAGGGCGTTGACGGAGAGGGGGCGGCGCACCAGGCTATCCTGATCTCCTGCGACCTCGTCGGCATCGAGAAGGTCCACCACGACGCTCTGCGCGAGCGCGTCCGGCCCCGCCTGTCCGGGTTCGACGTGGAGCGGCTCATCGTGAACTGCACGCACACGCACACGGCCCCCACGCTGAGCGAGAATTGGTATCCCGAGCAGGGCCCCGGGGTGACGGCGCCGGCCGAGAGCGCGGAGTTCCTGCTCGGCCGGCTGGCGGACCTGGCGGCCGAGGCCTGGCAGAGCAGGCGGCCCGGCGGGCTCTCGTGGGCGTTCGGCCAGGCCGTCGTTGGGCACAACCGGCGGGCCGTCTATGCCGACGGGTCGGCAAAGATGTACGGACAGACCGACGCCCCCGGGTTCGAGTGCCTGGAGGGCTACGAGGACCATAGCCTGAACGTCCTGTTTACCTGGGACGAGGATGAGAATCTAACGGGCATGGTCGTCAACCTGGCCTGCCCTTCGCAGGTCACGGAGAACGCCTGCTACGTGTCTGCCGACTACTGGCACGAGGCCCGGGCGGAACTCCGCAAGGACCACGGGCGGGGCATCTTCATACTGCCCCAGTGCTCGCCGGCCGGCGACCAGTCGCCCCACTTCCTCATCTACAAGAAGGAAGAGGCGTACATGCGCGAGCGCCTCGGCCTGACCGAGCGGGAGGTCATCGGGAAGAAGATCGCGACGGCCGTGGCGGAGCTCGTCCCGAGTGCCCACGCCGCCATCGAGACCGATGCCGTCTTCCATCACGCGGTGCGGACGGTGGATCTGCCGCGACGCATGGTCACGGACGCCGAGCTGGAGGCGGCCCGCGCCGAATGCGCGCGGCTGGAGGCGCAGACCCCGCGGAACGAACGCGACGCCTCCTTCAGGCACAGCCACCTGCGCCGCAACCGGGACGTGATGGCCCGATGCGAGAGGCAGAAGTCGGAGCCTTCGTACCCGATGGAGCTGCACGTCCTCCGGATAGGGGACGTGGCCGTGGCGACCAATCCGTTCGAGCTGTTCCTGGACTTCGGGCTCCGTATCAAGGCCCGGAGCAAGGCGCTTCAGACCTTCCTCGTCCAGCTCGCGGGCGACTATGCGGGCTACCTGCCGACCGCGAGGGCGATCGCCGGGCGGAGCTACGGCGCGGAGGTCGCCAGCAACCTGATCGGCCCCGAGGGCGGCCGGGTCCTGGTGGACACCACGGTCGCAGAGATAGAGCGTCTCTGGGGGGCTGTCTGAGGCAACCGGCGGGACGGCCTTTGTCAGCGGCGATGACCGGCACGTCCATGCCCTGCATTGGCCGGCCCCGGCCCTGTTGACGGCACAGGAGAAAGCAAATGTCGAGACCGAGACTGGCCCTGGCGATGGTGGTCCTCTGGGCGGGGGCTGTCTGCGCCGCGCGGGCGGCGTGCGGCACCGCCGTCATCATGGACGCCGACTCGCCCAGGGGCGAACTCCTGGATGCCGTCGGCCTTCGCTACGTTCGCGCCGGGGACCCGGCGGAGGCGATCTCTGCGGGCGAACGCGGCCTGATCATCGTGGACGCGAACCCGCAGAACCTGAAGCGGCTGGCCGGGAACCTGGAGCGAGTCAAAGCGTTCGGTGAGGGCGGCGGCTGGCTCATGCTCTGGGGACTGACGCCCGAGGGGCTGGCTGACTTCAACCGGATCGTCGGCGTGGGTCACCTGATCCGCCCGTTCGAGATGGAGGAGGTGGACCTGCCCCGGCTCGCCGCCGAGCGCGACCCTTTGATAGAGGGCGTCAGCCCCGTGGACGTCTTCATGGAGTCCGGCAAGTGGAGCGGCGGGAACGAGGAGGTCCCCCTGCGCGCCGACGATGCATGGACCTACGTGGTGGACTGCGACGACCTCGCACCGTTCTGCGCGTTCCCCGGCCCCGAGTACTGGAACAAGGAGAACCCGCAGATCGGCGCGGACCACTACCCGCGCAACATGGTCAACGGCCTGACCTATCACTGGCGCTTCGGGTTCACCCTCATCCTGCACAGGGGCGAGCCGACGGCGTGGCCCGTCGAGCTGCCGCGCGAGGAGGAGATCGTCGGGTTCTCGGTTGCGCCCTGCACGATCTATCACAAGATCACCGGGATGAGCCTGGACTTCGGCGACGGCAAGGAGCCGGTCGAACTCGCCCTGAAGCCGACGGGCGAGCGGCAGGACTTCGTCTTCCCGCCGCGCAAGTGCAGGAAGATGACGATGGGTATCTCCGACTGGCAGGAGACCGCCAAGACCGACGTGGTTGCCATCAGGAACCTCTGGATCGTGCCGAAGCGCTCCGCCGAGTTCTACGCCAGGGTCCGGCCGCTCCTGAACATCGGCGTCCTGGTGAAGTATCCCGTGGGCAAGGGCGGCGTGGTCCTGAACCAGCTCAACGTGCCTCAGAAGGAGCGCAACGAGCGTAACGTCAAGAAGAAGCGGGCCATCGTCTCCGCGCTGCTGCAGAACCTGGGGGCGACAGTCGAACCGTTGCATCCGCGCGCAGCGACACCGGCGGCCCGTTCTGAGGAGGCGCAGAGTTGAGGTTCGAACGATGTGCGGAGAACCCGATCGTCCGGCCGGGGCTTTATGACTGGCGGCGGGCGGTCTGCTTCAACCCCGCCGTCATCTACGAGGACGGCCGGTTCACCATGTGGGAGCGCGCCGCCGGCTCGCTGCGCCCGTTCCAGTGCGTCATCGGGGCGCTGGAGAGCACGGACGGCGTCCACTTCCGGCACCTCAGTGACGAACCCGTCTTCACGCCCGAGATGGCCGGCAGCCCGCACGGCAGCGTGCAGGACCCGCGCGTCGTCCGGCTGGACGGCGCCTACTACATGACCTATGCCTTCCGCCCCTACGCGTGGCACTCGCACCCGACCGGCCTGGGCGTGCCCGAGTCGCACCAGGGCGACTATCCCGGCTTCAGCGGCCGGGACGAGGACAACCAGACCCGCAGCGGCATCGCCGTCTCGCAGGACCGCGTCCACTGGGAGCATCTCTGCTGGGCCACGCCGGAAGGGGTTGACGACCGCGACGTGATCCTGTTCCCCGAAAAGATCGGCGGCCGCCACGCCGTCCTGCGCCGGCCGATTCGGCGCGTTGGCACCGACACGGGACACGGCGCGGAGCAACCGAGCATATGGATCAGTTTCTCGGACGACCTGCGCGCGTGGACCGAGCCCGAGCTCGTGATGCGGCCGGAATACAGGTGGGAGGACAACCGCATCGGCGGCTCGACCGTCCCGATCCGCACCGCCCGCGGCTGGCTGCTGCTCTATCACGGCGTGGAGACGCAGAATGCCGCTACGCGGCGCGTCTGCTACCGGCTGGGGGCGGCCCTGCTGGACCTGGAGGAGCCGAGGCGCGTGATCGCTCGTTGCCCGGACTTCGTCATGGAGCCGAAGGAGTACTACGAGAAGTCCGGGCTCTACATCCCGAACGCCATCTTCCCCACGGCGGGGGTCGTCGTGGACGGCCTCCTGCACCTCTACTACGGCGCCTGCGACACCGCCATCGCCCTGGCCACCGTCCCGCTGGAGGACCTCGTCGAACACATCCTGGCGGGGTGAGCCACGCGCCAGCCGTCTTATTCAACGACCTGATCGCCCGGAAGCGGCGGCAGCGCGAATCTGCCGTCATCGCCGGGAAGGAAGTCCACGACGTTCGCCACGGCGTCCACGTTCAGCGGACCGTAGATGTGCGGGAACAGCGGACCGTCGCCGTACCCCTCGTGCCGGATCTCGTGTTGCACACGTTCGGCGGTGATACAGAGGAGCACGAGCCCCGCCCTGCCCCGAAAGAGCGCGTCGGCGACGCGCACCACCTGGTCGGGCCTGGAGCAGTGGATGAAGCCCTGCCTGTCCAGGCTCTCCGGCCGGTAGAAGCCGGTGTTCAGCGCCTGCTCCCAGGTCTCACGTTCGGCGATGTGCAGTATCAGGCTCATGGTTCCCTCGGCTGCTCGCCAGCGCTTCGCAGTGCTCGTCAATGAGTTCGATCTGTCTCCTGCTGAGGAGCCACTCGTGCTCGACCCAGCGCCCCGAGTGCTGCTCCACGTCTCGCAGGTCCGTCAGTGCATTCGCGCGCACTTCCCGGCGCAAGGTGTCCGGAAGCACTTGAAACTCCGCGGATGACAATGGACGCCGCGCGGCGTACGCTGCGAGAAAGCCCGTCGCACAGGGGGCAGAGAAGACAGCGGTCGCGGGCTCTCCCGGCTTGCCCTGGAGCGTCAGGGAGAAGGCGAGCACGGACTTTGCCACGTCCAGCAGCCGCCGGCCCCAGTGACAGCAGTCCAGATCGAATGCACCCGAGACGTCGTCTCCCGTGAACAGGACGTTGCCCGGCTGGAAATCGCCGAATGCCAGCGTTTCGGGCAAAGGTGCCGAGCGCGCGGCGGCGTCAAGCCGCCTGAACTCAGCCACCAGCCGCTTGATCTCCTGCCTCTCGCCGCGCTTGTGCAGCAGGTAGTCGGCGTTCTCCTCGGCGTGGCGATACCCCGGCGGCAGGCTCTTCCCACGTGCCTCGGGGAATGCTTCCGCGAGTTCGTGGAAACGCGCCAGGGCGGCCCCGGCGCTGCTGGCTTGAGCCTGGCTGCCCGGGGTATAGGGCTCTCCCGGCACGAGGCTGTACAGGGCGAAACGCCGGCCCCCCACTCGCAACTGCTCGCGCCGTCTCGCGTGCGAATGGGGACGGAGACGGGGAAGCCCCGGTCGCTGAGGCACGCGGCGAGGTCGTGCTCGAACCGGATGTCTTCTTCCGAGGAGCTGAGGAAGCACTCGCGCAACACGAACTCGCCTTTGGCGGTCGTGACGCGCCAGGGGCGCCGTTCGTCGCAATCGAGGGGGCGGGCCCCGGTCGGCGAGCCCAGGTCGTAAGCCCCCAGCAGAGCCGTGATGTCCGTCATGTTCATTGCCTGGCCCTCAGTCCGTCTCCTTGGCGGGATCGGGCGCCGCACTTGACCTCACCAGGCTGTTGTATTCGTCCTCCGTCAGTTCGTACAGCCGGTCGCCGTGGTCTATTCGGATCATAGGCACGTCACGATCGTTCTGGTTGGCAGGCCATGCGTGCAGGAGCATGGAGTCGCCATCTGAAGCCCCGCCGGTAACGACCAGTTCCGGAGCGGCGAGGTCGATCTTGACCGTACTCACCTTCCAGCCCCGGCGGCTGCCAAGGGTGGCGAGAATGCCCGTCTCCGGCCTGGCAAAGGACTCGATGCCGGAGATCATCTCCTTCACGCCCGCCTCCGCCTCATGCGTGAACCATATCTCCATCTGAAACGGCTGGATACCGCTCGTCTTGAATTCAACGTATGAATGATTGGCAAACCCCTCAACAAGGCCATCGATTTCCTGGCATTTCTGCATCCAGTATCTTGTGACCTCCCGACCGTACGGAACGTTGGGGAAGACCATGTCGAGATGATTCAGCTCCCCCTTTGCCACCAGCGCGGCCAGGTTTGGGCCGATGTCACGGGGGGCTCCGGCGGACCAGACGCCAGGGCCCGGTTCATAACGATAATTCTCCGGGTCGTCCAGGTAGCTGCGGTAGTCGCGGATGATCTGCCAGTGGTCTTCCTCCGCCGGCTCCGGCCTCGCCAGCACCCCCAATGCTATGCCAAGCAGCCCGACGGCCAGGTACGGCAGTAATCTCTTCATAACGGTTCCCCCTTGGCGCGACGGATCCCGGGTGAATGCGCATCGTGGGGCATTATACGGCCTGACGTCCATTCTCGATGTGGAATTGCCGCCCGTCGTGTGCGGGGAGGAGCAGCGCACCTTGCGCGGGCAGGGCGGGCGCGCGACAATGTGCCCGCGGACAGCCCGGGTGACAGACCGGCGAGGGGGGAAGAGATGCAGAGGCGAATGGAGTGCTTGACGTTGGCCGCCTGGCTGGCGGCGGCGGCCGTCTGGGGCGGTGTTGCCCGGGCGGGCGCGGAGGGCCCGGACGAGGTCGGCCCGAGCCGGGGCGTATGCGCGGTGCTCGGCCTGCCGGAGGGGGAAGGGCCGGGGTTCGCGGCCCGCCTGGCAGAAGGGACCGAGGTGCTGGTGTACTTCCAGTCCCCCGATCCGGCCGAGACGCTCGCAGTGCGGGAGGCGGCGGCCGCCGCCGGATTGCTCGGCACGCGGGTCTTTGCGGACACCGGAGCACCGGGCAGGATCCACCTGGCCGACAACCTGGCCGGCTCGGTCGTGCTGTCCCGCGCTGCGGAGGCCCGGGTCAGCGAGGGCGAGCTGCTGCGCGTGCTTCACCCGGGCGGACATGCGACTGTCGGCGGGCGGCGGATCGAGAAGCAGTTCCCCGAAGGGGTTGACGACTGGACGCACTGGTACCACGGCCCGGACAACAACCCGCTCTCCCGGGACGCGCTCGCGCGGGCTCCCTACCGGACGCAGTTCCTGGCGGAGCCCATGTTCTGCCCGATGCCGGAGGTCACTGTCTCCGCGGCCGGCCGCGTCTTCAAGGCGTTCGGGCACATGGCGTTCAGGGCCGATCAGATTCCCTGGCTCAACACGCTGATATGCATCAACGGGTTCAACGGCGCCATCCTGTGGCGGCGTCCGCTGGGCGAGACGTTCATGATGCACCGCAGTTGCATGGTCGCGCAGGCTGACGCCCTCTATGTCGCCGACGGCGAGTCGTGCAGCCTGCACGACGTTCGCACGGGGCAGGTGCTCCGGCAGATCACCGTGCCGGAGGGCCTGAGTGACGGCCCGGTGTGGAAATGGATGGCGCTCGACGGTGGCAGGCTGTACGCGTTGGTCGGCGGCGAGGAGCCCGGGCCGGAAGTGCTGCGCAACGACAGGCCCGGCCTCGGTCATTGGAGTTGGAGCGAGGCGGAGAAGATCGCTTACGACTATGAGGATTCGCGGCGGAACTATGGGTTCGGGCGGACGTTCCTGGCCGTCGAGCCCGGCTCGGGCACGGTCCTGTGGCACCATCGCGAAGAGGGCTACATTGACAGCCGTGGCGTGTGTATGGGCGGCGAGCGCATTTACTATTACATCCCGAACCGCGCGCTGGGTTGCCTGGATGCCCGGACCGGGAAAGCCCTGTGGCGTAGCGAGGACCCCGACCTGCTGGCGGCCATCAACGTCCGCCCGATTCGGCAGTCCCCGCGGGAGGGCTTTGCCACCGAACCCTACGTCAAGTGCAGCGAGGATATGCTCTTCTTCGCCGGACAGCAGAGGACCGGCGTCGTTGCGGTCTCCGGCCGGGACGGCCGGCTGCTGTGGCGCTTCGACGAGCGGATCGAGTACCCCCACTACCACCTTGTCCTCGGCGACGAGGTGCTCTACGCGACCGCGACCTACCCGGGCGGATGGACGCTCGACTACGAGACGGGCAGCAAGGGAACGCGGGTGCCGTCGAGATGGAACTGCACCAGGGTCACGGGCAGCGTCGATTCCCTCTTCAGCCGCGGCGCCTGGGGAGCGGGTACGTGGCGCTACGACCTGGACGGCGGCCAGACCGAGTTCATCTCGCCAATGCGGCCGGGGTGCCAGGACGGTGTGGTCATCGCCAACGGGATGCTCTACTGGGGCCCGTGGGTGTGCGGGGCGTGCAACATCTCGCTCTACGGGCATATCTGCCTTGCGCCGTCCGACGAGCCGGAGGCGTCCTCCGGCATGGACTCCCCCCGGCTGGCGCGCGGAGAGGGCGTCACGGCGAACGTCGCCGAACTCGACGTTCACCCGGACGACTGGCCGGCGCACGGCGGCGCCCCGGGCCGCTTGCCCGTGACGAACGCCGCGATCACCTCCGCCCCCGTCGAGGGCTGGTCGTTCGAGAAGGCATCGGGTCGCGTGACAGCCCCCGTGGCGGCGGGCGGCATCGTGTTCTTCGGCGACGAGAGGGGCGTGCTCCGCGCGCTGGACGCCCGAACGGGTGGGCCGGTCTGGCAGGCGTACGCGGGCGGGGCGATCCTCTGCCCGCCCGCCCTCTGGCAGGGCCGCCTTTACGCAGGCGCGGCGGACGGCCGGGTCTACGCCTTCGAGGCGGCGACGGGCCGCCTGCTCTGGAGCTTCCTGGCCGCCCCGCGGGAGAGGTGGATACCCGTCTACGGCAAGCTTTGCTCCACGTGGCCGGTGGCGGGCGGCGTCGCCGTCAACGGCGGCACGCTTTACGCCGCCGCCGGGATCGCCGACTACGACGGGACGCACGTCTACGCCCTGGACGCCGTCACGGGCGAGGTGAAATGGCATAACGGCGGCTCGGGCCACCTGCTGGGCGCGCGCGGGAGGTGCAAGACCGGTGTCAGCCTCCAGGGCCCCCTCTACGTGGAAGACGAACGCCTCTGCTTCGACGGGGGAACGGTTTACGACACCGCCGCGTACGATCTGGCAACCGGCGATTGCCTCAACGACCCGCAGGCAAGAGCCATGGCGAACAACAGGACCGTCTTTGAGGCCTACTACGAGCGCTACGAGCCCTACGTGCCAGTCAGGCACACCTTCCCGGACGGCCGCACCTTGCAGCTTCACCCGAGTTGGTGGCGCGGACTGGCGCTGCTGGCGCCCTTTGCTCCCGGCGTGAAGCCGCCGGAGAAGGCCAGCCAGAGGCCGAACCGAGAGGTCCTCTGGAGCAAGCCGTTGGAGGCCTGCCAGGGCTGCGTTCTGGCGCCGGAAGCCGTGCTGGTTGCGGGTGAGACGCGCGGTGAGCGTGCCCCCGTCCTGTGCGCCGTGCGGCTGGAGGATGGTGCGGATCTCTGGACCCGTCAGCTCGCGGCCCCTCCGGTGAAGAACGGCCTGGCGGTTGACCGCACGGGCAGGATCATCGTGTCCCTGCGGGACGGGCGCGTTGTGTGCTTTCCGGGCGCTCAAAGGGCGCAGTGATCGCAGAGATGGATGGAGTCCTGAGGTAAGCGAGAGCAATCGACAGCGGGAGCGACCGAGGCTGGGCATAAGCGCCTGCCTCCTGGGCCAGGCGGTCCGCTACGACGGCGGCCACAAGCTGGACCGCTTGCTGACGGACATCTTCAGCCAGTTCGTCGAGTGGGTCCCCGTCTGTCCCGAGGTTGAGTTCGGCCTGCCCGTGCCCCGCGAGCCGGTCCACCTGGTGGGCGATCCCGGTAAGCCGCGGCTGGTGACAGTCTGCACCGGGCGCGACCTGACCGGGCAGATGCGGGACTTCGTCCGTCGACGGGTCGGGGAACTCGGAGAGGAGGGCCTCTGCGGCTTCATCTTCAAGAGCCGCTCGCCGAGCTGCGGGATGACGTGCGTCGAGGTGCAAGACGAGAGCGGTGCGGCGCGTGAAGCCGGCGTGGGGCTCTTCGCGCGGGCGTTCATGGAGCGCTTTCCGCGCCTGCCCGTCGAGGACGAGGTTTGCCTGCACGACCCGCGCCTGCGGGAGGACTTCGTCGAGCGGGTGCTCTGCCTCAAGCCTCACTGCGATTCCCCGTAACGCCACGCGCGCCCCGGCGGGTTGAAGGGGGGGAAGGGGAGCCTGTAGGATATGCGGAGCACGGGATGCCGTTCGCGTCGGCACGTGGAAAGAGACATGCGGTTGAAGACCAAGAGGCTGGTGCTGTTGCTGGCGGGGCTCGTGCTGAGCGGGCTGGCGCTGGCGTTCTTCGCCAGGCGGCTGGCGGGACACTGGTCGGAGGTGGCCGCGGCTCTCGGGCGGGCTGACCTCGCCTGGCTGGCGGTGGGCGTCTGCATCCTGGTCGTTCTCTACTACTTCCGTGTTGCCAGATGGCGCCTGTTCCTCGGGCACATCCAGCCCGTGCGCGGGCTGAGCGCGACCAGCGCGACGTGCATCGGCTTCATGGCGAACAACATCCTGCCGTGGCGTCTGGGGGAATTCGTTCGCTCCTACGTGCTGCACCGGCGGGAGCGGGTGGTGTTCGGCCACGCGCTGGCCACGGTGGGTCTGGCGCGCGTGTTCGACCTGATCGGCCTCTCCATCCTGCTGCTGGTCACGTGGATCATGATGGCCTGGTGCAGTCCGGTGGCCGACGCCGCCGGCGACCTGATGCGAAAGGTCTGGCAGGGGGGGCTCATCCTGGTTCTGATGGCAGCCGCCGGCAGTTGCGTGCTGGTCGGCCTGGCGGTCTGGCCGGCGCCGCTGCTGAGGACCGGCGAGGCCTGCTCGCGGTTGCTGCCCGCCGCATGGCGCGGGCCGGCGAACGGGTTCCTTCGCTCAGTCGCGAAGGCCATGGGCTTCGTCAGGGGCCGGGGGGACGTGGCGCTGGCCGTAGGCCTCTCCGCAGGCGTCTGGCTCGCGCAGGGGGCGAGCACGTACGCGCTGGCCAGGGCGCTGGGGCTGGGGATCGGCCTGGCGGGGTCGTTCCTGGCGGTGGTCGCGGTGGCCGTCGCGGTGGCCTTGCCGCAGGCGCCGGGCTACCTGGGGACGTTCCATCTGGCCGCCGCGCTCACCGCCGAGGCGTTCCAGGCCGGCACGGCGGACGCGGGCGCGTTCGCCATGCTCATGTGGCTCGTTGACGTCGTCCCCGTCACGCTGGTAGGGCTGGGGTTCTTGTGGTATGAGGGGCTGAGCCTGCGGAGGCTCGTTGCCGCGTCCTCGACGAGGCAAGGGGATGCCGAGGTCGGCGGGGCGACCGACGGGCAGTAGGCCCCGCACGGGGCGGGCCCTACCGGCCGTCGGCGACTTCCGAGCTGGCGCCGGTGGAGATGCCCTGCAGCGCGTTCTTCAGCTCGTGCGGCTTGTCGGAGGCGGCCAGTGCCTCCTCAACCTTGATGGCTCCCTCCCGGCAGAGCGCCACGAGTGCCTGGTTGTAAGTCTGGCTGCCGTAGTAGGCGTCTTCCTGCATGGCCCCTCGGAGCCTGAGCACCTGGTTCTTGGCGATCAGGTCGCAGTTTGTCGGCGACCGCATCATGACCTCGACGGCCGGTATGCGGCTCTGGTCGTCGGCGCGCTTCAGGAGCCGCTGCGACAGAACGCCCTGGATCGTGTTGGATACCTGGGTGCGGATCAGGTCGTGCTGATGGGGCTGGAAGTAACTGACCATCCGTTCCAGCGTCTGCACGGCGGTGCTTGTGTGAAGCGTGCTCAGGACGAGGTGTCCGATCTCGGCCGCGTTGAGCGCCGTCTCGATCGTTATCCTGTCCCGCATCTCGCCGATGAGAATGACGTCGGGGCTCTGCCGGACGGCGTGCCTGAGGGCCTCCTGGAAGGACGTCGTGTCGAGGCCGACCTCGCGCTGCTCTATCAGGCACTTCTTGTCCTGGTGAACGAACTCGATCGGGTCCTCGATGGTGATGATGTGCCGCCCGAAGTGCTCGTTCATGTAGTCCACGATGGAGGCCAGGGTGGTGGACTTGCCCGACCCGGTGACGCCGGTCACCAGGATGATCCCGCGTGTCTGCTGCGCCAGGTGGACGAGCTGCTTGGCGGGCAGGCTCAGCGCCTCGAACGAAGGGATGTCAAGCGGGATGTGCCGCAGGGCGGCGCTTGTCTTGCCGCGCTGGCGGAAGATGTTCACCCTGAATCGCCCTATGCCCTCCATCTCGTAAGCGAGGTCAACCTCGCCGGCCTCCTGGAACTGGGGGACCTTGGACCCGAGGATCACGGCGGCCAACTGCTCCATGAGGGGCTCGCCGAGGGGCTCGGCTTCCATGAAGACGACCTCGCCGCGCACGCGCAGGCCGGGAGGAGCGTTGGTCTTCAGGAACAGGTCGGACGCCTTCCTGCTGACCGTCTCTCGCAGGAGTTCGTGGAACAGCCGCCGGGCATGTTCACGGCCGATCTCGGTTCTGGATGGTTCTGGCATCTTCGCTTCCCTCTCACGTGTGGTTGTGTCCGGCGCCCCCGCTCACGCCGATGTTCTTCAGGCGAGCGCGGGCGTACCCGGCGTATTCGCCCGCCGGATAGTCACGGATGATCCGCTCGTAGAGGCCCTCGGCTTCCTCCGGTTCGTGAAGCACGTCCTGGAGTACCTCGCCCAGCCGGAACATCACTGTGCAGCGTTCCTGCTCGTCCTCGGACAGGTCCAGTATCTCCTGGAGCACGCTTGCGGCCGACGTGGGCTGCCCTCTCTTCAGGAACACCTCGGCCAGCCGTCGGCGGGCCTCCACGTCGCCGGGCTCCTTTTCAATTGCTCGGTAGTAGAGCGCCGCCGCTGCGTCATAGTCCTCGCGCTTCATGGCCGCGTCCGCCTGGTCGTAAGTCTTCCGCACGACCATGCTGCGGGTGCCGACAACGGCGCGCCCGATGGCCGTCAGCACGCGGTTGCCCGCGTGTTTCAACGCGGGCAGGTTGAAGGCCACGCCGACCATGAGCCCGAGCATGGCCAGGAGTACGCCTGCCACGGCGCCCAACCTGCTGGTGTAATCCGCTGCCATCCGGCTCCCGAACAGAATGACCAGCGCGACAAGTATGAGGACATAGACGTAATGGGCCAGGAGGCTCTCCCTGAGCGTCTGCGAGGCCCAGAAGGCGAAGCCGGCGACGACCCCGAGCGTGCACAGCACTATCAGCGGGTGTTCGAGCGGGATCGTCAGAACCGATGCCATGCCTTCTCCCTGTCCCGGGCCGTCGCCTACCGGTCGAGCGTCTGCGGGCTCTTCATTCGCCGCTCGGCTTCGTCGCGTTCGATGACTCCCTCCAGGTAGAGTTGCTTCAGCTTGGCGTCCATGGTCCACATGCCTATCTTGGCCTGGGTTTCCATGACGCCGTAGACGTTCTGGACCCTGTCCTCGCGGATCAGGTTGGCCACGGCCGGGTTGTTCAGCAGCAGTTCGGTGACCAGCACGCGCCGGCCGCCGCCCTTGCGCGGCAGCAGGCGCTGGCTCAGCACCGCCAGCAGGCAGAACGAAAGCTGCGTCCGTATCTGGCTCTGCTGGTGGGGCGGGAAGATGTCGATGATCCTGTGCACGGTCGTCGCCGCGTCGTTCGTGTGCAGCGTCGCTATCACCAGGTGCCCGGTCTCGGCCGCCGTCAGCGCGGTGGACACCGTCTCCAGGTCCCTCATCTCCCCCACGAGGATCACGTCCGGGTCCTGGCGGAGCACGTGGCGCAGCGCCTCCGCGAAGCTCAGCGTGTCAACGCCCACCTCGCGCTGGTCGATCACGGAGTGTTTGCTCTGGTGCAGGAACTCGATGGGGTCCTCTATCGTGACGATGTGGGCCTTCTTCTCCCGGTTGATGACGTCGATCAGGGCGGCCTGCGTCGTGGACTTGCCGTGGCCGGTGGGCCCGGTGATGAGGACCAGGCCCTGCGGACGCAGCACGAGGTCGCGCATGATGGGGGCGACGCCGAGTTCGTCCAGGCCGGGCATCTTGCGGGGGATCACGCGGAAAGCCGCGCCCACGCAGTCGCGCTGCCAGTAGCAGTTGACCCGGAACCGGTGTTCCTCGCCCAGCGCGATGGAGAAGTCCAGTTCCTTCTCCGCCTCAAACCGCGCGATCTTGTCCTCGGAGAGCACTTCGTAGAGCATTCTCTGCGTGTCTTCCGCCCTAAGCGGGGCGGACTTGATGTGGTACAGCTCCCCTTCCACCCTTATGGCCGGCGGCACGCCCGCCGTGAGCAGAACATCCGATGCGTCGTTCTTGACGGCGAACTCGAGCACCTCCGCGACCGTCAGGCTCTTCGACGCTGCTTCTTTCATGATGATCCCCGAGCTTGCGCCCCGGGCGACCGGCCCGCTGGCGACGGCGTTCCCCGGTCTGATGGCCATGGCATATTAGCGCCTCGCGGCCCCTGCTTCAACTCTCCGCCGGGCCCGAATGCGCCCATCCCGTGCGGATGCCGCCTGTCGCACGGTTGACAATCCCCGGGGCGCGTGAGTAAATGGGACGCCCCGGCAGTCGCCCGTTTGTGGGAAGGAGGTCCGCCATCGCTGACGCCCGCGTCGTTCTGGTCAACACAAACGAGATCAGGCCTCCCATCGCCCCGATCGCCCTCGATTACCTGGCGGGCCCTGTGTCCGCGGCGGGCTACGACGTGCAGGTGGTCGATCTGAACCTGGCTCGGGATGCCGGCGCCGAGCTGGACGCCGGGCTCGGGTCCGGCGCGCCGCTGCTGGTCGGTCTGACGTTTCGGAACTCGGACGATTGCTTCTGGCCCAGCGGCGCCTCGTTCGTGCCGCGGCTGGGCGAGATCGTTGAGATGGTTCGCGCCCGGACCGACGCGCCCATCGTGCTGGGCGGGGGCGGCTTCTCGCTCTTCGCGCCCGCCGTCCTCCAGCAGGCCGGCTGCGAGTTCGGCATTCGAGGCGACGGCGAGGAGGCCCTGGTGCGGCTGCTGGGCGCGCTTCAGGGGAAGGAGTCCTTTGAGGACGTGCCCGGACTGGTCCGCCGTGTGGGGGAGGGCGACGGCGCGCGCTGCGAGACCAACCCGCCGCGGCCGTCCGTGCCGCTTCGGCTCGACACGTCCCGTAGCGCGGTTGACAACCGGCGCTACTTCCGCGAGGGCGGGCAGATAGGGCTGGAGACGAAACGGGGCTGCGACCGCCGCTGCATCTACTGCGCCGACCCCCTCATCAAGGGGACCGACGTCCGCGCCCGCGCGCCCGAGGAAGTGGCCGACGAGGCGGAGCACCTGCTCGCACAGGGCATAGACGTCCTGCACCTGTGCGACAGCGAGTTCAACATCCCCTGCGAACACGCGTTGGCGGTCTGCGGGGAGTTCGCCGCACGAGGGCTCGGGGAGCGCCTGCGCTGGTACACGTATGCCGCGGTGACGCCCTTCCCGGACGAGCTGGCAAGCGCCTTGCGAGCGGCGGGCTGCGTGGGCGTCAACTTCGGGACCGACAGTGCCGACGAGGGGATGCTCGCCACTTACGGAAAGCTGCACCGCAGGGAGGATATCGTCCGGGTCGTCCGCCTCTGCCGGGAGCACGGGCTGCGGGTGATGATCGACCTGTTGCTGGGCGGGCCCGGCGAGACGGAGGCCAGCGTCCGGGACACGATCGAGTTTATGAAAGGCGTGGACCCGGACTGCGTCGGCGCCGCCCTCGGCGTTCGCGTGTACCCGGGCACTCCCCTGGCCCGCGTGGTTAGCCGGGAGGGGCTGCACGGCAGGAACGCGAATCTCCGGTGGCCCCGCGGCGCACCGGAGGGGGACGAGGAACTTCGCGACGTGGCCGGGCTCCTGCTGCGGCCCGTCTTCTACCTGAGCAGCCGGCTCGGGGAGAGCCCCGCCGAATTCGTGCGCGACGCCATCGGGGGCGACAAGCGCTTCTTCGAGCCCGTGTGCGAACAGGGTGAGGAGAACTACAATTACAGCCAGAACGTCGTTCTCACGCAGGCCATCGAGAACGGCGCGCGCGGCGCCTACTGGGACATCCTGAGGAATCTGAGAGGCGCCTCAACCTAGCGGCTCGGTCAATTTGGAGGTGTTGCATGGGTCTTGAGATCCAAATTCGCGCCGGACGGCTCGTCGCCGTGGCGCTCGCCTGCGTCGGCCTGGCCCTCGCGGGCGTGCCGGCGGGGGCCGTCGAGGTCAAGGTCATCGATCCGCTGACCATCATGTACGGCAGGGATCAGGTGCTGGAGGTCATCACCACCGAGAACAGCGAGAAGCTCACGCAGCTCCTCAACCTGGACGAGTTCGACAGGCTTTACACCAGCCTGGAGGACGTGGAGGACCTGGGCACGCTGCGCATGGTCGGGCCGCGGAACGGACGCTGCTCCGCGCAGGCCGTCGCCTGGGGCGAGGGCGCGGGCAGGCTCCGCGCCGAGGTCGGCCCGCTCCGCTGCGGGGACGCCGTCATCCCCTCCGACGCCGTGCTTGTCCGCTACCTGACCGACAGCAAGATCAGCACGCTGCAGGACGTGACGGGCCAGACCCACCCGGACAACCAGTTCTTCAACCGCTGGTACAACGTGTCCTACTACGACGTTCTGAACGACGCGCCGCCGGAAGGGGCGGACCTCGTGCCGATCTGGGTCACCGTCGAGATCCCGCGCGACGCCCCGGCGGGCCTCTACACGGGCACTCTGAAGGTCGCCGCAAGGGAGATCCCCGTGGAACTGACCGTGGCCGCGTGGACGTTCCCCGACCCGGAGGACTTCACGGTCCACAACGGCCACATCCTGCAATCGCCCGAGACGCTCGCGGCGTATTACAACGTGCCGCTCTGGTCCGACGAGCACATCCGGCTCGTGGAGAAGTCCCTGCACCACCTCGGCCTGCTGGGCAACCGGAGCGTCATCATCACCGCGCAGCACCGCACCCACCTGGGCAACGACGGCGCGATGATCCCATTCCGCGAGGTGGACGGAAAGTGGGTCCCCGACTTCACGGTCATGAACCGCTACCTGGACGCCTACGCGCGCCACGTGCGGACGCCCGAGTTCGTGACGCTCTACGTCTGGGAGCCCGGCGCGCGGCTGACCGGGCGGCGCAAGCCGGCGCAGGAGAGCGTCATCCTGACGAAGATCGTGGACGGGGAGCCGCAGGAATGGGCGGCGCCGCTCTTCGACGCCGAGCCGGGCAGCGCCCTCGAGCTCCTGCTGGACGGGTTCCGCAGCGAGATACTGGCACGCGGCTGGGAGGACACGCAGATACTGATCGGCATGGCGCACGACCAGGTCCCAAGCGAAGGCATCGCGGGGCGCTTCAAGGATCTGGCGCCGTGGGCGAAGTGGGTGCGGTTCTCGCACTACGCGGACGGCGTGCCGGCCCCCGCGCCGGACGCCACCTCCTGCACCCAGTTCGGCTATCTCGAGCTCGGCTTCAGGGAGCAGGTCACGCCGCCCTGCCGCCCGACCGGCGGGTGGGACCTGGGGTTCCCCCGGCTGACGATACTGCGGCGCGTTATCACCGAGTATAATCCGCTGACGCAGTTCCGACACGCGATCGACGTCGCCGTCGGCGGAACGCCATTCGAGCGTTACAACGACAACGCGTTCATGGGCATCTGCCGGTGGGCCCTCGACTACTGGAACGTGGGCGAGAGTGGGTCGCTGCTCCTGAAGTATGAGAGGAACCGCTGGGGGCTGATGTACCGGCCCGTCTCGGTCAAGAAGCTGCTCGGCCCCGGCCGGGCCGGCCCCGTCGCGACGACCCGGCTGGAGATGTTGCTCGAAGGGCTCCAGGAGACCGAGGCGCGGATCGCCATCGAGAAGGCCCTGGCCGGCGGCGCCCTGACCGAAGCGGCCACCGAGGAATGCAACGACCTGCTGGCCAGCCGGGTCGCCTTCCGGACCCGCAGCGGCAAGGTCACCCTCGGAAGGTACAAACATGGCGGGTTTGAGGGAAGCGACACGGAACACGAGATCTACACCCGCCTTTGGGGCGTGGCCCCCGACTGGCAGGCCGAGACGCTGAAGCTCTTCGAACTGGCCCGGCGCGTCTCGCGGACGGAATCGTGACCGCCGTGCGCAGGGCGGGCTGTCTGAGAACGGACGGAGTTCTACTCGTGCGAGGGCGGAAGATGAAGCATTTGCGCGGTGGGCTGTTGCGACTCGCGGTGTTGGCGTTGATCCTGGGGGCCTGGGCAGGCTGTCGTGCCGCCCTTGCCATGGACGCAGCCGAGGCCCGCACGGTGGCATCCGGCCTCCTCGAACGGGACGACGTACGGCGGGGCATCTGCGTGCACGTCGGCTGCGGGGAGGGCGCGCTGACGGCGGAACTGCTGCGCGGCGGGATGCAGATCGTGCAGGGCGTGGACGCCGACCCGGCGGCCGTTGCGGCGGCGCGCCGGCACATCGAGACCGCGGGCAGGTACGGCCCGGTCTCCGTGTTCTGCGGCTCGCTGGCGAGGCTCCCTTACCCGGACAACCTGATGAACGTCCTCGTGGTCGACCGGCTCCAGGAGGCGATGGCGGCCGGGTTCACGGTGGGGGAGGGGCTGAGGGTGCTGGCGCCGTACGGGACGGCGTTCCTCGGCGGGCTGCCGGAAGCCGGGCTGCGGGAGGCGCTGGCGGGGGCGGGCGTGGCGGACGCGAAGCTGATCGAGGTCTCGGGCCAGGCGTGGGCGATGGCCGTCAAGCCCTACCCGGAGGAGATGGACGAGTGGCCGCAGTACCTGCACGACGCCGGGCACACGCGCATCTCGCAGGACGCTGCCGTCGGGCCGGCCACGGGCTTCCGGTGGATCCAGGGCGGGTTCTGGTCCGCCTCGTCGCACCCCCTGCAAGCCATCGCGTCGGCCGGCGGACGGAACTTCTACGTCAAGGCGCCGGAGCGCGGGGCTGAAACATACGTGCTCGAGGTGCGCGACGCGTTCAACGGCCTCCTGCTCTGGGAGCGGCTCATCTGGGCCGAGCCGCGGAAGAGCGCCTGGTTCAGCAACCGCAACTCGGATGTCATCGCGCTCGGCGACCGGGTCTTCACCTACCTGGAGCAGGGCGGACCCCTGACGGCGCTGGACGCCGCCACGGGACGGGTCGTCGCCGGCTACGAGCCGGGCGGCGGGCTGAACTACTGCGACGGCCTGCTGATCGTCCGCAGGGGCAGCGGCACGTGGGCCGTCGTGGACCCCGAGAGCGGCAGCACGCTGCGCGCCTTCACCGTCAGGGCGTCCTACTACGACTCGCCGTTGCTGGTCTCAGACGGGAAGGCCATCGTGCTGGAGGCCGGCGCGGGCGAGGTGGACTCGGCCTATGGCGAGGGGCGGCCCGATGCCTGGTGGCAGGCCGTCAAGGAGGGCGAGCGCCCCGCCCGGGGCGACCTGGTCTGCTTCGACTTCGAGACCGGCCAGGCCCTCTGGCGGGCGCCGAACGTCGGCGACGGGCGGCTCTACTGGTGCCGCCGCGGCCTGCTGATGACGCGGGCCGGTGACGACATGCACGCCTTCTCGACTGAGGGCGGCCGGCACCTCTGGTCGCACCTGATGACGACCAAGAAGGGCGGTTTCACCGCGGCCTTCTACCTGGGGGACCGCGTCTGGGGATACGGCGACGCCCGCTGGTACTACGCCTACGACCCGATGACGGGGGAGCTGATCCAGGGCGACCCGGGCCGGTGGAAGGACTTCGGCCGTTGCGGACCCGATGCCGCCACCGAGCGCTATATCCTGGGGCAGGACCTGTCCGTCTATGACATGCAGGAGATCGCGACGTACAACTGCGTCTTCAGCCGGTCCGACTGTGGGACGAACTACATCCCGGCCAACGGGCTGTTCTACCAGTACGGGAACGTCTGCGTCTGCATGCCGTATTGCCCCGGGGTGCACGGCATCTCCTGCGTCCCGTTGGTTCCCGTGGAAGAGATGAGGGCGCGGGCGGGCGAGCCCTTCGAGAGGGGGCCGGCCTTCGGCAGGGTCGCCGAGCCGATGCCCTCCGCCGCCAGCATCTGGCCAATGCACCGTCACGACGCCGCGCGCAGCGGCGCGACGGAGGCGACCGTCCCCGCGCAGCTTGCGCCGCTGTGGAAAGCGGCCCTGGGCGCGCCGCTCAGCGCGCCGGTCGTCGTCGGTGGCGCGGTCTACGTCGCCCGCGTGGACCGGCACTGCGTCACGGCCCTCGATGCCGGCACGGGCGGCGTCCGGTGGGACTACACAACGGGCGCCCGTGTGGATTCGCCGCCGACGTTCCACAAGGGATTGCTGCTGTTCGGCTCGCGGGACGGTTGGGTTTACTGCCTCAGGGCGTCGGACGGCGAGCTGGTCTGGCGGCGCCGGGCCGCGCCGGAGGACAGGATGATCTCCGTGCGCGGGCAGCTCGAATCGCTCTGGCCGGTCTTCGGCTCCGTCCTGGTCGAGGGCGGCGTCGCCTATTTCACGGCCGGGAGGCACGGCGACGCCGACGGCGGGGTCTTCTTCCACGCCGTCGAGCCGGCTACCGGCAAGGTGCTCTGGCAGGAGGACCTCCGGGGGTTCCCGCCGTATCGTTCGGACCCGCACCGGATCATGATCGAATCCCGCAAGCTGGTGGGTGACGGCAGAGCGTTCAATGAGGAGACGATAGCCTCCGCACCGCCCGAGCTGCTCTCTGGCATCCCGCTGAGCTTCACGAACGACCTGCCGATCAGCGACGGGCGCACGCTGTTCGTGGGCGCCGTCGGGATTGACATCGCCGAGCGGCGGGCCTACGGCGCGCCGACCGGCCAGGCCCTCTACGCGCCGGCAAACACGCTGCTGAACGATAACTCCGAGCCGACTTACAGCGGCCGGAACCAGTGGTATTACACGGGCGACCCGGACGAACAGGCCTGGCGCCACTACGACCGCAACGTGACCAGCGGGCACCTGCTGGCCATCGCGCCCACGCAGGCCTTCGGGACGCAGCAGGGCGCGCGCCTCTTTGCCAAGGCTCTGGAGCGGCCTGGGCGGAGCTGGCGGCGCACCGAGGACGACGCGCGCGACCTCCGGGTGAAGGCCCTCGTGGCCGCCGGCGAGAGGCTCTTCGCGGCCTGTCGGCGGAGGCTCGGAGATTCCGACGAGGAGGTCGGCGAGGTCCGCGTTTACTCCGTCGAGGACGGCCGCAGGCTGGCCGAGAACCCCCTGGGCGGCCTGCCGGCCTTCGATGCCATGGCTGCTACGGACGGGCGGCTGTTCGTGTCCACCGAGGCCGGCGACCTGGTCTGCATGGGGCCGTTCTTCCATCTGGTCGAGCAGGACCGTACCTTCGCCGGCGGGACGACGGTCCGGCGCACGGTGGAGTTCTCCCGGGAAGCATCGCCCGATTACCCGTTCGAGATCGCCTGGGAGCTGCGCGTCGGCGACGCGGCCGTCCGCCAGGGAGTGAAGGCATTCAACGGGCCGCATGACGTGTCGGGCGGCATGGAGATCGCGCTGGACGTGCCGGCGGTTGCGGAGCGCACGCCCGGCCGGTTCGAGGTGGCGCTGCGCCGCTCGGGGCAGGAGGTGTTCCGGGACGTCGCGCTGCTGGACGTCATTGACGCCGACGCCGGGCCTTTGCCGCGCGTCGCCGCGTCGGACCTCTGCGTCTGGGACCCGTCGGGGGCGGTCGGGCAGCGCTTGAGGGCGCGGGGGGTTGCCTTCACGGAGGTGGCCCGCTTCGACGCGCTCCCCCGCAAGACGGCGATCCTCGTGGTCGGGAAAGATGCCCTGACCGACCGGGAGAAGGGCGCCGAGAAGTGGCTCGAACTGGCAAGCGGCGGTACGCGCATATTGTTCCTTGACCAGCAGGCGCCGGTCGAGGCGGGGCTGGCGGGGGCGGATTACGGCGTTTGGGAGAAGTCGGCCCCACGGGCGATCGTCAGGGCGCCGGCGCACCCGTGCTTCGACGGCCTGATTCAGGCGGACTTCGACCGCTGGCCCGGCGACGGCGTCGTCTGCCGGCGGGTCCTCACCAGGAGGGCGGTCGAGTTCCGATCCCTGGCCGACACGGGCAGCGAGGGCGAGAGTTGCCTGGCGGAACTGCCGGCGGGGAAAGGACTTATGCTGGCCTGCCAGCTCGACGTGGGCGCGGGACTCGCCGGGAATCCGGTCGCACAGCGGCTCTTTGACAACATGCTGGATTATTGCGTGAACTTCCGGGCGCACTCCGCCGCGTTCGTCCTGGCCAAGGAGGGGCCGGCCGCCGGCTTGGCGCAAGGATCCGGCCTCGTCCACGACCCCGTCGAGGACGTGAAAGCGGCCATTTCAGGCGGACAATACGACGTGGTCGTGGCGGACGCAAGTCCGCTTAACCTCGACAAACTGTCCTCCGAACCGGACGCCCTTCGCGCCTTCGCCGAGCCCGGTGGCTGGCTCATGCTCTGCGGCCTGACTCCCGACGGCCTGGCCGAGTTCAACCGCATCGTCGGGGTGGACCACCTGCTCCGGCCGTATGAGATTGAACGTGTCTCATTGGCCGACGAGCCCGACCCGCTGACGGCCGGGCTCTCGTCGGCCGACCTCGACGTCACGGCCGAGGACGGCTACGGCTACTCGGGCACGCGCTGGCCCGACGCGGAGGCCTACGGCTACGTGGTGGACTGCGGCGACATCGCGCCGTTCTGCACCTTCCCCCCGCCGGAGCACTGGGGCTGCGCCGGCGAGCCGAAGTCGGACCGCTGGCCCCGCAACATGGTCAACGGGTTCTGGGACTTCTGGAAGGCGACCTTCGTGTTCAACCTCGACCTTGGCGCGCCGACGGGCTGGACGATGGAACTACCCCGTCAGGAACGAGTCATCGGCTTCTCCGTTGTCCCAGACCCGGGGTACGGCAATGTGCGCGCGATGCGGCTGAGCTTCGACACTCCCGGCGCGGAGCCCGTGACGCTCGAACTGCCGCCCGAGGCCGGGCGAGGGGACATCGAGTTCGCCCCCCGCGCCGCCCGCAAGGTCACCGTCGAGATAACCGAGTGGGACGCCGCGATCGCCGCGAGCGTACTCGGCGTGGACAACCTCTGGCTCCGCGTAGAGCGCCCCGCCGGCTTCCACGAGCGCGTCAGGCCGCTGGCCAGCATCGGCGTGCTGGTCAAGTACCCCATGGGCCGGGGCGGCATCATCCTCAACCAGATGCGCGTGCGCAGCGCGGAGGAGGCCGACCGGCTCGTAAAGGCCGCTGGCGGCGCGGCCTCCGCCGCCGCTGGAGAGAACGCCGAGAAAGCCCGGGGCGACGCCGAGAAGAAACTCAGAAGGCACCTCGACGGCAACGTGGCCAAGCAGCGCCGCGTCTTCCAGCGCATCCTCTGGAACCTGGGGGCACGGTCCGGATAGCGGCCGCCCTCGTCACCAGCCGCTGGCTCGAGGGGGGCCGCCGGCGGGGCGCAGCACTCCGCGCCCCGCGGCCGCGCGCGGACCCCAGTCCATTCCCCCCTGGGGGTTCCCGGAGAGTTCGTCGGGTGCTATACTTGGGGCATCCTCGGCGGTGCCGTCGCGTGCGGGGGGGCATATGGACGAGGCGCAGATCAGGGACTACTACGAGAAGCATCCCCATGGGGCGCCACCCGTGGCCAGGCTCCCGGACGTCCGCCAGATACACGACCTGTTCGCCGCCCGCGTCGCATCGCTGATGCCCGAGCGCCTGCTGGACGCCGGGTGCGGGAAGGGATTGCTGGGCCAGCGTCTGGCCGCGTTCTGCGGCTCGTATTACGGCATCGACATCAGTTCCGTTGCGCTGGATGTCGCCAGGGGCCGGATCCCCCGGGGCGACTTCCGCCGGGGCTCGGTCTCCAGGTTACCTTACGGCGACGGCTGCTTCGACTGCGTTGTGTGCGCGGAGGTGCTTGAGCACGTGCCCGACTACGACCGGGCGATCGCGCACCTGGCCCGTGTGACGCGCCCCGGAGGACGGGTGCTGATATCCACGCCGAACCCCCTGAACCCTGACCTGATTTACAGCTTGCTCAGGCACGGCCGATACACGCCCCAGCCCTACGAGCGCCCGATAGCGCACTGGAGGTTGGCTCGGGTTTTCAGGCGGGAGGGCCTGCGCGTGACGGAGTTCTTCTCTTTCTATCACCGTCCGCTGTTCGGCAGGAGGATGCACAGGGAACTGCACGACCGGCTGATGAGCATCCAGCAATGCGTCTCGCAGTTGCTCGGTGTGCCCCTGGGCCTGTATCAGTTCTTTTCGCTGACGAAGGGCGGGGGAGCCTGAGGGGCGCCCGGCGCTGTGCAGGAAGGGACCACGAGCGCATCCCTCCCGCAGGCCGGCTCACTCCGCGGCGTTCAGAACGTGGTTGGCTTGGTCCACGAAGCTCGGATCCCAGAACTGCTCGGGCGAAACGGGCGTGTCCACCAGGCCTGCTCCCACGGCCCACGCCTGGAAGTCGAGCACGCTCTTCACGTTCAGCCGTCCGTCTTCACGGAAAGCGCTCCAGCAGGCGTCCATCACGATTTCACGGTCAAGCCCCGTGCTGCGAGTGAGGATCTCCACGTTGCGCTCTGTCTTCCCCTCCTTGAGTTGTCTGACGCCCTTGAGGTAGGCCACTATGAAGGCTCTGCCCAGTTCAGGGTCCCGCTCCAGCAGAGCTGGACCGAACGCCATGTATGCCAACTGGCCATCGGGAGCCACACCTTGATCGGCGACCCACAGCACCGAGTGCCCGGCCTTGAGCAGCCGGGTGCCCCAGGGCTCCGGGGCCATCACGAGGTCCACCGTCCCCTGCTCGAGGGCTTCGGCGTATGCTGCGGGCGGAAGGTAAACGCGCTTCAGGTCGCGCAGGGCCAAATCGAACCGGGCAAGCAGCTTGTCCATCAGGTATGCCGTCACGGTGTCTCTGCTGCAGCAGAACACCAGGTCTTTGATGTGCTCGCGATCTTCCAGCAACCCGCCTTCAACGAGATCACGTCTGGCGAACACGGCGCTGGTGGAGCAACTGCCCGGACGGATGTATCCCCTGTCGGCGACCATCTTGATATCTGCGCCCCGCGCGATAGCGTTCAGCACGCCGGCGCTCATGGGGCCGCAAAGGACTTCCACCTGGCCGGCGGTCAGCGCGGGCAGGCCGTATTGGGACTGCTGGAGCCTGACGAACTCCAGGGCTATCCCCTGTTCGGCGAAGAATCCCTCGTCTCTGGCAACGAAGAGAGGGGCGTAGGTCAGGTAGGGGTTGTAACAGAGCCTTAGGGTCTTGAGGCGCGGAGCACCGGCTTGCTCTCCGTCAGGCCCACAGGCCCATAGCAGCGCCGCTGCGAGACACGAGGCCCCCACCAGCCGCACGAACGGCATCTGTGCACTTGCCCGGCTCATTGTCACCTCCTTCCCCGCATGTCTCTTGATCGCCGTTCACGCCGTCCGATCCCGGAACCTGCCTCTTGCTCTGGAGAATGCCGTAACAACAAGAAACGCGCCCCGGCAGTCAAGACGGGCCCCCGTCCGTCGCTCGTCATGCTAGACGATGATGGAATAGTGTAGCTGCACGTGCCGCAAGTTCAAGCCCCAATAGGCCGGACTTGCCCCGGTTTCCCCCGGCGGTTCCCCGAGAGGGAGCCGGGCGGTATACTTGCAGGTGTCATCTGCGGCAACACCGGAGGCAACGCGATGGAAGACCTGAAGGCCATGCTGATGGGGAGGGGCGCGGTGCTCGTTGGTTTCGCGGGCCTGCGGGGCCTGGCGGGCGAGGCGCCGGACGGGCTGCCTTTCGGCGTGTCCATCGCCGCCGCCATCGAGCCGCACATTGTGGCGGGCATAAGGAACGGCCCCACCCCTGAATACCTCACCGAGTACAACCGGCTGAACAAGTTACTGGACAAGTTGGGCGAGTCTGCCGCGGAGCTGCTCCGGCAGAAGGGGCACCGGGCCGAGCCGCTGTCCGCTACCGGCGCGGGCGTGGACTGGGAGACGCTCAGGAGCCGGCTGCCGCACAAGACCGTGGCGACCCGCGCCGGGCTGGGGTGGGTCGGCAAGTGCGCGCTCGTCGTCACGGAGCCGTACGGTTCGGGCGTGCGGTTCACCAGCGTGCTCACGGACGCGGATCTGCCCGCGGGCCGGCCGGAGGACGAGTCCCGGTGCGGAGAATGCACGGCCTGCGTGGACGTCTGCCCTGCCGAGGCGCCGACCGGCCGGCACTGGCGAGCGGGAATGGCCCGGGAGGAGATCTTCGACGCGTTCGCCTGCTTCGAGGACATCCGGGAGCGGGCCGCCCGGAGGGGCGACGACATCTACGTCTGCGGGATGTGCATCGCGGCCTGTCCGTTCACGCAGCAATACCTGCAGCGATCGGGCGTCTGAGCAAGGAGGCAGCGCATGGCCGAACCGATGATCGGCACGAGCGCTTGCCCGACGGCGGACACGGGGCTCATCCGCGAGGCCGGCATCGGGTGGGTGCGCCAGGGGTTCCCGTTCCCCTTCGAGGACATGATCGGCGGTTCCGTCACCGAGGGATACGGGCAGGCAAGAGCGGCGGCTCAACGCTTGAAGGACAGCGGGCTGAGCATCATGGGCGTCGCGCCCGGGCCCGGGCTCGCCACCCGCGAGAAGGACGCCGACGGGAAGCTCGAGTGGAACTGGCACACGCGCCTGCCCGAGTGGTGCGGGCCGCCGGACGGCGACCGGTTCCTGGACATCTACGAACAGGCGTGCGCGTGGCTTGCCGAAGACCTGAAGGGGATGGTCCCCGTCTGGCAGATAGCGAACGAACTGGACATCTTCCCGTTCGCCGGTCCCCTCGACCCCCGGCAGGCGTGCGACCTGATCACGCGGGGCGCGCGCGGCCTCAAAGGCGCCGACCCGTCCCTGGTCGTCGGGCACAACCCGGCTGGCGCCGGCAGCGCCGCGTACTTCTTTGGATACTTCCACGCGAATCCGCACGGGCTGTTCGATTACTGCGGCATCGACGGCTACTACGGCACGTGGCAGCCCGGCGGCCCGCAGGACTGGGCCGGCCGCATCGCGGAACTGCACGCCCTGACGGGATTGCCGGTGCTGGTCAACGAGTGGGGCTTCTCATCGGCGGGCGGGGTGGTGGACGCCGAGAAGAGGCGTGCCGGGCTCTCCCCATGCGACACGCGCAATTGGGAGCACACCTGGGGCGGCGGGCACACGCCGGAGGGCCAGGCGCAGTTCGTCGAGGCGGCCTTCGACGCCTTCCGGTCGCAGCGCTCGGCGCTGGTCGGCGTGTTCTTCTACCGCTGGGAGGACCAGGAGCGCTGCTGGCAGTGCGGCTCGCCCGACTGCCCCGCCGAGACGGCCTGGGGACTGGTGGACCTGGACGGGGAACCGAAGCCCGCCTTTCACGCCTTCAGGGAGGGGACCCGTCGGTTCCTGCGTGAGTAGTTGCCCTCCCGCGCGATGTGCGGTAGAAGGGGGCGGTCTCCGTTGTTGCAGCTTCCGGGAGGAGGTCGGCGGAAATGAGAGCACTTGTTCTTCGTACCGGCTGGCTCGTCGCGCTGGCGCTCACCCTCGCTCTTGTCGGCGGCGTGGCCGCCGCGGAGGGCGAGGCGGGACTGACGACCGTCCGCATTACTGACAGGGTCCTGGTGCCGGACTGCGTCCCGCTCGGCATCAACCTGAGCTACGGGAACGATTCGGCCCATGCCTCCGTCTGGGCCAAGGACCGCATCCGGGCCAGTTTCGAGGGGACGACCTATCGGCAGTGCCTGACGGGCTACGTGCGGGACGAGACGGGCATCTGCCTCTGGGTGGGCACGCCGGCGGACTGGCAGCAGGTCCACGCGGGTGCGACGTTTACCATCCTCAACGGCCCGGGCAAGGGGACTACCGGTCTCATCAAGGAGATAACCAAGAAGAAGTTCGAGCACCAGGGGCAGGTGAAGGACTTCACTTACTATCTCTTCGACCGGGCTGTCCCGCCCGCGCCGGGCGAGATCGGCCTGCCGGGGATACTCGTGGAGCGCTTCGCCCTGGACGAGGGCCACGTCATGCGGTTCAGGGGCGACCCGAGCAACTTCTGGTACACCAACTGCGGCAAGACTGACGCCGTGCCGCGGACGGACGTCCATATCGGCGACGTCCCTCCCGGCTCGACGGGCCGCGCCGCCTGCCGCCTGATTGCGCCCGACCCGGCGCAGCCGGCCCACATCCGGTTCAGCACCTTCAAGCAGCACCTGGGGCAGAACAACGGGACCTGGCAGCTTTCCTTCTGGGCGAAGGCCAAGGCCGGGACGCCGTCCCTGGAGGTATCCGCCGTGACCGGCGACACTTACGCCTCGCAGGAGGTGTCCCTGATGCCGGAGTGGAAGAAGTGTGAGGTCGCCCTGGAAGTGGAGGGCTTCCCGGAGCCGGACTGGCGCGAGGCGGACAAGAGCGGGCTTCTCTGGTTCGTCTGGCGGGCGCGCGGGGGCGAGGTGCTTCTGGACGAGATCAGCGGGCAGAAGGCCGAGGAGACCGGCCCGACCGTATTCCGGGACGATCTCATCCGCACGCTGAAACGCCTGAACGTCGGCTCGATCCGCCACCACCAGACCGGCGGCAGCACGCTGGACAACTGCCTGACGGGCTGCGGGCTCAGCCACGCCTTCACCAGCGTGCGGACCGAAAAGCGGGGGCCGTACGCCGGCAAGCACGGGCATGCTTTCAGCCTGCACGAGATGTACGAACTGTGCGAGCTGATCGGCTGCGACCCCTGGTACTCCCTGCCCGGCACGCTGCACCCTGAGGAGATGACCCATTTCATGGAGTACGTCGGCGCGCCCGCCGACGTCGGTTACGGCCAGGTCCGCGCCCGGCTGGGGCATCCGAAGCCCTGGACCGAGACGCTCCGCTACGTCCACGTCGAGTTCGGCAACGAGGCGTGGAACAGCGCGGCGCCCTACCACAGCGGCGGGTTCAACGGCTCCGACTACTGGCACGACCTGATCGCCCTGGGCAAGGCTTCGCCGCACTACAGGGACAACGTCCTGTTCCACCCCGCCGGGCAGGCGGCCTACCCCGACCGCAACCGCGACATCATGAAGTACTCGCCGAACGGCGACACGTTCTCCGTGGCGCCGTACATGCTGACAAGAGTCACGAAGCAGGACCTGGACCTCCACCCGACCGAGGAGGGGTTCTTCCGCTGGATGCTGGCGTGGCCCATCTTCCGCTCGCGCGACCCGCGGGGCGCGATGCACCAGAACCACGAGTACGCGAAAGAGGCGGGGATGGAGCTGTCGGTCTATGAGTTCAACCACCACACCATCGAGCAGGAGTGGCTGCCGCTGGAGACGCGCAAGAAGGTCTTCACGACCCTCGCCGGCGGGCTGAACGTCACGCACACCATGCTGCTGATGCTGAAGGAGCACGGCATCCGCGTCCAGAACGCCTTCCCGCTGGCCAGCGGCTCGGACGGGGGGATATGGGACTTCGTCCTCAGCATGCGCAAGGGGCACGAGCGCTACAGGCCGACGTTCCTGGGGATGGAGCTGGCCAACAGCATCATCGCCGGCGACCTGGTCGAGACGGTCCAGGGCGGGGCGGATCCGACGTGGTCGGCCGACGGCGTCTTCTTCGTCGAGTGGCGCAAAGAACCGAAGCCGATGACCTACGGCAGCCTCCCCTGCCTGTCGAGCTACGCGTTCCGCGACGGCGACAGGCGCGGGCTGATCCTGGTCAATCTCGACCTGGAGCGCCGGCTGCCCGTGGAGGTCCGGTTCGAGGGGGCTGTCCGGGACGGCGCCGCCGTCTCGTACCTCCTCAGCGCCGACGAGATTACGGCGGTCAACGAGTGGGAGGTGGGCGAGCCGCAGGTAAAGCTCGTGCGCGAGGAGATCGCCGGCTTCCAGAGCGGCTACAGGGCGACCGTCCCGCCGTTCAGCATGTTCGGCCTGACGTGGCAGGCCGACTGAGGCGCATCGGGTCACGCCCCGCACTGTTGCCGAGGAGAATCAGATGTCGTCCAACGCCGGCCGAACTCTCGCCGTCGGCCTTACCTGCGTGCTGCTCAGCGCGGCGCTCATTCACCCGGCCGCTGCGGGCGTGAAGTGCGCCATCGTCCAGTTCAGCGACCTTCACCCGGACGAAGTGGAGCTTGATGCGGCCCGCCTGGAGCAGTATGTCCGTGAGGCGGCGGCCAATGGGGCACGGCTCATCGTGGCGCCGGAGAACTGCCTGCACCGCTACGGTGAGCGCGAACGGAACGGGGTCACGCAACTGGACCTGGCCGGATCGTTTGACGCACTGGTCGCGCGCTTCTCATCCCTGGCGGACGAGTTGCACGTCTGCATTGCCTTTGGCCTGCGCGAGCCGTCCGGCGACCCGGACAAGCCCACCTACCAGAGCGCGGTCTTCATCGATCACAATGGCGAACTCCTCAAAATCTACAGGAAGCGCCGCCCGTCCAGCGGAGAGGCGGCTCTTACGAAGGGCGGCGGCGAGGACTGGGAGCCGTTCGAGACCCCCTTCGGCAGGTGCTTCATGCAGGTGTGCAAGGACATGGACGGGGACGGCTATGTCAACGAGATGCCGGCCGACATTGACCTGCTGATCGGCCTGAATAAGGACCCCGGCAGGGGTTGGGTGAAGGTGGACGCGGGCTGCGAACACGCCGGGTGCTACGGCGTGGGCGCCAACTGGGCGGGCGACGCACGCCACGGGGGGGGCAACAGCGGGTTCGTCGGTCCGGATGGCAACGTCATCTCGGAGGCGGGTTCGGGTGAGAAGATCGTCTATGCCACGCTGCCGCTTCCGGTCGGCCCGCTGAAGGGGCAGGTGATGGTCGATCCGGCCAACCCGGCGTGGTTGGTCTACAACCGGGATTTGGACGGCGACGGGCGGCTCGATCCCTTTTACATGTGCGGCCCCGGCGACCCGGAGGACTTCCTCTATCGCGGAGAGCGCGGCCCCGACGGCACGCGGGACGGCGACCAGTTGGAGCTTATCGCGAAGCTCAGGGACAACGGCGGCAACTGCATCTACTTACAGGCCGTCCGCTCCCACGGCGGCGACGGCAAGCGCGACCACAACCCTTTCATCGACTCCGACCCGGGCGGGGGCCTTGACCCGGACATCCTTAACCAGTGGGAGGAGTGGTTTGAGCAGATGGACGAGAGCGGCATCGTCATCTTCTTTTTCTTCTACGACGACAGCGCGAGGATCTGGGACACGAGCGACGCCGTCGGCCCGGACGAACGGGGCTTCATCGAGGGGATGGTCACCCGCTTTGAGCACCACCGGCACCTGATCTGGTGCGTGGCCGAGGAGTCCGAGGAGAGGTACAGCCGCGCCCGTGTCCGGTCCATCGCCGACGCGATCCGCAGGGCTGACGACCACGCCCACGTGATCGCGGATCACCATCACAGCGGCACGGAGTTCAAGGCGTACGGTGACGGCTGCGCGCTTGCGCAATTCGCCTTCCAGCTTGGCGGCCCGATGAGCGCCCGCGAACTCCACGCAAACGTGGTCGACGCATGGACGAAGGCCGCCGGCCGATACAACCTGAACATGTCCGAGCACGCGGATCACGGCTACGGCACGCGCGAGGATATCCGGCGAAAGGACTGGGCCTGCGCGCTGGGGGGCGCACACTCGATGGTGCTCCGAATGAATATTGCCGACACGCCCGTCGAGCAGCTTCGCGACTGCCGCTTGCTGAGACGCTTCATGGAAGCGACGGACTTCAACACCATGGCGCCGCACGATGAACTGGCGGCGGCGGGCACCGAATACGTTCTCGCCGATCCCGGTCACAGCTACATCGCCTATACTTCGGACGGTTCCGCCGATATCGGGCTCAAGGTGATGCCGGCGGGATCCTACACTCTTCGGTGGTTCGATTGTGTAACGGGCGAGAGCACGGTCCATAGGGGCGTCGCAGTCGCGGCAGGCGAGCAATCATGGAAGAAACCGCAACGCTTGGGCGCTGAGGTCGCTGTCCACATAACGAGGGAAGAATAGTCGGTGTACGACGCGCCGATCGGGGCGTGGTCGCGGCGGAGAGATCGGCATGTTCAGCATAGCACACTTGTGCTGGTGGCCTCGGGCCGTAACGGTGATCTTGGCAGTTGGATCGCTTGCTGCCATGGTCGAGGCCGCTGAGTTCCTCGACAGGACAGGCCGGCAGTGGTCGCCCTTCATCGCGTGGACTTTGGAGAATCCGAGTTTCGACGGCGACCCGTTCGATCTGGAGGCGACGGCCACCTTCGTCCACGGGCCGAGCGGCGAGTCGCACACGACGGGCATGTTCTACGACGGCGGGGATACGTGGAAGTTCCGCTTCACCGCCACCCGGCCCGGCGAGTGGACCTTCACGACCCGCAGCGCCGACCCGGACCTGGACGGCAGGTCGGGAACCGTCCGCGTCGAGCCGAACCAGGACGGCGTCGGGTTCATGGTGCCCGACGGGCACAAGTGGTGCCGGCAGGTCGGCGTCGAGGGCGAGAGGCGCGCCTTCGTCCCGCAGTTCGTCATGTACACGCCTGACCTGAAGTTCCTGCGCGACCACCCCGAGCACCTGGAAGGCGCCATCCGGACCTTCCTGGAGGGACACGGGTTCAGCGGCTTCCACCTGCCGTGCATCGGCGGGCGCTGGTTCGACCTGGACGCCGACAGCTTGGTGACGGTGCAGATGACGGACCCCGACCCGCGCAGCTTCGCGGTGCTGGAGGACGTTATCCTGCGGACGCACCGCGCGGGCGGCGTCGTGCACGTGTGGCCCTGGGGCGACCGGCAGCGCCGCTGGACGCCCACCGAACTGGAGGGCGGGATCAACGGGCCGGTGGACCGGCGCCTCCAGCGCTACATCGCCGCCCGGCTCGGCCCGCTGCCGGGATGGTCAATGGGCTACGGCTTCGACCTCCAGGAGTGGGTGGACGGCGAACGCGTGAAGGCATGGCGCGACTACGTGCAGGGGCGGATGGGCTGGTTCCATTTCCTCGGCGGCCGGGCCGGCGGGCCGACCGGCGGCACCGACCATTCGCGGTACGTTCCCTTCAACGAGCCTCTCGACTACGCCGGCTACCAGCACTGGAAGCCGACCTACCAGGTCTATGTCGCGGCGCTGGAGGCGATACCGGGCAAGCCCGTCATGTCCGAAGACCGGTTCCGCATCCGCTCGCGGGGCAAGGACTACACGATGGAGGAGACGCGGCGTGGGCTCTGGCACTCGGCCATGGCGGGCGGGGTCGCCAACATCTGGGGAAACCTCAAGCCGGAGGCGAAGGAGGGCGGCTCCTCGCCGTACCCCCGGCCCGAATGGATACGGACCTGGGCCACGTTCTTCGAGGGGCGCTTCGCGCGCGACCTCGTCCGCGATAACGCCCTGACCGACGGCGTCTGCCTGCGGTCGCCGGGCGGGGAGCGTTGCGTTCTCTACAAAGAGGACGCGATATCGCTTATGATGGACCTACCGGCCACGCCGCGCGCGTTGCCTGCCGTCGCCGTGGACGCGAAGAGGGCCTATGCCGAGCTCCCCCTGGGTGAACTGCCGCCGGGCAGGCGTACTTGGCAGGCGCCGTATGCCTCCGATTGGGCGGTAGCGGTGGGGGACTTCGGCGGCGAGTAGGTGTCCGGGCAATAGGAGAGGAAAACAGCATGGGTCGGATGCAAGGAAGTCGTGCGTGCGCGACGCGCGTGGTGTCGGCGGTCGTCCTGGCGTGTGTGGTGCTGGCCTGGGGCGGCTGCGCCGGCCCGGCCCGAAGCAGCGGCGGCCGCGGCGGGCCGGTGGTGGCCATCGTCAGGGGCAAGGACGTGGACGCGATGGTGGCCGAGGCGCTCGACCTGCTCGGCGGGGTGGACGAGTTCGCCCGCGACGGCCAGCACGTCGTCATCAAGCCGAACCTGACCTGGCAGCCGGGCCTGGAGCAGCGCCGTTGGGGCGAGCCCCCGCGCCCGCAGATCACCACGGACGTGCGGATCGTGGAGGCGCTGGCCCGGCAGATGCTCGGCGCGGCCGAGTGCACGGTCACCGTCGCCGAAGGCACGTCCATGGGCGTCGAGCAGCTCTACGAGTTCCTCGGCTACGATGAGATGGCCCGGAAGCTCGGCATTGACCTGGTCAACGTCGAGCTTGACGAGCGCGTCCCGGTCCAGGTGGACGGCTATGCCATGCAGGAGTACAACATGCCCGCCGTCACCCAGAACAGCGACGTGCTGGTGGACGTGGCGGTCCTGAAGACCCACAACCTGGCCGGCGTCACGCTCGGGATGAAGAACCTGTACGGACTCCTGGAGCCGCCCAGGAACATTCACCACGGCCACGTGCACGAGGTCATCTGTGACCTGAGCCTGGCGCGCAAGCCGGACCTGGTCGTCATTGACGGCCTTGTGGCCATGGAAGGCGACGGCCCGATCGAGGGCGATCCCGTTGAGATGGACCTGATCATCGCCGGTCGCGACATCGTGGCCGTCGACGCCGTCTGCACCGCGATAATGGGGTTCGACCCGACGAAGGTCAAGCACCTGCGCCTTGCGGCTCAGAAAGGGGTCGGCGAGATTGACCTGGCGAGGATCAGAGTGAAGGGCCTGCAGATCGAGAGCGTGCGCCGGCCGTTCAAGTCCCCTGTGGGTCAGGCGGAGGTGCCCGTCAGGAGGACCGAGGACGTGCTGCGCAAGGTGTTCGAGCTGGCGGGCAGGGACGGAGGCGGGCGCTCCCGCTGGCGCGTGGACGTGGCGTTTGGCCGGGACACCTTGCAGGAACACGTCGGCGATTATCCGCTTCTGGCGGCGCAGGGCTTCAGGGCACGGACCGGATGGCGGGGCGACCGGATCGTCTTCAGCAGCAGCTACGAACTCCTCGGAGACGAGGAGGGCCGCGCCATCCGGGGCGAGTTGAGGAAGTGGATTGAGAGCAACCTGGGCGCGGACGCGGAGTTCCTTCAGTGAACGCCTAAGGCAGCAACGGCCTTGCATGCTCGCCTGAGGACGGTCATAATGCTGACCGAATGGGCTCGCCAGTTGCGTCAACTCACGCATGGTTTGCGGCGCTTTTTTGGGGAGGTGCGGGGTATGAAGTGGCACGTCTTGCTTTGTGCGATTGTCGTGCTGTGCGCGGGCGTTCTGGTCGGCGGCTGCGCCGTTCCGGGCGCCGGCGGAGCCGAACCCACGCTGACCGTCTCTCAGGAGAGCCAGGTTGTTGATGGGGTGGACACGTGGTACGGCCCGGTGGACTGCTCGGCCAAGGCGTGGCTCAGCAGGGGCGCCGACGGGATTACGGTCACCGTGGAGGTCACCGACGATCAGCTCTGGACCGACTCCGACGTGACCTATGAGTGCGACAGCGTCGAGCTCTACTTCGACGTCCGTCCGGCCAACACCCGGGGGACCGGTTACTATGACCGGGGCGTCTTCCAGCTGATCATCGTCCCCGGCTGCGGCGAGCAAGACGACCGCATGGCCTTCTATCACGGCGAGGGCGACGCCGCGTGGGCGGTCGTCGCCGGCGTCACGACGACGTCGAGGCGCATGGACTCCAAGGGATACTGCGTGGAGGCGTTCCTGCCCTTCGAAGGGTTCAAGGAGAACCACTTCGTTCCCGAGGTGCAGTTCAACTTCGACCTGGGCGTCAACGACGGCGACGCCGGGCCGCGCGAGAGCCAGATAATCTGGCACGGCACGGGAGAGAACTGGAGCGATCCCTCAGACTTCGGTTCCGTTGACCTGGGCGGCTGAGCTTGAAAGCGGGTCAGCCTGCGGGGGCCCCTCTTGGGGCCCTCTTCCGCTTGGGGGGCGTTTCTCTGCCGGCGTCCTGGATTGGGGTAAGCGCGCATGTTGAAAGCACGAGTCGTCCTCGACAGGGATTTCGCCATCGGCGCGATTGATCCGAGGCTCTACGGCGGGTTCGTCGAGCACCTGGGGCGCTGCGTTTACGAGGGGATCTACGAGCCCGACCACCCGGGCGCCGACGCGGACGGCTTCCGCACGGACGTGATGGAGCTCGTGCGGGAGCTGAAGATGCCCGTCATGCGCTACCCCGGCGGCAACTTCGTCTCGGGCTACGACTGGGAGGACGGCGTCGGCCCGAAGGAGGAGCGCCCCCGGCGGCTGGACCTGGCCTGGAGGTCGCTGGAGACCAACGAGTTCGGCACCAACGAGTTCGTGGACTGGTGCCGCAAGGCCGGCACGGAGCCGATGATCTGCGTCAACCTGGGCACGCGCGGCCTCGACGCCGCGCGGAGCTGGCTGGAATACTGCAACCATCCGGGCGGCACCCGCTGGAGCGACCTGCGCAGGAAGCACGGCTACCCGGAGCCGCACGGCGTCGGGCTCTGGTGCCTGGGCAACGAGGTCTACGGCAACTGGCAGATGGGTCAGAAGAGCGCGGCGGAATACGGACGCGTCGCGCGCGAGGCGGCCAAGCTGATGAGACTGACCGACCGCTCCGTCGAACTCGTCCTCTGCGGCAACGACCAGCCGTGGAACGCCCGGGTGCTCGAGCTGGCCTACGACGAGTCGGACTACCTGTCCATCCATCAGTACTTCGGCCAGGGCAAGGACGACACGCCGGCCTTCCTGGCCAGGGCCGACTCGACGGGCCGGTTCATCGAGCAGACCGTCGCGACCTGCGACCACGTCGCCGCGAAGCTCGGCAAGAAGCGCCCCATGATGATCGCCTTCGACGAGTGGAACGTCTGGGGCCACGCTCCGAAGGAGCCCAGGCCGAAGCCAGCGGACTGGTCCGTGGCGGCGCCGCACGCCGAGTCCCGCTACACGATGGAGGACGCCCTGGCCTTCGGGGGCATGTTGATTCAACTCGTCAACCACGCCGACCGCGTGAAGATCGGCTGCCTGGCGCAGCTCGTCAACGTCATCGCGCCCATCCTGACGGCGAAGGGCGGGCCGGCCTGGCGGCAGACCATCTTCTACCCGTTCCTGCACGCTTCCACACTCGGGCGCGGCGTCGCGCTTCGGCCCGTCGTGGATTCGCCGACCTATGAGGTGGGGGAGGGCGAGCAGGTCTCCTGCCTGATGGCCGCGTGTGTGCTGGAGCCGGAATCCGGGGCAGTGACCGTCTTCGCCCTCAATCGGGGCGTCGAGGAGGAACTGGAGCTGACGGTGGACCTGCGGGACTTCGGGGAATTGAGTGATGTCGAGTGGACCGTCCTCCGGCACGACGACCTGGACGCGTCCAACACGCAGGACGCGCCGGACGAGGTAACGCCGGTTGGGCTGGACGGTGCGGTCCTGCGGGACGGTGTGCTCAGTGCGAGCCTCCCGCCCGTCTCCTGGAACGTCCTGCGGCTGACGTAGAGGTCCGCGCGGCGTCTTCCGTGCCGGTGAGCCTGGTTGCAAAGAGCAGTTCCGCGTCGCACTCGGGGCATTCCCTCTCGTCGTCGTCGGCGTGCCATTCGGGCTGGAACAGCGGGCACGGGTCCTTCGTGTAGCTTTCCCCGAGCCGGCCGAACAGGCGATCCTGGGGCGGGTCGTCCGGCGCTTCGCGGGCGCAACGTCCCTTGCGCGCCCGGAGGATGAGGGCGGCCAGCACGGCGACTGCGACTGCCGCTGCGAGCAGTCGCGGGCCGGTCATGCCATGTCCTTCAGCAGGCGCATGATCTCTTCGGTGCTCTCGCGGACGATGATCTGCCCTCCTCCGACGAAGGCGATCTGCGCGCCGCCCGCGCGCGCCGGGGCCGCCCCCACCGTGGCGACCCGGGCGGCGTTGACCAGCATGGGCTTCCCGTTGTCGGCGGCCATCATGTGCCAGGTCCGTGCGGCCTCAAGGTCCCCGAACTCGGCGAGACGGGCCAAGATGTCCTCGGGCGACTCCTGCACGTAGACGGCGAACTCGGGCAGGAAGACCAGCTTCGACCCGCCGGCCCTTCCCGGTCCGGCCTGCGCGACGCGGGCCAGCTCGAAGTTGGCGAACACGACTCCCTGCGGTTGGCCCGTCAGCCGCAGCCAGAGCCCGCCCGCCCGTCCCTCGCCGGCGTGGCCGAGCACCGCTTCCGGCGATTCCTTCAAAGGCATGGTGAACCCGGACGCCAGCGAGAGCTGCGACCCGCTGGTTCCCTCAACCGGCATCCGCACGACGCTGACCTGTGCCAGGTTGGCCAACAGCGTCCTGCCCATCTGCCCTGCCAGTTTTACCCACACTTGAGTCTCCTCCGTCCGGCGACGCCCCGGCTCCGCTGACACGTCTGTGGGGCCGGACGACGATCGCTCCGATGGTCCGTGTATATGAACGGTTCCGCGGCTGCGTTCCCGCGGGGATCGAGTCCTGATGCAAAGGTGGCCGACCCCAGGACGGCGTTGCTCCGCCGGGGCCGGCCATCCTCACGACGTACTGCGTCGGCTTGGCTGGTAAGCCTAGCGCTTCGCCTTGCCCTTGGCCTTCTTCGCCGCCGGCTTCTTGGCTGCCGGCTTCTTCGGCTTCGCCTTGGCCTTTGCCATCTCGCGTTCCTCCCACCAATAGCTGGTGAACGCAGGCGTTTTCGGACGCGACCGGGACCGCCCCGGTCATTCTCCATGTTGCCAGAAGTGCACGTTCTGTGCCAACCGCGCACGCGCTGCGTTTTGTTTTGCGTAAGTGCTGTCCGTGTGGGCACTTGCGTTCTTCGGGCATGTAACCGCGTCCGCGGGGCGAACGCGCAAGAAAAGGAGTCTTGACATCCGGTTCAATCGGAGGTATAAGGACCGACGTCACTATTTCGGTGTCTGAGCCAAAGATGCTTACGCGAGTAATCCTGGCCGTGCGCGAACCTGCCTTGCGGCGGCAGTTGCGGCAGGTCCTCACGCAGGCCGACGTGCTGCTGGAGTCGGTCACCGGCAAGGGCGGCCTCTGGGAGCGTATTGCGCGAAAGACCGCCGACGTCTTCGTCGTCGAGCACTCCCTGATTCCCCGGCCGGACACGGAGATGATCGGCCTCTTGCGCGACCTGCCAGAGACCCCCGCCGTGGTCGTCATTACGGAAAGGGACAACCCCGAGAAGCAGGCGCGGCTGCTGGCGATGGGATGCGACGCCGTCCTGCACCGCGGGCTCTCGGCGGACAGCTTCCGCGACGTGCTGGAGGCCGTCCTGGCCAGGAGGGTGGAGCAGGCCGAGAGAGCCCTGCGTGGGGCCAGGGACCTGGACCAGCCGCAACTGAGCGATTTCGTCTCCGAAAGCCCCTCCATGCAGGCGTTCATGCAGGTGGTGCGCCGCGTGACGCCCAGCGACGTGGCGCTGCTCGTGCTGGGCGAGACCGGCGTCGGCAAGGAGCGCCTGGCCAGGGCGATCCACGCCGAGGGCCCCAGGGCCGACGGGCCGTTCGTGGCGATCAACTGTGGGGCTCTGCCGGAGTCCCTGCTGGAGAGCGAGCTGTTCGGCCACGAGAAGGGCGCCTTCACCGGCGCCTCGCGCGCCCGGCGGGGGTGGTTCGAGCTGGCGCATCGCGGCGCCGTCTTCCTCGATGAGATCGGCGAGATGCCCTATCACCTTCAGGTCAAGCTGCTGCGCGTCCTCCAGGACCACGCCGTACAGCCGATCGGCAGCGAAAAGACCATACCGGTTGACGTGCGCGTCATGGCGGCCAGCAACCGGGACCTGGAGGCGGACGTCGAGGACGGCACCTTCCGCCGCGACCTGTTCTACCGGCTCAGCGTCGTGACGCTGACCATCCCCCCGCTGCGCGAGCGCCGGGAGGACATCCCCGTGCTCGTCGAGAGCTACATCGAGTATCTCCAGCCGCAGGTCGGCTGCGCCGTTGAGGGGATCACGGACGGGGCAGTGGATGCCCTTGCGAACTACTCGTGGCCGGGTAACGTGAGGGAGCTGATCAACGTCCTCGAGCGCGCACTCCTGCTCTGCGACGGCGGCGAGATAACGCTCGACGACCTGCCGCAGGCCATCTGCGAAGCAGCCGGCGGCGGGCATCGAGCCGCGCGGGCCGCCCGGCGCGAGGCCGGCCCGGGGGGCATCCCGGACGAGTGGCTGGAAAGGCCCTGGGCCGACGTGCGGGAGGCCTTCACGGCCGACCTGGAACGCGCCTACTTCGCCAGCCTCTTGCAGACCACCGGGGGACGCGTGGGCGAGACGGCCGAGCGGGCGGGCATCCGGCCCCGCTCTCTCTATGACAAGATGAAGAGGCACGGCCTTTGCAAAGAAGACTTCCGGCCGTAGAGGCGGTGCCGGCCCGCTGCCCTGTCGCAGGCTTCTGACTGGCATTGCCGCTCCGGCTCGGGGTGACCGTTTCGTTTGCGTTTCCGGCCCGCAGAACCGCAATCCTCGCGGGGGCGCCGTGCAGGAGGGCGGGCCGGCCGTGTGTCTCGGCGCCTCTTCGGGACGGGCGGACTCTATTGAGGCCGGCTATGGGGACGCTTAGGCGCGAACTGCACCTTTTCCACATCTGCGCCATCGCCTGCGGGGCGATGATCAGCTCGGGGATCTTCGTGCTGCCGGGGCTGGCGTACGCCAGGGCGGGGCCGGCCGTCATCATCGGCTACCTGCTGGCGGGGCTCCTGTCGCTGCCGGGCATGCTGAGCATCGCCGAGATGGCGACCGCCATGCCCAAGGCGGGGGCGGACTGTTTCGCCGTCGTGCGAAGCATGGGCCCCAGCGTCGGCACGGTGGCCGGCCTTCTGAGCTGGTTCTCCCTGTCCATGAAGGGCGCCTTCGCCCTGGTGGGCATCTCCGTGTTCATGGCGGAGTTCGCGCACCTGAACATGCACGCGGTCGCTCTGGCGTTCTGCCTGGTCTTCGTGGTCGTGAACTTGCTGGGCATCAGGACGGCCGGCAGGATGCAGCTGGCGCTGGTGATCGCGCTGTTCGCCCTCATGTCGGCCTACGTGGCGTTGGGCCTGCCTCGCGTGGAAGTCGGCCGCTTCGAAGCCTTCGCCCCGAAGGGCATGACCGCCGTCTTCTTCGTGACGGGTTACGTGTTCATCGCCTACGGCGGCCTGCTGAAGATCGCCAGCGTGGCCGAGGAGGTCCGCAACCCGTCCCGGAACATCCCGATGGGGATGATTCTCTCGCTTCTGGTGGTCACGGTGTTCTACACGCTGATGGTCTTCGTGACCGTGGGCGTTCTGGACGGCGCGGACTTGGCCGGTTCGCTGACGCCCATCTCGGACGGGGCGGGTGCCTTCATGGGCGGGCCCGGCCGGATCGCGCTGAGCATTGCGGCGGTCCTGGCGTTCCTGACGACGGCGAACGCCGGCATCATGACGGCGGCCAGGTCCCTTGTGCCCCTGAGCCGCGACAGGCTCTTCCCGGCGGCGTTCGGCAGGATCAACGCGCGGTTCGGCACCCCGCACAACGCCTTGCTCCTGACGGGCGTGTTCATCGCCGTTTCGCTTTGCCTGCGGTTGGAGCTCCTGGTGGAGGCCGCATCGATCGTGCTGGTCCTGACCAACGGCCTGGCCTGCCTGTCGGTTATCATCCTTCGAGAGAGCCGGCTTCAGAACTACCACCCCCTGTTCCGCACGCCCCTGTATCCCTGGCTTCAGATCGCCGGGCTGGTCGGGTTCGGGTTCGTGCTGGTGGAGATGGGTGTGGCCGCGTACCTGGTCAGCGCCGCGCTGATCGTGAGCGGCTCCTGCGCGTACTGGTTCTACGGGCGCAAGAGGGTGCAGCGGGAATCGGCCCTGCTCCACCTGATCGAGAGGTTCACGGCTCGGGAGCTGACCTCCCGCCTGCTGGAGACCGAACTGAAGGAGATCATCCGCGAGCGGGACAGCATCGTCAAGGACCGTTTCGACGAGGTGATCGAGCGGTGCGTCGTGCTCGACCTGCCGGGCCGTGTGGAAGCCGCCGAGCTCTTCAAGACCGCTGCGGCCGCGCTTGGGCAGAGGCTGGGCCTGCCGGAGCGGGCGATCCTGGACAGGCTGCTCGACCGGGAGATGCAGAGCACCACGGTCATCGGGCCCGGCCTGGCTGTGCCCCACGCGGTGGTGGAAGGGGAGGCCGCCTTTGATATACTGATCGCGCGCTGCCGGGAGGGCATCGTCTTTCCCGACGCGGCCTCCGGCGTGGAGGCGGTCTTCGTGCTGGTGGGCAGCCTCGACGTGCGCAACACGTACCTTCGCGCGCTGGCCGCCATCGCTCAGATAGCGCAGGACCCTCAGTTCGAGCGCCGATGGATGCAGGCCCGGGGCGCCGAGGATCTGCGCGACCTGGTCCTGCTCAGCAGGCGCCGCCGGGAGGGCTGACGGCCCCGCAGCGGCGGGAAGGGAGGACGGTTCGGATGAAAAGGGCGTTGCGCGCGCAACGGGGCGGAGGGCGGGCCGATCCGCTCCGCGTCGGCGTGGTCGTCGCCCATCCGGACGACGAGACGCTCTGGGCGGGCGGCGCGATCCTGTCGCATCCCGGCTGGGACACTTTCGTCGCGGCGCTCTGCCGCGGGAGCGATCCGGACCGGGCGCCCAGGTTCCGCCGGGCGCTCGAGCGGCTGGGGGCTGCCGGCGCCATGGCGGACCTGGACGACGGGCCCGAGCAGATCCCCCTTGCGGCGGACGAAGTGGAGGCTGCGATCCTGTCCCTGCTGCCGGAGGGTGACTATGACGTCGTCCTGACTCACGGTCCCTGCGGCGAGTACACGCGGCACCGCCGGCACGAGGAGACGAGCCGGGCCGTGATGCGCCTGTGGCGCGCCTCCCGGCTCTCCACCCGCCGGCTGTGGCTGTTCGCTTACGACGACGACGGCGGCGCGCACTTGCCCCTCGCGCGGCGGGACGCGCACAGAACGAATGAACTGGCCCGGGCCACGTGGCGCCGCAAGTATGATATCATTACTCAGACGTACGGCTTCGCGGCGGAGAGCTTCGAGGCGAGGGCAGCGCCGCGCGTCGAGGCTTTCTGGTGCTTCGAGTCCGCGCCCGCCCTGGCGGCGTGGCTCACGGAACGGGGGATAGAAGACGATGAAGGTACTGGTGCTGTATGACTACCCACCCTCCCCGGGCGGGCTGGCCACACAGGGGGACCTTCTGTACAAGGGGCTCCTGCAACTGGGCGTGGAAGCGCACGCCGTGCACTTCGAGTCCTCGCAGGAGAAGGAGTGGTACTACCGCTGGTTCGAGCCCGACGTGGTGCTGGGCGTCGGATACTGGGGCCACACGCCGCACCTTGTGCTGCACCCGCAGCGTTACGGCGTCCAGCCCGTGCCGTGGCTCGTGGCCGACGGCTATCTGGCCAACTACCAGGAAGTGCTCAACGCCCTGCCTCTGATCCTGGTGACGTCCACGTGGGTCAGGGACGTCTATGTGCGCGACAACCTGTCGGCGGACAAGATCGAGGTCCTGCCCGTCGGGTGCGACACGGACTCCTTCATCCCCCGCGAGCAGCAGGACCCCAAGGTCGCCTGCGTGCGAGAGGCCCTCGGCGTCTCCCCGGACCAGGTCATGATCCTCACCGTCGGCGGAGACGCCGCCTCGAAGGGCGCCCAGGAGGTCATGCAGGCCCTGGCCGTCATTGACACGCAGGCGCCCGACTGGAAGTACGTCTGCAAGGTCTGGCCCCAGCCCAGGACCGAGCAGCAGAACCTGCTCGACCTGCAACTGGCCACGCACCTCGGCATCGAGAAGAACGTGGTCTACACGACCAACGTCGTCTCGCGCAACTTCATGCCATACCTGATGGCCGCCTGCGACATCTATGCCGCCCCCTCGCGCATCGAAGGCTTCGGGATGCCCCAGGTGGAGGCCGGCGCCTGCGGGAAGCCCGTCGTCGGCATCAGGGCCATGGCCATGTTGGACACGCTGGTCCACGGCGAGACGGGCCTGCTGGCCGGCATAGGTCAGGAGATCCGCATAGGCGAGGCGTTCCTGGGCCAGGAGTCCGGCTACGAGGAGGGGCGCAGAGTGGTCTTCGAGCCGCCGCGCACGGCCGACTACCGCGCCAGCGTGCATGACCTGGCTGACCATCTCCTGGCGTTGATGCGGGACCCCGCCCTGCGCACGCGAATGGGTGAGGCGGGCAGACAGCGCGCCGTGGCCCTCTACGACTACCGCGTTGTCGCAAAGCGCTTCGTTGAAATCCTCTCAGAACGGCTCGGCATAGAATAGCAACACCCATGCGATCAACATTCTGGACGGCGGTCGAACAGGCGAAGCAGGTCGCCCTGGAAGTCCTGCACCACAATGCCCGCGGGCCGTTCCACGGGCTGCCACGCACGGCCGGATGGGGCTATCCGGAGCCCTACACGCGCGACCTGATGATATCGTCCCTGGGCATCCTCGCCTCGGGCGACGCCTACCTCGCCGGGCGCCTGAGGCGCGTGCTGGAGGCGCTGGCAAAGAACCAGACCCGCCTCGGACACATCCCCGGCCTCGCCCACGACCCCGAGGACCGGGGGGCCAGCGACACCACGCCCCTGTTCCTGATGGCCGCGGCCCTGTTCCGCCAGGCGGCCGGCGAGCCCGACTTCCTGGACGAGCCCGTCCGCAAGGCGCTCCGGTGGATGGAGTACCAGAGCCCCGAGGATCGGGTCATCGTCGCCCAGCAGCCCACCAGCGACTGGCGCGACGAGCAGTGGGTCCCCGGCTACGGGCTCTACGTGAACACGGTCGTTTACACCTACCTGCGGCTCTACGGCCAGCACAGGCGGGCGTCCGTCCTGCGGGAGCTGATGAACCGCTTCGCCGTCGAGGCCGAGAGCAAGCACCGGCACGTGCACGAGGGCCTGGTCTTGCCCCGTAAGCCCTACTACGCGCTCTGGTCGTACAAGCTCTACGGCAGCGAGCGTTTCGACCTGCTCGGCAACAGCCTGGCCGTGCTCTCCGGCATCGCCTCGCGCTCGAGGGCGCGGTCGCTGGTCTCCTGGGTCGAACGCGAATGCGCCGCGCTCAGGGAGCGGGGAGAGCTTGCCCTGGAGCTGCCGCCCAACTTCTTCCCTTACATCCTGCCGGAGCACCCCGACTGGCGCCCGCGCTACGAGCGCTACGGGCCGCCGGGGGACTACCACAACGGCGGCGTCTGGCCGTTCATCTGCGGGTTCTACGTCGCGGCCGTCGTCGCCGCCGGCCGCCCGAAGCTGGCCCGGAGAAGGCTCGGCGCGCTCACCGAACTGGTCCGCCCCGCGCGCGAGCACGACCTGGACTTCGGGTTCAACGAATGGTTCCGCGCCCAGGACGGCACGCCCCGGGGGCAGGACTGGCAGACCTGGTCGGCGGCCATGTACCTGTACGCCGCAGCCTGCGTCGAGCGGAACACGACGCCTTTCTTCGACGCGGTCCGGCGGATGAACACGAGGAAGCGGCCCGCGGCCGTTCCCCTTCAGCTCAGGGAGAACCCATGAAGGACTTCTGGCTCTGTTTCCTGCCGCTGTTCGTCGCGGTTGACGCGATCGGCGTGCTGCCGATCTTCATGGGCCTCACGGAAGAGCTGGAGCCGGCGCGGACCCGCCGGGTTGTGCTTCAGTCCGTGTTGACGGCCGCCGTCGTGGCGCTGCTTTTCGTGGCTCTTGGGAAGCTGGTGCTCGACTTCCTGGGCGTGACCGTCGCCGATTTCCTGATAGCCGGCGGAACGCTGCTGTTCGTCATCTCCATCAGCGACCTGCTCACGGCGGAGAAGAAGCGCTTCCAGGTGGACCCCGTGAGCCTCGGCGCGGTTCCCCTGGGCGTCCCGCTGATCGTCGGCCCGGCGGTGCTGACGACGACGATCGTGCTGTTGGGCGAGCACAGCCCGCTGCCGACGGTCGCCGCGATGCTCGCCAATATCGGCGTGGCGGGCGTCGTTTTCTGGTCGTCGGAGCCGCTCTCGCGGCTCCTGGGCAAGGCGGGCTCCAGGACGGTCTCCAAGCTGGCCCACCTGCTGCTGGCTGCGATAGCCGTCAGGATGGTGCGCAAGGGCGTGCTGATGGTAATCGCCGCGGGCATGGCTGCAGGAGCCTGAGCACGCTCGCGGCAGAGCAGCGCAGCCGCGCGCGTCAGCGCTCCTGCGCGTTGACGTGGTTCCCTTCGATTCCCACCTTCGGCCTGTGCAGTATCTCCGTGTGCGGGTAACAGAACTCGACGAGGTCGTTCTTGCGGAACTCGCGGAAGACCATCTCCACGATCTCGCTGGAGATGCGCTGCCTCTCGGTGGCCGCCGTCTGGTTACGAAGCCGAATCCTCACGCCCCAGTCCGATATCTCCGCGCGCACGAACGGCTCCTGCCCCGTCTCCTCGATGATGTCCCCCGTCGCCTCCCGCGCCGCCTTCAGGCAGATGGCCTTCGCCTCGTCGTAGTCCGACTCGAACGTGATGCTCACCACCACCTCGTCGAGGATGTTACTGGTCTCGAAGGCGTAGTTGTAAATGATCTGCTGGAACAGGATGGCGTTCGGTATCAGCACGCCGCGTCCCGACTTCTCCTCGCCGCCGATGGTGCCGCCGACCTGGTTCAGAATCACGTGGGTCAGCGTTATGTCCACAACGTCCCCGATGATGCCGGCGATTATTACCCTGTCGCCGAGCCTGAAGGGCCGCTTCAGGATTATCATGAGCCACGCCGCCAGGCCCGTCACGGGCGCCTGGAGCGACCAGCCGAGAATCATGCCCAGGAAGGCGGCGGAGATGCCCAGCGCCGCCAGGGAGCCGGACATACTGATGAGGATCAGCACCGCCGCCACCCCGAACCACACGTAACGCCAGATGAAGAAGAAGTTCTGCACGTTCTCCGGCTTGTGCGCCTTTGACACCATGTACCTGCGCAGCGGCCGGGTGACCAGCCTGTAAACCATCAACAGCAGCAGGACGGTCAGCGCCGCGCCCAGCGGCCGCTGGTGCGCGCTCACGAAACCGAGAATCTTGTCCGCCAGATCTCCCAACATGGACGGCCTCCCGAAATGCGTTCCACCTGTCGAAACTCCCTCGCGCCCTGGGCTCGTCCGCCCTCTCAGCCCGACGCCTGCCGCGGCTCAGAGGCCCTCTCGGCCAGGAACTTCCCGGCCATGGTCGAGGGCGAGATTACCTCGTCCGCCCCGACGTGCCGGGCCTTCTCGATGTTCTCTTCGTTCTCCACCCGCACAAGGATGCGGAACTTCGCGTCCTTCGTGGCCTCGCGCAGCTCGCGCGCCGTCACCGCGACGAGGATGTTGACCGAATCGGAGTCGAAGGCTCCGATCACGGCCGAAGCGTTCCGCAGGTTGGCCATCTCGAGCACCTCCCTGCGCGTCGGGTCGCCGGCCAGCACGTCGTGCCCCTTGCTCTTCAGTTGCCGCAGCAGGCCCTCCCGGTCGTCAACGATCAGATACGGCACGTCGCGGGACTGGAGTTCGTCGATGGTCGTCTCCGAGACGTTGCTGTAGCCGCACACGACGACGTGGTTTCGCACCTGGTGTATCCTCTCCATTATGCTCAGCACTCCTTTCACGCGCTTCTCTATGGCAGGGCCGACCAGCACGCTCAGCGCCGTGACGAACGACGCCAGCCCGATCGGGATCATCGTCGTTGCGAACAGCTTGGCGTTCTCCGTCACGGGCAGGATGTCGCCGTAGCCCAGCGTGCTGTAGGTCACGAAGGTGAAATAGACCGCGTCGCTCCACGTGCCGAGCCCCTCGAACTGCTCCCGCAGCACGTAGCTGCCGACGATGCCGTAGCCCAGGGCGAACGTCACGGACGCCAGCGCGATGATCTGTGCGTAGCCGAATCTTGCGCGGGACGAAACGTCGAACCGTCGCCGGAACAGCACCAGCGCCCCGATCAGGCTCGCGGACAGGATGGCCGTCTGCGGCGTCGTGCCCCTGTAGAGGTTGTTCGCCATCAGCAGCGCGAGCACGACGAGCGCCGCCCGCCAGGAACGCCGCCGGCGCTCGTACAGCCCCTTGCCGATCGCCACCAGCAGGATGCCCAGCAGCAGCGACGCCACGCCGCTGGTGCGCTGCACCGGCGTGACGCGCAGGTATTCCGGCAACTCCTCCACGTAACGCGCCACGGCGAACAGGGGGACGAGACCGGTGGCGAGGTTGAGGAAGCCGTTCAGGGCGAGCACCAGGCCGAGCACGGCCGGCACGTTGACCCTGCGGACGAACCTGCGCATGTCCCTGCCCCCTCCTCTCGGTCGCCGGCGCAGTCAACCCTCCAGATAAGCCTACCGCACCACGCCGGCAAGTCAAGCCGCGGCTCAGGATGTCCGCACGGACACGCCACGCCGGGCCCGATTGCGCGAGACGCCTTCTCGTCATGTCAAAGAGCAGTTTTGTTTTGTCAGGCAAAAAAACGAGGCGGACAAACCGGACATCCCGCGCGGCCCGCAGCGTCCAAGACGCAAAGGCTAACCACGACGACCACGACGAATCACCACGAAGATCACGAAGCACACGAAGGGAGAATGCACGAGGCACCAGGCGAATAACGGATCCGATCCTGCGTAGACGGGGCTTCCTTCAATCGCCATGCCCGCCGTACGGCGGGTAGACCTAACCCCTCGCAGCCGAAGGGTTGTTTGCTGTTTGTTCCCTGGTTGCGGCCCGTTGTCCTTCATGTTCTTCGTGCGCTTTCTGGTGGAAGCCGTTGGCGTTTGTCGTTACTTCATACTTCTGCCCCGCCGTACGGCGGGCAAGCTTCTGCCTTCTTCTTTGGTCCTTGATCCTTGGTCCTTGATACTTCCGGCGCAAGACGATTGTACTCGTCTTGCGCCGGCCATGTGTCCGTCCTGTCCCCTACTGACCGACGAAGCCCCCTGCTTCTGCCGTTTTCGGCGCCTTTTTCGCGAATTCTGAGGATTCTCCGATTTTCCACCCAAGTGAAACGGCCCTTTCTGCATCTAAGTAGGTAGGAGGAACGTGCGCGCCAGCCGGGTTCCCTCTCCCACTGGGAGAGGGTTAGGGTGAGGGATGCCCACGGCGGAT